>ERZ826220.1750-NODE-1750-length-20585-cov-4.307940_pt1 | contig 20585 bp, 17 predicted proteins | sample MGYA00519927_ERZ826220 | MGnify/ENA primary metagenome ERZ826220 (study PRJEB31778, sample SAMEA3449225) | human gut metagenome | biome: human gut; feature: human-associated habitat; material: faeces | place: United Kingdom | collected 2010/2012 ...
CGATCACTTCCACCCGGTCGTTGATATAACTGATGGATTTCACATCGCAGTGCTTCAGACATTTATAGCAGTTTTTGCAGTTGGCTTCTTTTACGCGTATGTAACCCATGCCGTTTCCGCCTTTCCTCTAAAACTCGCCGTCAATCCTGCTTCGCGACGGTTCTGCGGAAAAAATCGTCCACCGAAGTGACAGTAACGCTGTAAATCTCGTCGTTATACTTGACGCACACCCCCGCGTCCGCGCAATGGCCCATGCAGAACGAACCCTTCAGCTCCACCTGATCCTCCAGCCTGTACTCTTCGATCAGTTCCTTGAAACGCTTGATAATCTCCCGGGAATTCTGCAGATGGCAGGAGCTTCCGACGCACACCATCAAATCCATTTTCTACACCTTCCATTCTGAGCCGTTCCGTCCGGGAAACGGCCGTTTTTCCGCCTTCCGGCGGCTGGTTCGCAGTTCATTTCAGTATATAGTATACCTTTTCGTTATTTTTTTGTCAATGTATATTTACCCCGAAATCGCACGGTTTTGCTGGAAATACCGGAGATTTTATCCGGGACCCGTTTCCACGGCCGTCCTCCTTTCCCGGCGGCGCGGAACACAGAGCGGGGAATGGAAAAAAGCGGAAAACCGCCCCCTTTACCGCCACTTTAAGCGGTCCTTAATCTTTCCTTCCTTCTGTTTTTCAAGAAGCTTCTTCTTACGGGAAATATCACCGCCGTAACATTTCGCAAGTACGTCTTTGCGAACAGCTTTTACGGTTTCACGAGCGATAATCTTGCTTCCGATGGCTGCCTGAATTGGAATCTCGAATAAATGTCTTGGAATTTCTTCTTTTAATTTCTCACAAATCTTTCTTGCACGTTCGTAAGCTGTGGAAGAATGCACAATGAAAGAAAGAGCATCCACGGTCTCACGATTAATAAGAATATCTAACTTCACAAGGTCGGACTGCTGGTAACCTTTCATCTCATAGTCAAAGGAGGCATAGCCTCTGGAACGGGATTTTAAAGCATCGAAAAAGTCGTAGATAATCTCGTTAAGTGGCAGTTCGTATTTAAGGAGCGCTCTCGTTTCTTCCATATACTCCATAGAAATATAGGTTCCGCGGCGTTCCTGACAAAGTGTCATGATAGCACCAACATATTCTTTGGTTACCATGATTTCCGCGGATACGATTGGTTCTTCCATATATTCAATGGTGGATGGATCTGGAAGGTTTGTCGGGTTTGTTAAGTCAAATACTGTTCCATCCGTCTGGTGTACTTTGTAAATAACACTCGGTGCAGTCGTTACTAAGTCAAGGTTATATTCTCTTTCTAATCGTTCCTGAATAATCTCTAAATGTAAAAGGCCTAAGAATCCACAACGAAAACCGAAACCTAATGCAACCGAAGTTTCCGGCTCATATTGGAGTGCTGCATCATTAAGCTGTAATTTTTCTAAAGCATCTCTTAAATCCGGATATTTGGCTCCATCTGCCGGATAGATTCCACAAAATACCATAGAGTTTACCTTTTTATAACCTGGCAGGGGTTCTGCACATGGATTATCGGCATCTGTAACGGTATCACCCACACGGGTATCTTTTACATTTTTAAGGCTGGCTGTAATATATCCAACCATGCCGGCAGAAAGCTCATCACACGGGAAGAACTGGCCTGCACCAAAGGTTCCAACCTCAACAACTTCTGCTTTCGCACCAGTTGCCATCATCAGCATATTTGTACCTTTTTTAATGGTTCCTTCCATGATACGTGCAAAAATGATAACTCCTTTATAAGAATCATATACACTATCGAAAATGAGTGCCTGTAATGGATTCTCCGGGCTTCCACCTGGTGCAGGAATCTTCTTTACAATCTGCTCTAAGACCTGTTCGATATTAATTCCGTTTTTCGCAGAAATCTTTGGCGCATCCTGCGCTTCGATTCCGATAACATCCTCTATCTCTTCTACAACACGATCCGGGTCTGCACTTGGAAGATCAATCTTGTTGATAACTGGCATAATCTCAAGGTCATGGTCTAATGCCAAATATACGTTTGCAAGTGTCTGTGCTTCGATTCCCTGTGCCGCATCCACGACAAGTACCGCTCCCTCACAAGCAGCAAGACTTCGGCTTACCTCGTAGTTAAAATCGACGTGACCTGGTGTATCGATTAAGTTGAATATATACTCTTCTCCGTCCTCAGCATGATATACAATACGTACCGCCTGAGACTTAATTGTAATTCCACGTTCTCTCTCTAAATCCATGTTGTCAAGAACCTGGTTCTGCATCTCTCTATCTGTCAGCAATCCTGTCTTTTCGATAATACGGTCTGCTAAAGTTGATTTTCCATGGTCAATATGTGCTATAATACAAAAATTTCTTATTTTACTCTGGTCAATTCCAGCCAAGGCAGTTTCCTCCTATTTTATAATATGTACTCTCAGAATCTTTTTGTGCTGATCTAATTCTATCTGTCCTATTCTATCATGAGTTCTCTGCCTTTGCAATTTTTTATTCCTGATTTGATAACTTAATAAATTCATCCAGTCTTGCCTTTGCTTTTCCACTGTCAATGATCTCAGAGGCAAGCTTCACAGCATCTTCTAAAGTATCTGCTTTTCCTGCAACATAGAAAGCTGCTCCGGCATTCATTAAAACCGCTTCTCTTCTTGGACCCTTTTCACCATTTAAGATTGACAGGGTAATCTTTGCATTTTCTTCCGGCGTACCACCGACCAATTCTTCTTTATCACATTTCTTAAATCCAAACTGTTCTGGTTCAATCTCATAAGAACGGAACTTTCCATCTTTAATTTCACAGACACTTGTCCTGGCACTCATGGAAATCTCATCAAGACAATCCTGTCCGTATACAACCATTGCATTTTTTACTCCAAGATTGGAAAGTACTCTTGCGAGAGGTTCTACCAGTTTTTCATCATACACGCCCATAACCTGCATATTGGCACCAGCCGGATTGGAAAGTGGGCCTAAAATATTAAATACAGTACGGATTCCTAATTCTTTTCGTACATTTGCCACATAGCGCATCGCTGTGTGGTATTTCTGTGCAAAAAGGAAACAGATATTGATATCTTTTAACATCTGTGCGCTTTGTGCTGGTGAAACGGTAATATTTACTCCAAGTGCCTCTAACACATCTGCCGCACCACATTTACTGGAAGCCGCTCTGTTTCCATGCTTTGCAACCGGAACTCCTCCAGCGGAAATGACAAGTGCAGAAGTTGTAGAAATATTAAAGGAATTAGAACGATCTCCACCGGTTCCTACAATTTCTAACACATCCATATCATTAAGAAGTCTTGTACAATGCTCTCTCATTCCTGCTGCAGAAGCAGTAATCTCGTCAATTGTCTCACCTTTCATGGCAAGTGCAGTAAGATAGGCACTTTTTTGAATATCATTTGCCTCGCCGCTCATAATCTCGTCCATGACAGCCTGTGCCATCTCATAACTTAAATCTTCTTTTTTGCTTAATTTGATAATTGCTTCTTTAATCATAACTTATGCCTCCATCTTTGTACTTTCGTTGTTGTCATGTGGATTCTTTTTGATGGAATTAATGTAGGAAATGCGAAACTATTTCATAAGAATATATCCTGTGAAATAAAAAACCCGTCCATGACAACGTATTACTACTTTGTCAAGGACGGGTGTATTATCAAAATCTTATTCTTTCACATCCGCGGTGCCACCTTGATTCACAAAATGTGCGCTCTGAAGGATACCATCATATCCCTGGCAACTGACGTATGCCCTCACGTCACAGTATACTAAATTCCTGAAACTTTCTGAATCTTGTTCTAAATCCTATATGTTAAAGAAGATTCCTGTTAGTTAACAAAAACTTTCATAAAACCTTTGACTGTGCCCTCCACGGTCCATTTAATAATCTGCGTTTAATCCGGCTCTCACCTGCCCGGACTCTCTGTATATGCACAACTATTTTTATCTCCGCTTCAACGGTTTGACTTGAAAAATCAAATTTTCTGATATTATTAAAACATAAACCTTATCGTTTGTCAATTTATTTTTTGTAATTGTAAATTATCTGTTCAAAATTCTATACAGCACAGTCTCGTGTTCAAAAAAGAAACAACAAAAATATAATTTTACTTGTAGTTCTACATATATTTTTAATTCTTTTTATAAGATTTTTCCCCAGATAAGAGCCGATATAGCATCTCAGCTAATGGTTGCATTGCATTTTTCGCTTCCTCTACTGTATTGTTCTGTGCTCCTACCTCCACAAGCATCGCTCTTTTTGCTAAATGAAGGTTATAACGGTAGCCTTTTATATAGATTCTTCGTGTCAGATCTGGATAATATTTTCCACATAAAAGCTGCATCTGCAGGCTGAATGCCAGATTTGCCTCCTTGTTTGGATTATAAAGATAACCGATATCCCCCTTACTTGCAAGGCGGCTGACTCCATTAAAAAACATAATCTGTGCTGCAGACTTTCCATTGACTTTTGTGCGAAGGTGAATATTATTTTCTACAGAATCCCTGTGCAGGTCAATCACTACTTTTACCGAAGGATTTTTCCTAAGTGCCGCCTCCACACTATCACCTGCAAAGTTATAAGCGGCATTGCGGTCAAGCTGTCCGTCTACCATATCATAAACAGATTTGTCATGTACCGTTTTTATTCCGTAGACATTTTCCAGTTCTTTTGTCAGAGCAGTTCCTACTTCAATCACAGAACCTTCTTTTCCATTTACCTTTTTGTACGTTTCACTTCCGTGTGTATGGTAAATAAGAACCAGTGGCTCCTCCTTTCCTAATTTTGCAGACAAATCCATCGTCACAAGCTTTGTTCCATTTAAATCCTGTTTTGTCATAGATGTTGTCTCATCCACAATATAAAAATGTTCCAGCAAAAAAGAATAACTTGCCAGTTCTTTTATTGTATAGGCTCTTCCCGTTCCCATCTGCTTCATTTTTCCAGGATCTTTTTTCTTTTCTTCTACAGACTGATCATCCGATTCTGTAAAATAATCCGGCACCGTATCACTGTATTTTGCCTTATAGTACCCCTTTCCTTTCCAGTAATCAAGCGCAAATCTTTGAATTGGGAAAAGCTCCTCCTGCATTCCATTTCGAAAAAAAGGAAGGAGCATTCCCTTTCCCCCCTCGTATGTATCGTATCCAAGAATTGGCGTCAATTCATACTGCCCTTTTCTTATACTATTTTCAAAAAAATCATGAAACACCTCCGTGTGCACTGGAATATATTGCCATAAAGAGAGTGTTCTCCGCTTTACCTTTCCACTTCCTCCCGATAAAAATAAGCCCCATAACAAAATAAAAAGGACAAACAATAAACCTTCTATTACCTTTAAATTTCTCTCTTGCATAATCCCTCCCAAGAAAATAGCTTATAGCAATTTTCCAAATAACTTATTAGCAAAAACAATTCCCTTTTCCTGATCACATAATTGATTGCATGATTATACAAACGCTCAAGATAATTCTTATAATATAAGCTTATGCCTGTCCTTTTTATTTATGATTTGATTTAGAAAATCCTCCCTGCAACAAACTGATTAATCCCTTCCGAAAGCGTGTAACTAATTCGCTTTACTGCCTCATCAATTTCCTTCGGTGTCACAAAAAGTTCCCATAACTTTTCATCTAAAATTTCCCCTAAAAAATGATACTTTTCCTTTTCCGGCCACGAACAAAAGATATCTTCCATTCCCTCGCCCTGAGAAGCACAAAAAGCTTCCATAATATCACAAGCCAATGACGGGATGGAAATTACGGTTGGAACACCTATCGCAATCACTGGAATCCCCATCGTTTTTTCCGTAATCTCATTCCGATGATTTCCAACACCCGACCCTGGCGCAATTCCCGTATTACTAATCTGTATTGTCCTGTTAAGCCTTTCCGAACTCTTCGCCGCTAACGCATCAATCACTACCAGCGCATCTGGGTGAATCTTTTTCACAATCCCCTCAACAATCTCCCCTGTTTCCATTCCTGTCTGTGCCATAACTCCCGGTGCAAGTGCGGCAACCGCTGGACATCCCTCTATCTCTTTCCATCCAGTCAGATGTCTTGTTATAAAAAGGTTTTTAATCACAAGCGGACCAAGGGCATCCGGTGTCACCTCCCCATTTCCAAGTCCAATAAATAAAAGCTTTCTTTTTCCTGAAAGCAGGGACTGCAGCCGCTTTGCAAGACATTCGCTCATTTCCTCATGAAAGCTTCCATCATTCCCTGCCATATTTCCCCCTTCAAGTGTCACATAGATTCCCCGTGGTTTTCCAAGCTGTTTCTCCCCCTCCTCACTGTCAATCTCAATCACTGTTTCCTGCAGGCCCCGCTCTCCGATACGCTCCTGCTGAATTTTGATTCCGTCAAAGGCCTGCTGCTCTTCTAGGGATTCTTCAAGCTCGTCTTTTAGTTCCAATGCTAAGTCTGTATGAGAAAAAGAATGTTGTATATTCATAAGAGTCCCTCCCTTTTCATTATCATCAAGTATTATGTTACAAAAATAACTTTAATATACATAGCCATACTAATTTTAGTGAAAATAAACTTTTTGTCATTTTAGGCAATATATCTAAAAAATTTTTTCCTTAAAAATTTTCATTTTCCACTTGACAAATGGCCCAAAAATCAATAAAATACAATAGTATGTTTACATTAGATTGTCCGTGTCCGAAATAATGCAAAACAATATAAACATAAAAATTATAAGTAATAATATTTGGAGGTGTACAGATTGGCTAACATCAAATCTGCAAAAAAAAGAATTTTAGTTATCGAAACAAAGACATTAAGGAACAAATCTATTAAATCTAAAGTAAAAACTTGTATCAAGAACGTAGAAGTTGCTGTAGCAAAGGGTGACAAAGAAGCTGCACAGGCTGCTTTAACAGTTGCTATTTCTGAAATCAGCAAAGCTACTTCTAAAGGAATTTTCCATAAGAACACAGCAGCAAGAAAAGTTTCCCGTCTTACAAAAGCGGTTAACGGAATTGCTTAATTAGAATAAAACGTTTATCTCCGAAAAGAGCGGCTGCTTTTCGGAGATTTTTTTATTTTAGGTAAACCAGACGAACAAAAGCCCTCCTACACTCCCTATTTATGACTTTAGTCGCGGCGTGTTGAATGTTCGCTTAAATGCGCTCGCATCCAACACTTGCTCCGAGGTCACAAATAGGGAGTGTAGGAGGGCTTTTGTTCTGTCTTTGGCTGCCTATATAAAATAAAAATCTCTCGTTGGGGGATTTGGGGATTCTCCAGGGGGATGTGATTTTTCAAAAGAACTATGCTAACTGCATAATATGTTACAAAGTGGAAAGTAATTTTGCTAAAATTACAATTCCTAAATTCTGAGTTGCTGCAGCAGCCAAAGTCAGCCCGCAAAGAGAGGCTATCCCCTATATTTGTGGCCTCGGAGCAAGGTTTGGATGTGAGCGGTTAAGCGAACATTCAAACCGCCGCGACTAAAGTCACAAATATAGGGGATAGCCTCTCTTTGCGGGTGTCTCCTGCCTGCGGCAGCTCAGGATTAAAGCATTAGTCTGCAAATCAAACTCTCCACTCCTATTTGATCATTAATTCGTCCGGTTTTTATTTCTTCTTCTATCTGGATGCATTCTTCGATGCATTTTTCCAACATTTTTTCTCCGTACCCCCTAAGCTGCTGTTCGTTTTTGCGAATGGCAAAGCGTGGGATTCCGGCGGTTTTAGCAATGGCATCGTCTGGTTTGCGGAGTCCTCGCATGTTAGCAATGATATGCAGGATTCGGTACTGGCGCACAATTAAAAATAAAATGTGCATTGGGGGTTCTTTTAGAAGAATGAGGTCATTGTAATAACTAAGAGCTGCTGCCTTATTTTTACGGGCGATGGCATCTACTAAATCAAAAATCTTGTCCTGTACTTCTCCAGAAGCCACGGCATCAATGTCTGCCTGGGTGATTTCCTCGCGGTCTCCAGCGTAGGCAATGAGTTTATCAATCTCATTTTTTATCTGAAACATATCATCTCCTGTTTTTTGCAGGAAATATCGGGCATTATTCTCACGAATCTGCTTCTTTTCTTTGCCAAGTAAAGCAGCAATCCAGCGGAGAAGAACTTTTTCTGTCTGATTTTTCTTTAAAAATTCTCCAACATAACCATTCTTTTTTATCCATTTATACACTTTTGAACGCTTATCTACTTCTGGCTCACAGATAATAATACAAGTTGTCTCCGGCATATTTTCCATAATGCTTACAAATTCGTCTTTTCCTGTTTTTAAGATTCCTGTTCCGTCCAAAAGAAGAAGTCGCTTCTCACTGAAAAACGGATAGGTAAATGCAAGTTCCTGCAAAGTATTTAAATCTATTTTACCGTCTGTAAAAGCGGCATAGTTCATCGTATCTCCTTCTTTTATCATCGCATTTTTCAGCATATGTTTTGCCTGAAGGACAAGATACGGCTCATCTCCTGTCAGAAGATAAACTTTATGAAAAGACTTTTCTTTTATCTGTTTTGTTAGTTCTTTCATGATACACTCTCCGATTCTATGTGTGATTATTAAAGCAGGAAACTGCTTGCATACACAGCTATAAATAATTATCCTCTTTTAAAATAATTTATTTTATATTTCTGGCCATCACTTTCGATTATAATTGCTCCACCCCACAGTGTTCCATAAATATCCGCTCCATTTTTCTGAAGTTTCTTTATTGTCTCTTTATGCGGATGTCCATATAGATTATTCTTTCCGGCAGATATAATCGCCTTTTGCGGCTGGAATTCTTCCAAGAAACTTTTTGTTGTAGAATTTTTAGAGCCATGATGTGCCACTTTTAAAATATTTACACTCGGCATGCTTTCTTCTCCTCTGTCTGGCTCTAATAGAGATTCCTGTTCTCCATTTAAATCTCCTGTAAATAACATGGTAAATTTATCATAAGTAAGATACAATACCAGAGAACCACTATTGGTATCTTCTGCCTCCCATCCCTTTTGGGGATGCAGACAGCGCAGATGAATTGCACCAAAATTCAGTTGATCTGCTCTGCTTATTTTTAAGAAGGAATATCCTTTTTTCTTCCCAGCCTTTCGTATAGTGTTACTGCTATTCATAGCTTTTGTATCTGGCAAAACGATATGCTTTATTGGATAATTCTGCTCAAACAACTCTCTTATTCCAGAAATATGATCTTCATCTGTATGAGTTATTATAACATAGTCTAAATGGTCTGTCCCATAGTATTTAAGTGCCGGTACCAGCGTATACTCCGCAATATTTTTCTTAGAAGTACTGCCACCATCAATCAACATACTTTCTCCTGTTGGCATTTTTATGAAAATACATTCTCCCTGTCCCACGTCAAGCATTGTGATCTTAAGAGCTGGTACAGTGAAAAAACATCTTCCTGCTATCAGGAAAAGACAAAAAATCACACTGAAACCCTTCTGACGATAATACCATAAAAAGAAAAAACTAATCTCAATGAGATACAAAAACAGAATTTCCCACCAGGGAGGGCATCCTGTTACAATCACAGCCCCTGGAATCTGCTTCACCAATCGAAAAATCATCTCAAAAGTCCGCAGCAATACTACCGCAGGAATGCATCCTAAAAAAGCCGCCACATAGCTAAAAAAGCCAAGCAGCCCTCCTAAAACTGCGCTAATCAATAGCGGACTCATTGCCGGAATAACAAACAGATTCAGCAAAATACTATAAGGACTCCACTGATAAAAAAAGCGTAGTAACAAAGGAGTTATACTCATAGAAATGACGATATTTGCCAAAAAGGCCTGTCGGATTATTTTCCTTCCAGGACTCTCTGTAGGAAGTTCCCCTGCTATAAGTCTGTTTTGGCTGCGCTTTTCCCAAAGTTCTTTTGCAATGGGTAAAATCATCCCGATAGAAAATATGGATGCAAAAGAAATCACACATCCGCTTTCTAAAAGTCTCCAGGGTTGTTCCAGCAACATTAGTATTCCCGCCAGGCTCATTGAAGAAATCATATCATATTCTGCACCAAAATATTGTGCCAGCAAAAAGCAAAAAAACATGACTGCAGCTCGGAAAACGGAATTGCCAAATCCCGTCATAATCGCATAAAAAAACAAAATCCCACTTCCAACCATGCAGGAAAATGCATAACTGCGGCCCTTTTTTCTAAGAAACCGAAACAACATTCCCCCAACGATAGAAACGTGAAGACCGGAAACAGCTAAGAGATGCGCCATGCCATTTTCTTCATATAAATGTTTCTGTTCCTTTGAAAGATCTGTCTTATCCCCAAGAAATATCGCTTTTAACAATGCATATTCTGTATCAGATAGGATATGTCTGTATATCGCATCTATCCTTTCTCTGACGCTCCCTGCTATTCGATGCAAAGACAACGGGCTTTCTCTCTTTCTTGTAAGATTTTCTCCAAAAAACTGATAACGGATACCTACAGAATAATAATATATTTTTGTATTAAATTCTCCTGGATTTGTCTGTTCTTCTATTGCTTTTAACTTTCCTGTACAAGTAATAAAATCTCCTGGGTAAATCTTTCCTTTTGATACGGGAATCTTTACAAGGCGACATTTTCCCGGCAGTTTTTTTGTTTGTCTCAAATTGCTTTTTATACTACTTATACTACATTTTTTCAAATTCTTTTTTATTCCGTCTTTTAAATGGTTTTCATTTACTACAAAAGAATTCTCTCTCACTGTAATCTGGTACTCCCCTTCAGCATTCTGTCTGACATATTCCACCTGCCCAATCAGAGTGCCGGTCAATGTTTTTTTAGAAAGTATCCGGTCAATCTCATTAAAATAGCTGGCTCTAAAAAACGCAATACCTCCCATAAGAAAAAAGAACCAGCACAACACTTCATATATGAAGAAAAGGCTCTGTTCCCTTCTGACTTTTCGATAAAATATAAAACAAAATATCATAAAAATCAAAAGAAACAAAGCCATCACAAAAAAACCGATTCTGTTTAAAAAAATGGCTGCTGCCTCTCCAAGCACGAGTCCTATAAAAAACAGAAATAATGGTCTTCTCACTTATTCTCCTTTATTCAGTTATTTACACAAAGAAAAATCACTTGTCAGTAATGCATCAAAATTCTCAAACTCATTTAATTTGCTTATCTTTTTTCCATCAATCGTAAACTGTACCTGATATGCAGTATCTAAATCTGTAAGACTGTTTACCATCGCATAAACGGTGACCTTTTCCTTTACATTCACTGCTGCCTTTTCCACCTCACTACTCAAGTCGACATAGCAGATGTTATTAAGAATTTGCGTCTGATTCACATAAAAATCTGATGGAAGCGGGCTCTTTAAATTCTTTTTTGAAGCAGGCGGATTCTTTAAAGCAAGCAAAACCTGGGTCTCTAACGGAACATTATCTGTTACTGTAAGTTCTGTTAAATACGGAATCAACTTGTCTCCTGTTTCATTCGTATAATATATCTTTACTTTCTTTTTAGCGGAATAAATATCTGCCTGACCATCATCAGTCAAAATTGTAGAGGCCTCCATCAGCCCCACAGGCATTTTGTCATTGTCTAAAAGACTCGAACCATTCACAGAAAACAGTACCCCATCAATGCCTTGAATCTGAAGCAGCGACTTTACAACCGATGTTCTAAGCAGCACTTCCTGCGTATGGGACAGTTGAATGTAACCAGCTCCAAAATCAATCGTTGCCTTTCCTCTGATGACATTAACATCATTAATAACAACTCCGTCAAAAATAGATGCCTTATACTTATTGGTATTATTATTCTCTGTATCAGAAAGTTTATAGAGTACTTCATTCGCCATTTCTTTCAGATCATCCGAATGCTGCAGCTTGCATGAAACCTTCTTAAAGCCATCTTCCTGTGCATTTAGGTAGTATAAATTTATCGTATTGTTCTTTTTCCTGTCTGTCTCTTCTTTCGTAACCTGTTCCTGATTCTCTGTTTTTTCCTGCTTTTCCTGCGCAGACTTTGTACTTTTATCACAGCCACATAAAACAGTAAGGGTTAGCAGACTTACAAGAAAGATAACATAAGATATTCTCTTTTTCATAGCATCTGCCTCCTAACTAATGTAATTCAGAGGAATACGGATAATAAAGGTGGCTCCTTCTCCCTCTTTACTGTGAACACGAATCGAACCTTTATGCATTAGCACAACATTCCTTGTGATAGCCAATCCAAGACCAGTTCCTCCGGTCTCTCTTGAGCGCGCCTTATCCACACGATAAAAACGCTCAAAAATCTGTTCCTGGCAATCCTCTGGTATTCCGCATCCAGTATCCTTTACACGAATATAGAAAAACTTGTGGTCTGCATTCAAAGATACATCTACCTTACCGTCATCATGATTATACTTCACTGCGTTCTCAATCAGGTTGTTACAGGCAAGAGACAGCTTTACTTCATCTACTTCTGCTACAACTTCTCTCATCGTTTCCAAACGAATCTTAATACCTCTCTTCTCTGCGATTGGAGAAATCCTCTTCAATAATACTTCTAACAAGTCATTGATTTTTACAGAAGTAATATTTAAATCTGCCTGTGTCTTGTCCATCTTCACTAAAGTGAGCAAATCCGTAATAATCTGATTCTCACGATCAATTTCATGGACAATATCATTCATAAACTCTTCATAAAGCTCAACAGGGACATCCGGCTGCATAAGCAGGGAGTCTGCCAGAATCTTCATGGAAGTAATCGGCGTCTTTAACTCATGAGATACATTAGAGACGAATTCCTGTCTTGTATTCTCTAACTCTTTATAACGATTGATAATCTTGTTAAAAGAGGAAGATAAATTATAAAATTCTCTGAAATTCTCCTGTCCAAGCCCCTCCTCCTGATGTCCTGCCGCAATAATATCAAGCTCATTCTGCATTCTTCTGAAATTATTGCGGATAAGTAAGGCAACAAGCACACTAAATATCAACGTTATAATAAAAAATATACCGACAAGATTATCTCTCTGATCATAAAGATATTCGGACATCTCATTACAGTTTTGTAACGAAACCATCGCAATGATCAGTCCTCTTACATCAGACTTATCATTATTTTTATCTTGAATAGGTGTAATAACCTGAAGATATTGCTTTCCTATATAACGATAAGCAACCTCTTCTCCCTTCATCGCATGAATTGTCTCTTTTGTCACAAGATACTTCCCACAATTTCGGTTATACGTATCTGCAAGTATCTTAAAACGACTGTCTACAAGCAAAATACGCCCCTCTAAATTATTGGCAAGCTGTTCTACTTCAAAGACATTTTCACCTGCTTCATCCGAAAGGCTGCTCATATTATAGTTGCGAAATCCGTTCATTACTATTTGATCAGAAAGTACGGCACATTGTTTTTGTGTGTACCGCACTCTCTGATCAATCGCTTTTTTTTCATAATAATTGATCTGACTGGAAACTCCCACCACCAAAAAAACATTAATCAGAAGGAACGTAAATACACCAACTACCTGATATAATGAAATGTAATGGGAAATTCCTTTTATATTAATCTTGGAAATAGTATCCTACCCCCCACTTTGTATGAATATAAAGAGGCTCACCTGGATTCTTTTCAATTTTTTCACGAAGTCTCCGGATATGTACATCTACTGTACGAACATCTCCTGGATAATCATATCCCCATACAATATTGAGCAGATTTTCTCTGCTGTATACTTTATTTGGATGGAAAGAAAGAAGCTCAAGCAAATCATATTCCTTAGCCGTAAGTTTTACTTCCTTATCTTCTACAAATACTCTTCTGCTGTCACAGTCTATCTTAAGCCCATTCTTCTCAAATATTTTTTTCTTCTCATCTTCTGTCGCTCTCTTAGAACTTCTGCGCATGATGGCCTTGATTCTGGCTTTTACTTCTAAAATATTAAATGGCTTTGTAATATAGTCGTCAGCACCATACTCTAATCCGAGAATCTTATCCATGTCATCACCCTTTGCCGTGAGCATGATGATTGGCATATTGGAAAACTCCCGAATCCTCTGACAAACTTCAAAACCATCCATCTTTGGAAGCATTACGTCAAGCAGAACAATATCATATTCTGTCTTTTTGGCCATTTCAAGGGCTTCTTCCCCATCATAAGCACAGTCAACTTCCATATCATCCTGTACAAGAGAAAACTTAATTCCCTTTACAATCAGACGTTCATCATCGACAACCAGCACTTTTTTTCCCATAACACACCTCAGTTAACTGTAATTAAATCTTTTATTCGATTAAAAATGCCATCACCTATCCCTGCGGCATCTTTAATTCCTTCTATGGAAGTAAAGGAACCCTTTTCTTCCCGGCATGCAATAACCGCATCTGCTCTTGACTCTCCAATACCTGGCAGGGTCATTAGTTCCTCTTTTGATGCCGTATTGATATTTACCGTATCTTCTTTCTGGGAAGCTGACAAATCTTTTCCTAAAGACTGCTCTTCATTGAGCGCTTCCTTCGCCTCATCTTTAGAAGGGATGTACACTTGCATTCCATCCTGAAGAACTTCTGCCAAATTCCATGCTGTCTGATTCGCTTTCTCTGAAAAACCTCCGGCGGCATCAATCGCCTCCTGCGTTCTTGCACCGAAATGTAAACGATATACCCCTGGCTTCTTCACACATCCACAAACGTGAACATAAATTTCTGTCTCTCTTGCCTGCTCTGTGTCCTCTTTCTGATCCGCCTTTATCACTACAGTAGAATCTGTACTTTCTTCCTCTCTTACCGGAACAGAAAAAGAACATCCTGCCAAAATAATCATTACGATTCCAAGTGCTACGCTAATCAACCTTCTCATTACACACTGTCTCAAACCAGGTACTCTCCTCCTTATCGAAACAGTTTCGGAATAACTTTATACTCCGCAGAAAATGTTGCCTTTGCATATAGTCCATAGTCTTATTAATAATACCGAATATCTAAAAAAAACACAAGAGGGTAAGACGATTTTCTTTTACCCTCTGGCTTTGAAAATAAATATACCTGCAAGAAATAATCCAGTTCCTAACAATTTCATCCAGTCAAGCCCTGTTTTTTCCACTCCAAAAATACCAAACACTTCAATAAGGTAGGCTACAATAAGCTGCGCTGCTACAATTAGCATAACTGCCTTTGCCGGTCCAAGTGTGGACATCCCTGCAATTACAGTAAAGGTAATAAATGCCCCAATAACTCCGCCTAGTAAATAATATTTAGGTTCCACTGCGAAAATCTCCATCGGAGGATGTTTTTTTCTTTCTTTAAAAAACCAGATAACAAGGCAAAGAAGAAATCCTGTAAACTGCACAAAAGAATTGGTCAGCCATGTTCCTGTCTGTTTCGTCACCTCTGTATTAAAAACCCCCTGAATGCTCATCAGGGCACCGGAAACTAATGCTACAATAAATCCAAACATAAAAAACCTCCATACGCTTCTCTTTATTCTAATTTTTAATGTACTTCTAAAATCTTCTCACAAAATTAAGTACAAAAGATTTCGAGGCTGCATTCTGTTAGTATAGAGATTAGTATGGAGGTTCTTTTTATTTTTATACTGTTTTTATCGTATTTACTATATGAAACCAATCACTTCCAAACAAGCCATCAAACCACAGTAAAATATACTTAATGGCTCATCCTTACATTCTGCTTTCTGCCATATAATTTTTCAGACATTTACAAGTATGGCTGCATAATTTTACTGAAGTCCGTTCTCTTTCATTGCCTCTGTAAGGATAGCAATCATTTCATCCACATCTTTCTTCTCAATAACAAGTGGTGGAACAAAACGAATGATATTGGCTCCTGCTGAAATGATAACAAGACCTTTTTTCAGTGCTGTAACAATCAGATCACCAACTGGTCCTTCAAATTCAAGTCCCTGCATTAAGCCAACTCCACGATGGTCTTTTACTGCGGCAAACTGATTCTTTACTTCCTCAAGCTTTTCGTATAAGTATCTACCCACTTCATTCACATGAGCCACAATATCTTTTTCCTCAAACTGACGGAACACTTCGCATACGGCTGCTGTTGCAAATGGGTTACCACCGTAAGTTGTTCCATGATCTCCTGGAATTAATGCGTGAGAAGCCTTTTCATTTGTTACAAATGCGCCTACTGGAACACCACAGCCAAGTGCCTTTGCTAATGCCATTACATCTGGTTTTACTCCGTAAAGATCATGTGCATATAAAGCTCCGCATCTTCCCATACCACACTGTACTTCGTCAAAGATGAGCAGGATATCTTTCTCATCACAAAGCTTTCTAAGTCCTTCTAAGAACTCTTTCTTTGCCGGATAGATTCCGCCCTCACCCTGTACAACTTCGCAGATAATACCACAGGTTTTGTCTGTGATTTTAGACTTTACATCTTCAAGATCATTAAAATCTGCAAATACGGCACGCATCTCTACTGGAACAAAACCATCTTGATAGTGTGCATTACCAGTCACAGATAACGCTCCCTGACTTCTTCCGTGGAAAGAATGGTTCATGGCGATAAATTCATAATCTTTTGAAGAATCCTTTAAGTAAGCATATTTTCTTGCTACTTTTAATGCTCCTTCAATCGCCTCTGTTCCACTGTTTGTAAAGAATACTTTTGACATTCCAGAAGTCTTTACGATTTTCTCTGCCGCATCAATCGCTGGCTGATTATAATACAGATTGGAAGTATGTAAAATCTTATCAATCTGATTTTTTAACGCATCATTATACTCTTTATTATTATACCCTAATGCAAATACGGCGATACCTGCTGCAAAGTCAAGGTATCTTTTTCCATCCATGTCATAAAGGCTGACTCCGTCACCTTTTTCAAATACGACTGGATAACGATTATAAGTCTTTAAAATATAATCTTCTCCCTTTTGCATGTATTCCTGCATTTTTGTCATTTTTCTTCACTCCTTGCTTCGTTAACTACAAACTTCAACTTTCAAGAATGCCCGGCATTCTTGCTGCTATATATGCTATCTGAGTTTTTCAGTGCTTGATTTTGTGAGAAAATTTTCGTCAGTTGTTCATAAATTTCTGAGGTGTACGCGGAACGTACGTTGATGAAATTCAGGTGAAACTGGTGGAAAATTGACCACAAAAGTGAGTGCTGAAAAACTCAGATAGTACAGTACCTAAAAAAGAGGTTCTTTTAAAATAGCGGTACCAATACCCTTTTCTGTAAAGAACTCCAGAAGCAGACAGTGTGCTACACGACCATCTAAAATATGTACTCTGGAAACGCCCTGTTCAATCGCATCAATACAGTTATTCAGTTTTGGAAGCATTCCGCCACCAACAACACCGTTTTCGATAAATTCTTTTGCTGTCTTAATATCCATCTCGGAAATTAATGTCTTTTTGTTAGCAGGGTCAATAAATACTCCTTCGATATCTGTAAGGAATACAAGCTTTTCTGCATCCATTGCCTTTGCAACACCACAGGCAGCATCATCTGCGTTGATGTTATAAGCATTGAATTCATCATCAAGACCGATCGGAGCGATTACAGGAATAAAGTCGTTGTCCATTAATGTATTTAACAGGTCTATATTAACAGAAGCAACTTCTCCTACAAATCCAATATCTTTTCCATCTGGCATCTTTTTATTGACACGAATCATGTTTCCGTCTTTACCACAAAGACCTACAGCATTGACACCCATCTTCTGCATCAGGCCGACAAGCTCTTTGTTTACTTTATTTAAAACCATCTCTGCAATGTTCATTGTCTCTTTATCTGTCACACGCAGACCGTTATAAAATTCTGGTTCTTTTCCACTTAATTTTACCCATTTGCTGATTTCTTTTCCTCCACCGTGAACGATAATCGGACGCATACCAACCAGCTTCAGTAATGCTACGTCTTTAATAACGTTCATCTTTAACTGGTCATCGAGCATGGCACTTCCACCATACTTTACAATGATGGTTGCCCCGTTAAAACGGCGGATATATGGTAACGCTTCAATCAGCGTATTGGCTTTTGTCATTATTTCATCTACATTCTTGTTAATTTCCATTTCTGCCATATTTATAATTATCTCCTTTATTGTCTTATGTCTTCTGGAAATCTTTTTGACCCTATTCTTGTAAGAAGACTTTTTGTCATCCAAATTTTTAGTTGCACGCGATACATACATTAACAAAATTCAGGAGCAAGTGACAAAAAAATCAGCCACAAAAGTAAGGAGGATAAAGATTTTGAAAATATAGTTTTCTTTATGAACTATGAACGATAGTCCGCGTTAATCGTTACATATTCGTAAGTAAGGTCACAGCCCCATGCAGTTGCCTTTTCTTCACCAGCATGAATATCAAGAATTGCCTTTACTGGATTTGCGGAAAGAATCTGTGTTGCCTTTTCCTCGCTGTAATCCGTTGCAATACCATCTTTTACAATTGCAAGGCTTCCCTCTTCACTTTCTAATACAATATCTACTTTTTCCGGATCAAATGTTACTCCGCTGTATCCCATCGCACAAAGGATTCTTCCCCAGTTGGCATCCTTTCCAAATACGGCTGCCTTTGTTAAAGTAGAACATACAACAGACTTACTGATAATCTTTGCATCTTCCTTTGTAGCTGCTCCATTACAGGTAACTTCAAAAAGACGAGTACATCCCTCACCATCTCCTGCAATCTGTTTTGCCAGATATTCCATAACATAAGCGAGGGCTGCCTTAAATTCCTTACCGTCCTCATCCTCTTCTGTAATAACAGGGTTTTCTGCCAGACCGTTACAAAGAACAAGACAGGTGTCATTGGTAGAAGTATCTCCATCTACAGAAATCATATTAAAGGTATCTTCTACGATTTCACTTAAGAACTGCTGTAAAAGCTTCTGGTCGATTGCCGCATCACTTGTAATAAAGGAAAGCATTGTTCCCATATTTGGATGAATCATACCGGCACCTTTACACATACCACCGATTGTTACTGTTTTGCCACCTAAAGTACATTCTACAGCAATTTCTTTTTTATGAGTATCTGTTGTCATAATGGCTGTTGCTGCATTCTCACCCGCTTCTTTTCCTGAATCAAGTTCTGGAACTAACATCTCAATTCCCTTTTCCACAACATCCATTACAAGCTGTGCTCCGATTACTCCGGTAGAAGCAACAAGTACATGTTCTGGAGCAATACTAAGAAGTTCTCCTGCCTTTTCTGCCTCTTTTATTAGATTAAATGTTTCTTCAATACTTCTTGAACCATCGTCAATATTGGGTAATATATGTGAATGAAAGTCTATCATTTTCTTCTTTTGCTCCTTTTTATACTATTATAAATTTTTCACTAGTATATATTTATATTTCTAAAATTTCAATATTTTATTATATATTTTTGTTTAAATTTTTCTTTTCATTTTCTAAATATTCATTTATTTGGTTTAAAATATCAGTTGTTTTTTCTAATGAAATATCTTCGTTTTTGTCTTCTATATTTATTTTTCTTTCTAACTCACCTGATGCTTGTCCTGTTTTTTCTGGGTTTTCATTATTATTTATTTCTGGTATTTTTTCTTTAATATTATTAATAGGTTGTACTCTTTTTTTCATTTCGTCAATTTTGGCTTGTTTTGAATTGCTTCTCATTGGGCTTCTTTTTTTATTTCTACTTGTAGTTGATCCATAATAATATGATTGTTCATATTTCTTAGCTGATATAGGTATTTTGTTTAAAACAACTCCTGCTACTTTTCCGCCAACATTTTGAATATTTGATATGATTTTTTGCAACTCATCTTTTTTAGTTTGCTTATGTGAAGCTACAAGAATAGTTGAATCTGCTAATCTAGAAAGAATTATAGAATCTGTAACTAATTTACACGGTGTTCCATCTATAATAATAATATCACATAATTCTTTTAATCTATCTAACAAATTAATCATTTTTGCTGAAACTAATAATTCTGATGGGTTTGGAGGTATATTTCCTGCTGGTATCACATATAAATTATCAATTTGTGTTTCTTGTATATAATTAGCTAAATCTTCTGTTGTTTCATCTCCTCCATTATTTATACCTGACAAATAATTAGATAGTCCTGGTATTGGTGAAACATCAAAAATTGTATATTGTCTTCCTCGTCTCATATCTGCATCTATTAATACTACTCGTTTTTCTGCTTGTGCAAATGTAACTGCTAAATTTGCAGCAATCCAACTTTTTCCTTCTCCTTGTATTGTTGATGATACTAACAAAGTTTTTAATTTATTATTTGTATTCATAAATTGTATATTAGTTCTTAAAGTTCTAAAAACTTCTGAAACAGGAGATTTAGGATCTTTGTGTGTGATTAATTCCTTTTTCATGCTCTCCTTCCTCCTTTTCTCTTATTATTTTGTTTTTCCATACTTAAATCATACATTGGGATACAGGCAAGCACTGGAATTTTCATATTTTTTTCAATATCTTCTTGCGTTTTTACAGTTGTATCTAATACATTAGCTACTAATATATACATACATGCAACTACAAATCCCAAGGCTGTTGATATTGCAATATCTCTTTTATGGTTAATATTTGAAGGATTTGTTGCCGTTTCTGCATTATCTACTACTTGAACATTATCTATTTTATATAT
>ERZ826220.1762-NODE-1762-length-20460-cov-2.993090_pt1 | contig 20460 bp, 20 predicted proteins | sample MGYA00519927_ERZ826220 | MGnify/ENA primary metagenome ERZ826220 (study PRJEB31778, sample SAMEA3449225) | human gut metagenome | biome: human gut; feature: human-associated habitat; material: faeces | place: United Kingdom | collected 2010/2012 ...
TGCGCAGAGCGCGAGATATTTTTCCGGTAGAGTTGGCCGAGATTTTTCCAGAATTTTGTTCACCGCGTCCCAGTTCTGGTAGAGGGCAAAGAGCTTGTTTTTCATCCGCTGGCGGTTGATGACCACCACGCCCACCTTCTGCCCCACGTCAAATTCGTCGTAGAGCGTGTAATAAGTGGAATCCATCAGCTCTGAAAACTGGCTGAAGTCCCCGTCTCCCACCAGCATACACCCCGCCGACCACATTCCCTTGCCGGCTACATGATTGCCCGTGCGGGTGTGGATGTTGATGCAGTCGGCTTCCGTGGCAACAAATCCGTCCGGGGTCATGTAGACCGCGGAAATCTTCTCGTCGCCCTCGCTGTCCCGGACGTGCAGCGCCTCATACGCGCCCATGTGCTTCACGGAATACAGTTCATAGGTTCCGTCCCGAACCGTTGCGGGGCCGACCTCCCCCACATCTTCCAGCTCCCACGCGCCGTATTCCAGCGGGCGATCCGGAATGGTGCTGCAATTCTGGTTGAAATAGACGATATACGGCTCCCCCGACTTATCCAGCCGAACCACCAGACACACCGCCGAGACCCGGTAAAAGGACAAATCAGCCAGCCTTCTGTCGTTCAGATTGTCGGAACAGCCCTCAAACAGGAACATGGCGCACTGTCCCTTCCGCAAAGCCTTCCACACGCTGGTGTTGGTGCGCATATAATAGTCGGTCAGCGTTTCCACATAGATTCGGTGGTCGGCGTCGCGGATCAGCTCGGACAGATCGGGGCTGTAGGGGTCGCCCGGTTCGTAGGCAGCCGCCTCCGGCGCTGCCTTAAACAGCAGCGCCGCCGTCAGGAACATGAACAGCAGGCAGGCAATGATTTTCTTCATAGGGGAACCTCGAGTTTTGGTTTTTTGTCAGTTTACCACGTTTCCGTGAAGCCGTCAACCGTACCGGACGGAAAGGCATACCCCGCGCCTTTTGAAGCGCGGGGCAGATTTCTTCCGATTATTTCCTGACTTCCTTTTCTTCCTTGATCTGTGCCTGCAAATGTACGGACAGCACCGCAAGAGATGTCGCCATGTTCTCATACTGCACCAGAATATTGGGCGGCACGTCCAGATGGGTAGGGGCAAAATTCCAGATGCCCTTGATCCCCCCGGCAATGAGCTGGTCGGCCACCTGCTGCGCCGCCTCCGCTGGGACGGTGATAATGCCCATCAGCACCTTGTGGGTGCGGCAGAAATGGGCCAGCTGGGAAATGTGATAAATGGGCTTGCCTTCCTCGGTCTTTTCCGCCTTGGGGCTTGCGTCAAAGGCCGCCAGAATGTTCAGACCGTACTCGTCAAAGCCGCTGTAGCCCATCAGCGCCTGACCCAGCTTGCCCGCGCCGATCAGCACGGCGTCGGTGGTATTGTCGTATCCCAGAAACTGCTCAATATCGTCGATCAGGGTCTCCCGCAGATAGCCGATCTTGGGGCGTCCCCCATCGGAGACCATGGCTAAGTCCTTGCGAACCTGCACCTCTCCCATTCCCAGAGCGTTGGCCAGCGCCGTGGCGGAAATATGGGCAGGGGCATTTTCCGGCATATTTTTCAGGTACGCCAGATACCCCGGCAGACGTTTCAGAACCGATTTTGAAACCTTTTTCTCTTCCATAATAACCTCGATTGCAATCGATACGAAATCATATCGATAGTTTCTTTATCGATTATACCATACCGATTCCGAAAAATCAAGCGCAGCTTGTCTGACGGAGAAATTCTTTTTTCAGCCGCAGCATGATCCGCTTTTCCAGCCGGGAAATGTAGGACTGGGAAATGCCCATTTTCTGCGCCACCTCCTTCTGGGTCAGCTCCCGCCGCCCTTCCAGACCGAAGCGCATCAGCACGATCTCCCGCTCCCGGTCGGGCAGGTCGCGAAGCGCCTGCCGCAGAACGCAGATGTCCACGTCATCTTCCAGCGGCCGCATGATCATGTCCTCGTCGGTGCCGAGAATGTCGGATAGCAGCAGCTCGTTGCCGTCGCAGTCCATGTTGATGGGTTCGTCCAGAGACACCTCCGTCTTCTGGTTGGCGGTTTTGCGGATGTACATGAGGATTTCGTTTTCAATGCACCGGGAGGCGTAGGTCGCCAGCTTGATCTTCTTGTCCAGCCTGTAGGTGCTGATGGCCTTGATTAAACCAATGGTTCCGATGGAGATCAGATCTTCCAGATTGACGCCGGTGTTCTCGAACCGCCGGGCGATGTACACCACCAGTCGGAGATTGTGCTCCACCAGCCGCTGCCGTGCGTCCTCGTCCCCCTGTTCCAGCGCCTGAAGCGTCAACAGCTCCTCCGACCCCTTCAGCGGCGGAGGAAGCACGTCGCTGCCCCCGATGTAAAAAATGCCGTTCTCCCGGATGAGTCCCAGTTTCCGTAAAATGTCCAACAGCTTCATATGACCCCTCCTGTCAGTGCCTGATATACGTCTCCTCTGCCAAGTCCTTCCGCCGTAAAAGCCACCACGGCGCTCTGCGTCCGATTGCCGATTTTCACCCCGTCAAACCGCATGGCCAGCAGCATATCCCCCGCCTGCCCCACTGCCCGGTAGGGGATCAGGCGAAGCCCCGGAATCGGGCGGCACATCAAAGTTTTCAGAGGCGCGCGGAGCTGGTCTTGCGTCAGACCCGTCAGTCTTTCCGCAACCTCCCCCGAAACCACAAGCACCTGCTCCCCGGAAACAGGGTCGCGCAGAGTGTTCCCGGAATCCCGCAGGGCGACGATGCTGACAGTTTTCTCGCCATAGGTCAGCTCCACCGGGACGTACTCTCTGCCCCCCACCCGTCCGCCGAAGGCCACGATGCACAGCGCCCACACGCCGCCGGCGGTAAGCAGAAGCGTCAGAAAATTCCCATGGCCGATGCTCAGCGACGCGCCGCCCAGCGCCATACTGAGAAGCACGAACACGCCGCTGCGCTTCCATGCGCTTTTGTCCCAGCCGAAGGCGATGACCGCCATCCCGGCAAGGCTGACGATCCGCCACAGCAGTCCCCCGAGGAACCGCATCCGGGGCATCATGCACACCCCGCTGTAGAGCGCCCCCAGCGCCGCCGATGCCGCCGCCCGGAGGGGCGACGCCGGGAAGCCCGATAAACGGTTTGTCCCCAAAAGCAGCAAAAAATCCACCAGAAAGTTCAGGATTACCACCAAGTCCAGATAGATTTTCAACGCATCACCTCCAGCCGGTATGGCAAAAGTATACCCCCTCTCCCGGGAAAAGTCGGTCGCAACCATGTCCCCCGTCCGCCGCAAGTTTCCCCCACCCCGCCGTCCTTTCGGCGGCATCGGCGGCGGGGAACGAAAAACCTCCGACATTAGCTGTCGGAGGCTAGACTGCCCCAAAAGGCCAGCGGCCTTTTGGGGCAAAGGGGATTGCAGGCTGCGGGCGGCTTTCCTCTGCGAGGCTCTTGGCAAATCGGCTTCTGCAATTAGCTATCGGAGACTTCTTTGCGCTCCACGGAGCGGATATTTTTTTCTGCCTTGAACCGGGGTGTCATCAGCTCGTGGCCGCAGCCCAGGCACCGCAGGCGGAAGTCTGCGCCGGTGCGCAGAACCAGCCAGCGCTTTTCCCCGCAGGGGTGGGACTTTTTCATGACAAGAATGTCGTTCACGCGAATGTCCATGCTTTACTCCTTTTTGATGCTGTCCCAGTACTGCTTCGCCGCCTGCTCCAGCTTGTTGGGGCCGTACTCGTAATAATGCGCGCCCACCAGTTCGTCCGGCAGGTACTGCTGCTTCACCCAATGGTTTGGGTAGTTGTGGGGGTAGAGATACCCCTGTTCCCGCTCCATGGTGTAGGTATCCGCGTGGACGTTCTGCAAGTGCCGGGGGAAATCCCCGGACTTTCCCTTGCGCACGTCGTCCAGCGCCGCATCAATGGCAAGATAGGCAGAATTAGACTTTGGACTGGTGGCCATCAGCACGGCGGCATCCGCCAGGGGGAGCCGCGCTTCCGGCATTCCCAGCTTCAGCGCCATGTCCACGCAGGCGTTGACGATGGGCAGGATCTGAGGATAGGCCAGCCCCACGTCCTCCGCTGCGATGCACATCAGGCGGCGGCAGGCGGAGGGCATCTGCCCGGCCTCCAGAAGCCTTGCCAGATAGTGACAGGCGGCGTCCGGGTCGGATCCGCGGATGGATTTGTGGAGGGCGGACAGCAGGTCATAATAGTTGTCTCCGTCCCGATCGGCGCGGAGGGCGCTTTTCTGGGTGACCTCTTTGGCGTCCGCCAGCGTCAAGGGGAGTTTCCCGTCCTGAGGAATCCCCGCGGAAAACAGCACCTCCACCGCGTTCATGGCCTTGCGCAGGTCGCCGCCGCAGGAGGACGCGATGTATTCCAGCGCCCCGTCTTCGGGTACGGCAGTCAGCGCGGTGCGCTGCTCCATGAAGGAAACTGCCCGTCGTACCGCCTGCAAGGCGGCGGACGCGGAAATCTGCTTGAATTCAAAGACGGTGGAGCGGCTTAAGATCGCGTTGAACACGTAGAAATAGGGATTTTCCGTGGTGGAAGCGATCAGGGTGATCTTGCCGTTTTCGATGTGCTCCAGCAGGGACTGCTGCTGCTTTTTGTTGAAGGACTGAATTTCGTCCAGATACAGCAGTACCCCGTTGGGAGCCATGAAGGTGTCCAGCTGCGCCACGATCTCCTTGATGTCCGCCGTGGAAGCGGTGGTGGCGTTGAGCTTGTAGAGGGTGCGGTTGGTCTGCTTGGCGATGATATTGGCGACGGTGGTCTTTCCCGTGCCGCTGGGGCCGTAGAACACCATGTTGGGGATGTTCCCGGAATCGATCAGGCGGCGCAGCACCGCGCCCTTGCCCAGAATATGCTCCTGACCGTAGACCTCGTCCAAGGTCTGCGGCCGCAAAAGATCGGCGAGTGGTTGATACATATCAATGCCCTTTCCTGCGTTAGCTGCTTTCTTTCTTACACTATATCATATCCCCGGCAAAATTGCATCAACTTTTTTGCGAAATTTTGTTCAAAAAAGTCCCCTCTAAGAAGAGGGGACTTTTTAATCAGAACGTCGCAACGTCCGGGTCGGCGGGCTGGGCGTTCTTTGTGACCTCCAGCGCCGTCAGGACAGGGCCAACCTCCCCTTTGTACAGGGGGTGCTTTTCCGCCGTGATCTTTGCTGTGACCATGACCCATGAACGGGGTTCCAGCGTCCCCGCCTGATCGTACCGGCAGGGAATGCCGCAGAACTGGATGTCCTCCACACAGCAGGTCATCACGAACCGGCCGGGGGCAAACATACCGTTCTTGTCCCGGCGGAGCATGGCCACCTGACCCTTGAAGCTGACGGTCTTGCCGTCGTACTTCTTCGGCTCCTCGGACACATCCCGGTAAAACAGGGCATAGTCCTCGTCCTTCACCTGAATGACAGGGGCGTTGATGTCAAAGGGCAGCGGGTCTTCGATATCGTCGTAGGAGGTCGAACCGTCGGTGTAATCGTACAGAATGTCGATACGGCGGTTGGCCGCCCGGGCCAGCTTATGCAGGGGCATGACGTCCGCGCCCTTTTCCAGCCGGTTGAACACCACCATCTGGGCGCCCACCAGCTTGTCCATCACCAGATTGCGCATATTGGCGTTGTAAGCCATGATGGTGGTGGAGTCGGCGAACATGACCTCCTGAGCAACCGCCCAGTTCTCCGGGAAGCGCATATACAAGTCGCCCACCTGCTGCATACCGTTCAGCTCAGCGACCACGCGCTCCGCCCTGTACTTTTTCGCCAGCGCCTGAAGCTCCTTGGTGGTGACGGTCTGCTGATCCAGGGTTTCCAGATACACGTTCTTGTGGGGGTAGGTGGAGAAATCATACTCCTCCTCCCCTTCCTCAAACACCAGCAGCAGCGTCCGTTCGCCCGCGTTGAAGCGCTCGTCCTCCAGCGTCTCCTGAATGAACTTGGTCTTACCGGAATCCAGAAAGCCGGTAAAGGCATATACGGGAATCTGCACCATGTTTACACCCCGAACAGTGCGGCTACGCCCGCTTCATCCAGCTTGGAGCCGATGACGCAAAGCTTGCCGGTGATGTCGGCGCTGCCGGTACGGACGTTGCATTCCTCGGGAACATAGTCAAAGTGAATCCAAGTGCCGTCCACGGCGGGCAGGATACCCTTCGCTCTGAGGATGGTGCCATACTTGCCGGAATCCAGCTCATGCAGCGCCGCTTCAATGGCCGCCTTGTCGAACTTCTTTGCGGTCTCAACGCCCCAGGAGGTGAACACCTCGTCGGCGTGGTGATGATGGTGGTGATGCTCATGCTCGTCCTCATCGTCGTCGTGATGATGGTGGCAGCAGTGATGGTCATGCTCATCCTCGTCATCATCGTGATTGTGGTGATGATGCTCGTGCTCATCCTCGTCATCATGATGGTGATGGCAGCAGTGATGATCGTGCTCGTCTTCGTCGTCATCGTCATGATGATGGTGATGGCAGCAGTGATGGTCTTCCTCCTCGTCCTCTTCCGCAAGGCGCTCCATCTCCATCTTGGCCAGCTCCGCCGCGACGGACGCCTTGCCTTCCAGCGCCTCGATCAGCTGCTCGCCCGTCAGCTCGCCCCAAGGGGTGGTGACGATGGTGGCAACGGAATTATGCTCCCGCAGCATGGCAACGGCCGCGTCCAGCTTGCTCTGGGGGATGGAATCGGTACGGGACAGGATGATGGTGGAGGCGGTTTCGATCTGGTTGTTGTAGAACTCGCCGAAGTTCTTCATATACACCTTGACCTTGCCCGCGTCGGCCACGGCCACGGTGTAGCCCAGCGTGACCTCGTCATTCGTCACCTTGCTCACGGCGGCGATGACGTCGGACAGCTTGCCCACGCCGGACGGCTCGATCAGAATACGGTCGGGATGGTACTCGGCGATGACCTTCTTCAGCGCCTTGCCAAAATCGCCCACCAGAGAGCAGCAGATGCAGCCGGAGTTCATCTCGGTGATGTTAATGCCGGAATCCTGCAAAAAGCCGCCGTCAATGCCGATCTCGCCGAACTCGTTCTCGATCAGCACCAGCTTCTGCCCCTTGTAGCTTTCGGCGATCATCTTTTTGATCAGGGTCGTCTTGCCCGCGCCGAGGAAGCCGGAGAAAATATCAATTTTTGTCATAAAAAACACCTTCTGTATAAAATTCTCTAAGAATTATTATATCACTTCCTGTCAACTGCTACAAGTAAATTTTCTTCCATATTTTCTCTTTTTGCATACGAAATCCGCCCCGGCGTTTGCCGGGGCGGCGTACATTACTTATGATACCGGAATCAGCAGCATCTGCCCTGCCGCCGGTTCCTCCTGAAGGCCGTTTGCCTTGCGGATGGCGTCCATGGTGGAGCCGCTTTCCTTGGCGATGTCCCACAGTCGGCCATCCCCAGCTCTGCGCAGGATCAGCGACGGCCGGTTCGCGTCCGGCTCCTTTTCCTCACCCAGCTCCACGCCGGTGATCATGGAGAAGCCCCGACTGCTTTCCGACGTCATTTCCAGAGGGACTTCCCCCTTGACGGTCACGCTGCCGCTTCCAAGACTGGCCTGCATCTGTTCCGGCGGCATGGGAATTGCCGTTATCACGGTGTTTTCATCCGCATTCAGGATACACTGCCCCTCCCAGCGGGCTGTGGCGGAATGCAGAATGCCGTCCTCGCCATAATACAGCACCAGAAACGAGCCGGGGATCTCCATTTCCACGCCCTTCTGAGTCCTGCGCTGCCGGGGGAAGTCCACGAGGAAGCTGACGTCCGCCGTGAGGTTTGCCTCCGCGGGGATGCTCTGTTCGCCGTAGACGGTTTCCCGGCGGCTTTCCAGAATGGCTGGGACTTCCAGCTGCTCTGTCTGCACAGACAGCTCCCGTCCCGGGCTGTAGGCGTCCTCCGCCAGCGTCAGCATTTCCCGGTCAGAGATGAGATACTGCCCCACAATGCCGCATTTCAGGCGCATATGTCCCTCGTCGTCCACTTCCAGCTCCAGACTGGTGGGACTTAGCAGGATGTCCGCCTGTGCGTCGCCGCTGTGTTCCCCGGAAAGGTCTGCCAGCTGAGAAAAAGGCAGCTCAAAATCCCATCCGTGGAGCTGCCCCTCCTCCGAGCGGTAAAGCACGTGCAGGTTCCCGTTTCCCCGGAACACCACCTTGTTGGACAGCACCTTTTTCTCCGTTATTCTGGGGCGCAGGCAGTAATAGACCAGCTTCTCAGGCAATGGGCTGGATTCGGGAAGCGTCAGTTCTTCGTCCAGCGCGAACGCCTTTTCCCCGGCCTCTCTGGGCATTCTGACCGGGTAGCTGCTTGTCAGCAGCTCCACGCCCTCGATCGGTTCCGCCGGGGCGGCGATTTCTTCGGTCTTCGGCACACAGGCCTCCGCCATGGCGGCAGCTCCCACACGCACCATCAGCTTCCGGGCGGACACCGACCGGGCGTCCACGAACCGGGTGAGACACTGGATGCGGATGCTCCCCTCCTCCGTCCGTTCGGGCAGATCCCACTTCATCTGGAAGGGTATCCAGCCGTCGATGCACCGCTCCTCGCTGCCATCCTCCGGCGCATAGAGAATCCAGACCATCATCCCGCCGGAAAAGGAGACGCTGTCGCTGCGCCATTCCTTCCCCCGGAGGATGGTCTGTCCCCATGCGGCAAGGACTCTGCCGATGTCCGGCATTCCGTCGGACAACTTGATCTCCTGGGTCTGCTCCACATTCTGAACCTCCCGCAGCACCGTTTCCAGGCAGGGGCAGGCGGATTTCTGAAACTCAAATTCCAAGTTGGATCACTCCTTATCCCACGTTGTCGATACAGTCTATTCAACGCCGGACAAGTTTATGACAAACGAATGTCATCTTCTTCGCATAATGCAAAATCCGAGAGCCAGAAGCGCGATTCCGCCGCAGCAGCAGACGAACCAGCTGGAAACACAATGCCCCACGATCAGCCCCAGTCCGAAGAACAGGCAGCAGCACCCATGCAGGTGGTTTTTCCGGCACATAAAAACACCCCCTGCCTATCCTATGCAGGGGGTGTCCAATTTTTAACCGCCGAGGTAAGCCTTCTTCACCGCGTCAGAGCTGGCAAGCTCCGCGCCGGTGCCGCTTAAGGTGATGCTGCCGGTTTCCAGAACGTAGGCACGGTCGGCAATCTGCAGCGCCTTCCGGGCGTTCTGCTCCACGAGAAGGATGGTCGTGCCGGCCTTGTGCAGCTCCTTGATGATGTCAAAAATCTGATCGACCAGAATGGGCGCAAGACCCATGGATGGCTCGTCCAGCATCATGAGCTTCGGGTGGCTCATAAGAGCGCGGGACATGGCCAGCATCTGCTGCTCGCCGCCGGAAAGGGTTCCCGCAATCTGCTTGCGCCGCTCTTTCAGACGGGGGAAGTAGGTGAACACCGTCTCCAGATCCTTCTGGGACACATCCTTTTTGATGTAAGCGCCCATTTCCAGATTTTCCTGAACCGTCATCTGCTGGAAAATCCGCCGTCCTTCAGGGACGTGCGCCAGACCGGTACGCAGAAGCTTATAGGCTTCCATATGGGTGATATCCTGATCACAGAAGTGGATGGAGCCGCTGCGGGGATGCATCAGGCCGGAAACTGTCTTCAGGATGGTGGACTTGCCCGCGCCGTTGGCGCCGATCAGCGCCACGATCTCGCCCTCGCCGACTTCAAAGGACACGCCCTTCACCGCGTGAATCGCGCCGTAATACACGTGCATGTCTTCAATTTTCAGCATCTGCTTTCCCCTCCTCTTTGCCAAGGTATGCCTCGATGACCGCAGGATTCGCCTGAATCTCCTCAGGAGTTCCCTTGGCAATGATCCGGCCGTAATTCACTACGGCGATAGCCTCGCACACGTTCATAACCAGATTCATGTCGTGCTCGATCAGGAAAATGGCAACGTGGAAGGTATCCCGGATCCGCCGTATCTGATGCATCAGTTCGGTTGTCTCACTGGGGTTCATACCGGCTGCAGGCTCATCCAGCAGAATCACGGAAGGATTGGTCGCCAGCGCCCGGACGATCTCCAGACGGCGCTGGACGCCGTAGGGCAGGCTTCCTGCCTTCTCATTGGCATGTTCCGCAAGCCCCATGAAATCCAGCAGCTCCATAGCCTTCTCATTGGCGCGCTTCTCGGCCTTGAAGTAGCCGGGCAGATGCAAAACGCTTGAGAAGAAGGAACACTTCATGGAATTGTGCAGACCGACCTTGACGTTGTCCAGAACGGTCATATCCGTAAACAAACGGATATTCTGGAAGGTTCGGGCGATACCCAGCTTATTGACCTTGTATACCGGCATTCCCTTGATGTCGATGCCGTTGACCAGCACGGAGCCACGGGTGGGCTGATAGACGCCGGTGAGCAGATTAAAAATGGTGGTCTTGCCCGCGCCGTTGGGGCCGATCAGGCCGGAAATTTCGGTGGGGCCGATGGTAATGTTGAAGCTGTCCACAGCCGTCAGTCCGCCAAAGTCGATGCCCAGGTTCCGCACGTCCAGAACGGGCTGCTTGCCCTGATCCTGCTCACGGACGAAGGTCACGGTGGGAACTTTCAGGATTTTCTTGGAATAGTCATTCATTGCTTCCCGCCTCCTTCTTCTTGAATGCACCGGCAATCTTGTCGGTGACCACGGACATGGCTTCTTTCACCTTGGGGGACCATGTAAAGAGCATCACGACGATCAGAACCACAGCATAGAGGATCATCCGGTAATCCTGCAGGCCGCGCATGGCCTCCGGCAGGATGTAGAGCACCGTGGCGGAGATAATGGAGCCGAGGATGTTGCCCATGCCGCCCAGAACAACGAAGACCAGAATGTTGATGGAGGTATTGAAATTGAACTTGGTAGCCGTGATAGAGCCGTAATTCATGGCGTAAAGCGCACCGGCCATACCCGCCAGAAACGCGGAGACCACGAAAGCCTTCATCCGGAAAGCAGTGACATTGATGCCCACGGATTCGGCAGCGATCCGGTTGTCCCGGACGGCCTTGATTGCCCGGCCTTCCCGGGAGTTGATCAGGTTCTGCACAACAAACAGGGTGAACAGAATCAGCACAAAGCCCACGGCAAATGTGGACAGCTTGGTAATGCCGGTTGCGCCTCTGGGGCCGGAGACGATCATCTGGCCGCCCGCGCCCAGAGTCAACCCTGCGGAGCTCATGGTGGCATGAAGTCCTGTCTCATCAATGCCCAGATAGAGATTTCCGAAGATATTCTTCATGATCTCGCCGAAGGCCAGCGTCACGATTGCCAGATAGTCGCCCCGGAGACGAAGCACCGGGATGCCGATGAGAAAGCCGATGGCGCCGGCCATCACGCCGCCCACCACCATGGCAATCACCAGCCGTACAATGCCGTTGGGAACCGCCGTGGCCAGCAGAGCGGTCACAATCACACCGGTGAACGCGCCGATGCCCATAAATCCCGCATGACCCAGACTCAGTTCACCGCAGATACCTACCAGCAGGTTCAGGGAAATTGCCAGCACGATGTAGGCGCAGGCAGGCACCAGAAATCCCTTCATGGTGCTGCTCAGCTTGCCCTGACTCATGAGCAGCTGGAGGATCAGGAACGCCGCCGTTACCAGAATGTAGGTGGACGCACCCATGATTTTGTCCTTTGTCAGTCTTTTTTTCATAACATCCACCTCATACCTTCTCCTGAACCTGCTTGCCCAGCAGACCTGCGGGCTTCACCAGCAGGATCACAATCAGGACGGCAAACACGATCGCGTCGCTGAACTGGGGGCTGAGATAGGCTTTGCTGAAGGTCTCGATGACGCCCAGCAGAATACCGCCCAGCATAGCCCCGGGAATGGAGCCGATGCCGCCGAAAACTGCGGCGGTAAAGGCGCGGATACCGGGCATGGAGCCGGTGGTGGGCTGCAAGGTCGGAACCGTGGAGCACAGCAGCACACCGGCAACGGCCGCCAGAGCAGAGCCGATGGCAAAGGTCATGGAAATGGTCTGGTTTACGTTGATGCCCATGAGCTGGGCAGCGTCCCGATCCTCGGAAACGGCACGCATGGCCTTGCCGGTGCGGGTTCTGGTGGTAAACCATGTCAGGCCCAGCATGATGATGACGGAAGCAGCGATGGTATAGATCACCTCGCCGGTGACCACCAGCTGTCCGCCCGCCAGACGCAGAGGCTGGAAGGTAACGATGCTGGTAAAGTTCTTCGGGCTGGAAGACCAGATCAGCTGCGCCGCGTTCTGCAGGAAGTAGCTGACGCCGATAGCCGTGATCAGAACTGCCAGACTGGGCGTTCCCCGCAGAGGCTTGTAGGCGAGTCCCTCAATCAGCACGCCAAGCAAAGTACACACCGCCATGGCCGCCAGAATGGATACCGCAACCGGCAGCCCCAGATAGTTGGTGACGCAGAAGGAAATGTACGCGCCCACCATGATCACATCGCCATGGGCAAAGTTCAGCATCTTGGCAATGCCGTAGACCATGGTGTAGCCAAGGGCAATGATGGCGTAGACAGAGCCGATGCTGATGCCGTTGATCAGGTACTGAATAATTTTCATGATTGTCCCTCTCTTTCTTCTTTTTTAGGAAGCTCTGGTTAAATCGACGAGAGCTGTAAGCGAGAGATTTTTCGGCCAATCAAGGTATCGAAAGCGGTGGAATACTTTGTGTACCCGCAAGGGGTATGCCGCATCCGTAAGCCGGCTTATGCCGGCAACGGCTGCGCTATATTTCCCGTTTTCGATACCGAAGAGTGGACGGAAAAGATCCGCTCACAGCCGAAGGCGATTTAATCAGAGTATCCTTTTTTACTCAACAGTCTATGAAAGCCCCGTCCGCCAACGAGGTTTTCATAGACTGCTGATGGATGATACCTCGTTAGGGGATGGGGCGCAAACCGCCCCATCCCCTTTGAGGGAATCATTTTTCCGGACTATCTTTAGCCCATGGGAACGTAAGCACCGTTCTCGATCACCACGGCGGCGGGCGCCTTGGAGATCATGCCGTTCTCGTCCCAGTGCATGCCGGTGCCGGTCAGGCCGTCAATGGTCATGGTGGCGAACTGAGCCTCCAGAGCGGTGCAGATTTCGGAAGCGGATTCGCTGCCAGTGATACCGGCGGCGGTCATGGCGTTGTACAGGGCGTAGATGACGTCATAGCCGTCAGCGGCGAACTGGTTGGGAACCAGACCATCCATCTTCTCCTTGAACTTGGCAACGAAGGACTGGGTCGCCTCATCGGAAGCGTTGGCATCGAAGGGGGTCATCAGAGCCAGGCCCTCGGCCAGAGAGGTGTCGAAGCCTTCCACGGTCAGGATGCCGTCCATGCCGTCGCAGCCGAAGAACTTGGGCGCGTAGCCGATCTTGTTGGCGTAGGACAGAATCTGAGCAGCCTCGGTGTAGTAGATGGGCAGGAACACCAGATCCGCACCGGCATCCTGGCACTGGGTCACCTGAGTGGACAGGTCAGCCTTGTTGTCTGCGGTGAAGGAAGTGGTGGCAACGATCTCCAGACCAAGCTCAGCGGCCTTGTCGGAGAAGCCCTTGTACAGGCCGGAGGAGTAGTCGTCGGAGGAATCGTAGATCACGCCGACCTTGGTGCCCAGCGCCTTGGTGGAAACCAGCTCAGCGGCGGAAGCGCCCTGGTTGGGGTCGGTGAAGCACATCTGGAAGATGTTGGCACCGGACAGAGCCAGAGACTCAGCGGAGGCGGAGGGGGTCAGATTGAACATGTTGTCGGCAGTGGACTCGGGAGCTACGGCCAGAGCAGAACCGGTGGTGACCTGACCGGCCATGACCTGCATACCCCAGTCCTTCAGGACGTTGTAAGCGGACACGGCCTTCTCGCCGTCGGCCTCGTCGTCCTGGGCGTTGAACTCGATCTGCAGGCCGCCCTTGGCGTTGATCTCCTCAACTGCCACTTCCATGCCGGCCTTAACAGCCAAGCCGTAAGCGGAAGCACCGCCGGTCAGAGGGCCGGACATACCGATCTTAACGGTACCGGCAGCAGCAGCAGCGGCGGTGGTCTCCGTCGCGGGCTTGCTGGAGGAGCATCCGGTGAACATTGCGGCTACCATCAGGGCAGCCATCAGCATAGCAAGTACTTTTTTCATGATAGTGTTCTCCTTTTTCATTTCTTACTATAAAAAAGCGGTTCGCCCAGGGCGTAACCGCTTCTTCATACCATGTGAAGCCCCGGTCACGCCGCTGCTGCCAGCAGCAGTCGTACAACGCAAATGGACACCGCCAGAATCATGGCAGTGTCCAGAATGAGGCTAATTCGCGCAGAGGAACATGCCGCTGCCATGGTGCAGCGGATAGAGCTGTAAGTGGTAGAAAACCGTGCCGTCATCGTCATGTACCTCCCGAAGAATTTTAGCATATTGTATCCCACAGAAAGACATTTGTCAACGAGGAAAAGATTACAGAATCTTTTGCGTTTTTTCGCCTTTTTTGTGTATAACGCACAAGGGAACCTCCGATGAAATCGCCGCCGGTCAGAGGTGATTTCATCAGGGGTTCCCCAAGACATTATTCCCCGTCCAGGACGGACTTGCAGGCGGCGAGAACCTTGCTCAGAACCGGCACGCAGGTGGCGCTGCCGTAGCCGCCGTTCTCCACCACCACGATGAAGGCCAGGGGGTACTGCTCGTCCTCCACGAAGCCCGCGAACATGGCGTTGGATTTCTGTCCGCCGCCCAGCTGGCTGGTGCCGGACTTGGCGCAGACGTTCATGCCGTTAAAATTCCAGTCGCCGTAGACGCTCTGCACGTTGTTGCGCATGTACGCCCTGACCTGATCGGCCACGTCCTGAGACATAATGCGGCCGGTGGTTTTCGTTTTTGCCTCGTAGGTCATCTCTTCGCCGCTGCGAACCTCCGACACCAGATACGGCTCTGCGCCCACGCCGCCGCCCGCGATGGCGCCCATGAAGGTCATGTAGCGGGCGGGGTTAATCAGGTCGGTGTGCTGGCCGATGCAGCTCCACGCGAAGGACACCGGGGCAGTGTTGGAAATGTCGTAGTTGCCCTCGGCGGTGGTGACGCCGTCAAAGCTCAGGCTGTCCGTGACGCCGAACTGCTCCACGTACTTTACCATGTTCTTCTTCCCCACCAGCTCCGCGATCTGGGCGAAGGAGCAGTTGCAGGAATTGGCGAGAGCGGTTTTCAGGGTCAGGGTACCATGGGCTTTTTCGCAGGTCACCTTTTCCGTGCCGTACTCGTAAGCGCCGTAGCAGGTGAAGGTCTTGTCCAGAATGTCCGGGACGCAGTCCAGCGCCGCGGCAGTGGTGACCACCTTGAAAATGGAGCCGGGAACATAGGTCGATTGTAAGAAGCGGTTCAGGTACACGCCGTCATACTGCCCGGAGGTGTCCGAGGCGATGTCCGGCACATTGTCCGGGTCGTAGGTGGGCGTGGTCAGAGCGCAGAGGATCTCTCCCGTTTTATAGTTGTACACGCCGACGGTGCCTTTTCTCCCCGCCATGGCGTCCAGCGCCGCGTTCTGCACCCTCGCCGACAGCGTCAGGGTCATCTCGCCCCCCTCGCCGCTGCTGTCGTATACGCCGCTGACCAGGTCGAAGCCCGCCATTTTCCCCGCGTAGTGGGAGACGGCGGAGGCGCTGATGTAGCCCTTCCGGTCGCCCAGCCAGTGGAGCGTGGACTGGCGGGTTGCGGCATCAGAGGAATAGGTGCGCTCCTCGGTAATGTCCAGCAGCACGTTCCCGGAACGGTCGGTCACCGTGCCGCAGCCGATGTTGGCGTTGTTATACACATGGGGGGAGCCGGGAAAGGTCACCCATTCCCCCGCCTGGGTCACGTATTCCCACAGGAAGAACATCATGCCCCCCAGAAGCACAGCCAGGAACAAGCCCATGATCCAGGTTCTTTTGGTTACGCGGTTCATCCGCTCACGCTCCCTTCTTGTTCAGGCGGACGGCAAAGCTGGCATTCTGACGGGTGTCCGCCGCCTTGACGAAGGCCAGCAGCCCCCAGGCGCCGACCATGCTGGTGCCGCCGTTGCTCAGAAACGGGAAGGTCACGCCGGTGAAGGGCAGAATATCCAGCGTGCCGAGACAGTTCAGAATGGTCTGAATGACCAGAATGCTGGCGGCGGTGCAGGAGCCGATGGAATAGAAGCTGCTCCGTGCGACCCGTGCGGTACGGATGGCAAAGAAGCCGTAGGCCGCCACGCACAGCACCATCATCACTGCCACGATCAGCCCCCATTCCTCGGAGATGGTGGCAAAGGCGATGTCGGAATCCGCCGCGAACACGTGTTTCAGGAAGCCCTGTCCCGGCCCCAGACCGAACAGGCCGCCGGAGGCCACGCACATCAGCGCCTGAACCTGCTGGTAACCGGCATTCAGGGGGTCGTCCCACACGTGCCGCCACACGGAAAACCGCCGCAGGGCATGGGGCGCGATTTTCAGCGCCAGCACTCCGGCAAAGATCAGCGCCGTAACGGCCAGCGCCACGGTGCCCATACTGCCGGAACGAAGATACGCGATCACAAGAAAGGCGCAGAAGAAAATCAGCGCCGTGCCGAAATCGTTCATCAGGGCAAGCAGGCCGCAGATGAGAATGGAATAGGCGATAAAAATGTAAATATTCCGCTTGCTCATGATTCTGTCCATGGTGGACGCGCCGGCATAGACGAAGCAGACCTTGCTCAGCTCCGACGGCTGCAAGGACAGGCCGCCGATGACCAGCCAGTTTTTCGCGCCGTAATACTCGGTGCCGAACACCAGCGTCACCATCAAAAAGCCCACGCCCGCCACCGTGGCCAGATACCGGACGACCTTCGCCCGCTCTAAGTCCCGCAGCGACCAGCCGATGACGAGGAACGTCACCACGCCCAGCGCCATGGCGGCAAGCTGCTTCACCGTCTCCCCCGGCTTCACCGTGGCGATGGCGGCCATGCCCATGGTACACAGGAAGAACGCCATGGTCTCCACCTCAAAGGACTTCCGGCGGATCATGCAGTAGAAAATGTACAGCAGCCACTGGCTCAGGAAAATGCCGCCGAAGCCCATGAGAACGCTGGCGATCGTCTCCTGCTCCCCGCCCAGCAGGAAGCCCAGCAGCATCAGGCACTGCAAGATGGACAGCACCATCAGATTCGCCACGCTGTCCCAGCCGCTGGCTGCCTTGGTGCGAAGCTCTGCCTGACGCGCCTCCTGATGCTCCGTAATGGGCTGGAGCTGCATTTCCACACCGCCGATGGAGATACGGTCTTTTGGCTTCAACGCGCAAATTTGAACCTTCCTGCCGTTGACCAGCGTTCCGTCCTTGGAACCGGCATCCGTGATCGTCCAGCTGCCGTCGTCGTACCGGGTCAGGACCGCATGGTTCCGGGACACGGTGGGAAAGTCGATGGTCACGTCGCTGGATTTGCTCCGGCCGATGACGTTCTCCCAATGGGTGATGGGGATCTGGCTGCCGTCGGTCATGTTCAGCCACGCCCAGATTTCCGGCTCCCGCCGGAAGGTCAGCAGGGGCAGGACGCACCGCAGAAGCAGTATGGCGCTGAGCACCGGTACAGCATAGCGCAGAATCCCCACATAGGAGCCTGCGTAATTTTCCTGGGCCAGCGTCAGGGATTCCAGAATATTCTGCATACCATCACCCTCCTTTCTTCGGGTAATTCTTATGTTTAATAAAATGACACATTTTCGTTCAGATGTCAAATGAACATTTTCTTAAGGCGAGCCGCAGTGTTACCTTAAGCTTCCATTTCCCGCAGAATTTTGATTTCCCCGGCGTAGCCGGGCAGCTCGTTGGGCGTTTCCAGAATCATGGGCTTGTCCTTAAGCCGCGGGTGATTCACAATCCGCCGGAAGGTTTCCAGCCCCAGACTGCCCTTTCCAAGACATTCATGGCGGTCTTTGTGGCTGGCAAAGGGGTTCTTGCTGTCGTTCAGGTGCAGAGCGTGCAGCCTGTCAAGGCCGATCACCCGGTCAAATTCCGCCAGCACGCCGTCCAGGTCATTCACGATGTCGTAGCCGCCGTCGTAGACGTGACAGGTGTCCAGACACACGCCCACGTTTTCGCTTCCCACGGCGTCCAGAATGTCCCTGAGTTCCTCAAACCGTCCGCCGATCTCGCTGCCCTTCCCCGCCATGGTTTCCAGCAGCACCGTCACCGGATAGTCGTGGCGCAGGGCGTTTTTCAGGGCGGCAGCAATGTAGTCGATTCCCGCCTGCGTCCCCTGCCCCACGTGGCTGCCGGGATGGAAATTGTAGAAATTTCCGGGAAGCGCCGCCATGCGCCGCAGATCGTCCTCTAAAATTCCCGCGGCAAAGGCTCTGGCATCGGCGTCAGCGGTGCAGAGATTCATGGTATACGCCCCGTGGGCGACCAGTTTGCCAAAGTGATTTTCTTCCAGCATGGCGGCCGCTTTTGCCGTGTCCGCCGGATCCTCCGGCTTGGCCTTGCTGCCCCGGGGATTCCGGGTGAAAAACGCGAAGGTATTCGCCCCGATGGACAACGCGGTCTTCACCATCGCCGCGTTTCCGCCGGATGCGGAAAGATGACAGCCAAAATAACCCAAAACACTCACTCCTTTTTGGGTATTATAGCATATTCCACGGGAAAAAGCAAATTTTCTCTTCCCCCCGGCAGCGCAGATGTGCTATAATGTCAGGAATAACCGCCGGGAGGAATTCTCATGCCCAAGTCAGACAATCAGAAGCTGAAAATCCTGTACATCCTCGACTACCTGCAAAAAAATTCTCACCAGGATCACCCGGTGAGAACGTCGGAGCTTCTTTCCATGCTGGAAGAGCACGATATTGTCTGCGACCGCAAGACCGTCTACTCGGACATCGCGGCCCTGCAGGATTACGGCGTGGACATTCTCTCCATTCCCGGAAAGAACGGCGGCTACTACATCGCCTCCCGGAATTTTGAGCTGCCGGAACTGAAGCTGCTCATCGACGCCGTCCAGTCCAGCCGGTTCCTCACGGAGAAAAAGTCCCGGGAGCTGATCGAAAAGCTGTGCAGCCAGTGCAGCGTCCACGACGCAAGGCTCATGCGCCGGGACGTGCTGGTTTCCGGGCGGGTCAAAAGCATGAACGAATCCATTTACTTCAACGTGGACGCCGTTCAGGAGGCCATCGCCCAGAATAAGCAGATCACCTTCCGGTATTTTGACTGGGACTTGGGCGGCATACGGAAATACCGGGACAAAAGCTATCAGGCAAGCCCCTACGGTCTGTGTCAGGACAACGAAAACTGCTACCTGCTCGCCCACTCCCTGCGCCACGGCGTGACCTCCTACCGCCTTGACCGCATGAGCAATATCCGCCTGACGGGGGAAAGCCGCACCCCCTGCCCGGAACTGACGGGCAAGGCATTGGCGGAACATGCTTCCCGGCTGTTTCAGATGTTCTCCGGGGAGGAAACCGCCGTGAAGCTGCGCTTCGACCGGAGTCTGATCAACGTAGTGGTAGACCGCTTCGGCAAGGACATTCTTTTAATTCCGGACGGGGACGATCATTTTGTCTTTACCGTCAATGTGGCGGTGTCCCCCATGTTCCTAAGCTGGGTCATCGGCTTCGGCGGCAAGGCGAAAATTTTGTATCCCCAAAGCGTGGCCGATGCCTGCGTCCAGATGTGCCGGGAAGCCATGGCGCAGTATTCAGATCAGCTTGAATGAGTCAAACACGTCCCGCCACACGATCTGGGACTTTTCCGTGGTGTCCGCGTCCCGGAGGACGGACAGGCAGTAGTGGTAGTTCCCGTCGTCCAGAATCACCGCCCTGCCCAGCTGGTCGCCGTTCTCCCCCGCCGATGCCCAGACGAAGTCATACCGCTTTGCCCCGTCCTGCGCCGTTTCCATCACCGTCAGATTGTCCGGGGTGTAGCCGGAGATCCGCTGAATGGTGGCGCTCAGGTCCCCTCCGCTGACGGTCTCGACGATGATCTCATAGTCCTCGCTGAGATAGACCTGCTCCGAGTCGCTTTCCAGCACCGGCGCCACGGCATTGTCCGGCAGGCGGACGGAAATTTCCCCCGGCTGCGCCATCACGGGCTGAACGATGTCGTCTGAAATTGTTTCCAGCGTTTCCTCCGAAGTACAGCCGCACAGAAGCGACGCCAGCGCCAGTAAAATCCAAAGCTTTTTCACAAAAATCCCTCCCGAAAGGAAATCAGTATGAAAGATCTTCTCCTTCTTTACCTCGTTACAATCAATGCGGCCGGTTTTGTGCTTATGCTTGCGGACAAGCACAAGGCAAAGAAAAAACTCTGGCGCATTCCGGAAGCGACCCTGATGACCGTGGCGGCGCTGGGCGGAAGCGTGGGCAGTTTGCTGGGTATGTACACAGTGCGCCACAAGACGAAGCATCCCAAATTCACCGTCGGAATCCCGCTGCTGGCCGGTCGGATCGACGCGACGCTGAACGCGGAAGTGGTCTTCGCGGACTATCATACTGAACTCCAATTAAAATCTTTAAAAAAGATTTTAATTGCCTGAAGGGCA
>ERZ826220.1765-NODE-1765-length-20446-cov-6.015056_pt1 | contig 20446 bp, 10 predicted proteins | sample MGYA00519927_ERZ826220 | MGnify/ENA primary metagenome ERZ826220 (study PRJEB31778, sample SAMEA3449225) | human gut metagenome | biome: human gut; feature: human-associated habitat; material: faeces | place: United Kingdom | collected 2010/2012 ...
TCAGAGCGAAAAAGATGGTGCGCGGATTAAGCCATTTTAACAAGAATTAGTATCAATGACCAAATCAAAAAAGATGTGAGAAGGCGCAAGCCGACTCACATCTTTTTTATGATTCTCTTTCAACCCCCCGGCGGCCTTGAGGCGAGCCGGATGAATGATCCGTCCGTCAATACTTCGTTCCGTAGAGCTTATTCTGGGTGTTCTTGCCCGCGATACCGTCCACGGAGAGGCCGACGTCCTTCTGATAGGCGCGCACAGCGTCATACGTCCACTGGCCGTAGATGCCGTCCGCAGAGCGGACATAGCTCTTGTAGCCCGCGTCGATCAGCGCCTGCTGCAATCTCTTCACCGCGTCACCCCGGCAGCCCCAATACAGCAGGCGGTAGCCCGTGCTTGAGCCCGAACCGGAAGAGGACGAGCCGGAGGCCGGTCTCGCGGAGGAGGAATACAGAAGCTGCTGCGTGCCCGAATCGGCAACGCCGGTCACGCTCAGGCCGTTGCGGCTCTGGAAATTGCGCACGGCGCGATAGGTGTTGCTGCCGAAGTAGCCATCCGCCGAGCCGCTCAGGTAGCCCAGCGCTTTCAGGCGGCGCTGGAGCGGAACGACCGCCGCTTTATAGCGGTTGGAGCGCGAAAGCGTATCGTAGCTTTCCGGGGAATAGCCCGAAGCGGCCTTGGCCTGCGCCGAATAGAGGAGCTGCTGGGTCGCGTTATCCGCCTTGCCGGTGACGGAAAGACCGTTGACCGACTGGAACCAGCGCACGGCGCGCTGCGTGCCGCTGCCGAAGATGCCATCCACGCGGATGGTGTAATAGCCCAGATCCTTGAGGCGCTGCTGGAGCGTGTAGAGCAGCGCCATGCCGCGATCGCCGCGCACCAGCGTCGGATAGGTCTGTCCGCTCTCGCTATACCCGATGGCGCTGACGGAATAGAGCTTCTCCTGCGTGAGCTTGCCCGCCATGCCGTCCGCGCTCAGGCCGTTGGCGGACTGGAACAGGCGCACGGCCGCCGCCACGCTGTCGCTGTAATAATTCGTCGGGGAAACCGGGTAGCCCATTTCGGAGAGGCGGCTGGTCAGCGCATACACGCCGTCGCCGCGGCTGCCGCGCTTGAAGAGCTTGTAATACGGCGTGCCGCCCACGGTCGCTTCCACGTTGTAGGACATGCTGTTGCCCGCGCCGTAATAGACGGTCAGGGTAAAGCGCGTCCCCTGCGCGTAGGTATGCGGCAGGGTGAAGCGGACGATGCCGCGGTTATCCGCAACGAGGGTCTGCTCGTAATCGCCCGTCTTGAGATAGACGGTCACGCCCGCGGTCGTCTTGGCCACGACGGTCAGGCTGTTGTTGTAGAGATCGTCCACCTCCAGCCCGGGCTTTGTGACCGTGCCGGTGACGACGAACGTGCCTTTCAGGGTGACGCGGCTGGCCGCGTCGCTGACATACTGCGCGCTGACCTCGGTATAGGTGCCCGCTGTGCGCGCCAGCTCGGCGGAGAATTTGCCGTTTGCATCCGCGTTGACGATGGTGCTGCCGCCGTCCGGCACGGTGGAAATCATCACGGGCTCGTTCGGCTTCGCCGTGCCGCTGACGGTGAGCTTATTTTCGCCCGGCGTTACGCCGCTGATGGCGATCTTCACGTTTTCCTCGGTGACGTTCAGGTTGTCGATCACCGTCGCCGCAACGCCGGTCTGCGCGGGCGCGTAGTTGACGGAAACGCTGTACGTGCCCGCCGCAAGGTTTTCAAAGCTGACCTTGCCCACGCCCGCCGCAATCGAGCGGGTATCCTTCGGCTGGCCGTTCTGCATCAGCGTGGCCACCACGCTCATCGGGCTGGCCGCCGTCACATCCACGTCGATGCGCTTCACGCCCGCCGTCGCCGTCGCGGTGATGGCCTGCGCGATGCTCTGCGTCTCAACCTTCAAATCCTTGATAACGCACTGCCCATCGTCCGTTCCGTCATAAGAGACGATGACAGAATATACGCCTGCCGGAACATTCGTAAATTCGCCCTGTCCCTTGTTGAGCGTAATCTGTTCGCCGGTACTCAATGTCGCTTTGAGCGTGCTCCCTTCGGCGTATTTCGTCGCAGAAATGCCGATCGTCTGGCCGCTGACCGTTGCCGTCGCTTCAATCTGCTCGGTCGGAAGCGGTTCGGGGTGCTCCTTGTCGTAGACCGCCAGTTCCCCGATTTTAACCTCACTCACGCCTTCCACGGGCGTGGTGTAATTCACCGTCACCGTATATTTGCCTGCGCTCAGGTTTTCAAATACCAGAATCCCCTTGCCGGTGGTCGTCATCCGGCCAACACGGGAACCCTTTTCGTCCAGCAACGTGACAGTCAATTCCTTATCGCTGGCCGCCTCGTAAATGTCAACGCTGATCTTTCCGATATCCGTGGATGCCGTCGCAATGATGGCCTGCGTATTCTGCGCAACCGTCAGGCCGCTGATCGTGCTTTCCAGCGCGGCGTCCGCATGACCGTCATATGCCACGGTGACAGTATACTGCCCTGCCGGAAGGTCAGTAAATTCCGCGAAGGCCGTATCGGTTTTGATGGTCTTGGTGCTCGGCCCGCCGATGAGCGTCACCACCAGCGTCTTGGGCTGAACCTTCATTTCGCCCGACGCCGCGTCATAGGTGTTATAGCCCGAATCCGTCACCTGCACGCCGATCTTCTGGCCGTTCACAGACGCATTGGCCACGATCTTGCGATAGGTGTTTTCGTTCGGCTTAGGCAGCGCGTTTTCGTCGTAAATCGTCACCGAACCGCTGAACGGCGTGGTGTTCGATGTGCCGGTATAAGCAACTTTCACAGCATAAACGCCCGCCTTCAGTCCACTAAAGGACACGTTGGCCGCGCCGCCGAACAGCGTCTCTTTCTTTTCGCTCGCCGTTCCGTCTTCGTGGGTCAGGGTGACGGCGACTTCCCTATTGCTGCCGCCGGTGATCTCAACATCCAGCTTGAGGTTGCCGTCATACAGCTTGACGCCAAACTGCTTATCTTCCTCGGTCGGGGTGGCCGGGGTGGCCGGGGTTTCCGGGGTTATCGGAGTCACCGGGTTCTCCGGAGTCACCGGATTCTCCGGGTTCTCCGGAGTCACCGGAGTCACCGGAGTCTCCGGGTTCTCCGGAGTTGCCGGAGTCACCGGATTCTCCGGAGTCACCGGGGTCTCCGGGGTCTCCGTACCAGCGCCGCCGGTCTCACCGCCCTCATCAGGCGCCTTCACCGTCAGCGCAATTTCCTGCTGAGCCCACTCGTTGCTTGGCGTATTCGCATACTGCGCGCGGATAACATATTTCCCGCTTTCCTTCGCAGTCAGCTGCACGGAGGCATTTCCATTTACGTCAAACGTCGCTTTCTGTTTATCGACGCTATCCTCTGTTTTCGTAAACAGCTCCACCACAACGCCTTCGCCCGCCGTGCCGGTCAGCGCAACGGAAACTACACCGTTATTAGGCGTGAGCTTCATTCCGATTTTTTCGCGGCTCACAGGCTGCTTAGGCTGGTTTTCCTCCAGCGTCTCAACCTGCGGTTCGCTCGACGTGTCCTCGGCCTCCGCCAGCGCGAGCGGCGCGGACGACGCAAAGAGCACGCATACGCACAGCATCATCGCAATTTTACGTTTCATTTTATTCCGATCCATCCTGATTCCCTCCATGATGAAAAATCCCTTCGAGTTTCGGCTCCATCTTACCACGTTTCATCTCTTTATGCAACTGACAGAGCCGCGATGCGGCCTTTGCATACAGAACGAACAAGCGCCGCCATTTCTTCCCATTTGGCGGAAATTTTTTATTGATTTTACGCTTCTTCCCATGTATGATGAAGAAAACGCGGTTTGTGTTTCGCCGCGTCTTTTCCAATTCTTTCCATGGAGGGAAAATATGCCAAACCATTTCCGCGCCATCGGCGCGACCACCTTCCTTTCCCCGATTCCGGCGGTGATGCTTTCCTGCCGGGGCACCGAGCCGGGCTTTGACAAAGACAACCTGATTACCGTCGCGTGGGCGGGCGTGATCAACAGCGCGCCGCCGATGATCAGCGTCTCCCTGCGTCCGTCGCGCCACTCGTATGCGCAGATTGTGCAATCCGGCGTATTCTGCCTGAACCTGATCGACCAATCGCTTTGCCGCGCGGCGGATTTCTGCGGCGTGAAAAGCGGGCGGGACGTCGATAAATTCAGGGAGATGCGCCTGCACGCGCGCGAGGTTGACGGCTTCCCCGCGCCCGCGCTGGACGAAGCGCCCGCGTTTCTCTGCTGCCGCGTTCAGCAGCGCCTTCCGCTCGGTTCGCACGAGCTGTTTCTCTGCGCCGTTGAGGACGTCTACGTGAAGGATGCGCTGTTTGACCCGGACGGCAGCCTGCACCTTGGCCGCGCGAATCTGGTCAGCTATGCGCACGGCGAATATTTCCCGCTGAAACCGTGCCCCGAGGGCTTCTTCGGCTATTCCGTCGCGCGGGAGGACGTGCTGCGCCGCAGGCTCGGCGCGCCGAAGCCCGCCGCCAAGCGCGCCCCCGGCCAGCGGAAGCGTTGACGGAAGGGAGCGGAAGATGCTGAATATAAAACCCATTCGCGGCGCGCTGGCGCTTCTTTTGGCCGTATCGCTCTGCCTGGCGATGAGCCTGACCGCGTTTCTCATCGACACGCCCGCCATGCGGGAGCACGCCGAACAGGCCGTCGATCTGCTCGGCTACGAGTCGGCCAGCCCGGAGATCGTCGGCGGCTTCGCTTCCTCCCGGCTGGACAACTACACCGCTGTGCTGATTCTCAAAACCGCCGCCTACATCGGCGACGACCCGCTCCTGCGCATGGCGTTCAGCGGCCTGCGCACGGATCTGCCCCCGCAGGAGGATCAAACCGATTGGGAGGCTTACGCCACCTATTCGGACGCGGTTCCCTCCCCGAACAACGTTCCCTACAGCCGCTATTGGCACGGCTACACGTTCGCGCTCCGGCTGCTACTCTGCCTGTTCACCTTCACCAACCTGCAGATGCTCCTTCTCTTTGCGCAGACGGCGCTGCTCCTTTTAACGGTGCTGCTGATGGTTCGGCGCGGCTTGCAGCAGCTCATCCCGGCCTTTGCGGTTTCGTGGTTCTTCATGTCGCCGCCCGCGCTGGGGCTCTGCCTGCAATATGCGCCGGTTTCGCTGATCGCGCTGCTGGCGTGTTCGCTGCTTCTCGCGCTGAAACCGGCGTTATCCCGAAGCGTCGGTCTGCCCGTTTTTTTCGCGCTGATCGGCCTGTTCGTCAACTACTTCGATTTGCTGACGTTCCCCGTCGTTTCGCTCAGCTTCCCGCTGATTCTCCTGATTGCGCTGGAGACGAAAACGACGATTTCCTTCGGCAGCCTGATGCGGGAGGCGCTCCTGTGCTGCGTCGGCTGGGCGCTCGGCTATGCCTGCATGTGGATGCTGAAATGGGGGCTCAACTTTCTCGTGCTGGGGCAGGACGGAATCGCCGCCGTCGGCGACCAAATCTCCCTCCGGCTGTCCGCGGGCGGCGAATCCCACTCCCGTCTGGATATCCTGCTGCGCAACATCCGCATTGTGACGGATAAGACGGCCTATCGCGTGATTCTGCTGGCCGTGCTGGCGCTGCTGCTCGCCCTGTTCATCCGCCGCAGGCCGCGCCGCTTTGACGGCCGCGCGCTGCTCCTGCTGCTCCCCCTGCTTGCGCCCGTGCTGTGGACGCTGGCGCTCTCCAACCACGCATCCGACCACACCTATTTCACCTATCGAAACCTGTGCGGCGCTTTTTTCGCGCTTTTCGCACTCCCCGCGCTGCTCGCGCCCAACCAAACCCCTTCCCCCTGAACCCCCCGCACGAGGAAACGCCATGACCACCAGAGAACTGCTTTACATCAAGACCATCGCGGACGAAAAGAGCATGACCCGCGCCGCGCAGAAGCTGTTTGTCACCCAGCCGTCGCTGAGCCATTGTGTGATGACCCTCGAGCAGCAGCTCGGCACGCGGCTGTTCACGCGCACCGCCGGCGGGCTGGTGCTGACCTACGCGGGCGAAAAGTATTATCGCATGGCCTGCGAGGTGCTGCGCGTCTACGCGGCGTTTGAATCGGAGATCAACGAGGAACGCGCGCTGTCGCAGGGGCGCGTGACCGTGGGCATCACCAACTATCTGGCAACGGCACATCTGCCACGCATGCTGCCCGCGTTTCACCGGGAGCACCCCGGCATCGAGGTGCGCATCTGCGAGGAAACGACCGACCAGGTGGAGCGCAGTCTGCTCAGCGGCAGGCTGGATTTCGCCATCCTGCACACCGGGCCGGACGACGGGCTGACCGGCAACCCTTCGCTGGATTTTGAAGCGCTGGGGCGCGATCCGTTTCTCATCGCCGCGCCGCACGACGAGCGCCTCGCCGCGCTGGCCGTGCAGCGGCCGAACGCGCCCCATCCCGAGCTTGACCCCGCGCTGCTGGGCGGCGAGCCGTTTCTGATGGTCTCGCCCGGTCAGCGCATCCGGCAGATCACCGACCGCGTGCTGGCCGAGGCTGGCGTAAAGCCGCGGGTTCTGCTCACCAGCCGAAACTACGAGCTGCTGCGCCGCCTGACGAGCGAGGGCATGGGCTGCATGCTGCTGCCCAGCCGTTATGTCGGCCTGCTGGGCGGAGAAGGCTATCAGCCCGCGTATTACATGATCCCGCCCAAATACCGCGCGTGGTGGGCGCTGAGCGTCGTCCGCCTGCGTGAGGCGTATCTATCCCGCGCGGCGGAAGCGTTTCTGGCGAGCTTCAAAGCGCACCTGACGGAAGACGAACTTTGATCCTTCCGATGCTCCCCAAAACCCGGAGCTGTCAAGCTAATAAAATCGATATTTCAAGAAAAATCAGGTATTTTTGCCCGAAGGTTTCCAAAGGGCGATCGGAAAGCCCTTTGGTGGGGCGATGGGGCAAAGCCCCATATCCAAAAATGCTTAGATATTTGTTTCTTGAAATGTTTGGTTTAAGCTTGACAGCTTCTTTTTTGCCGCCCTGCGGCGGTCGGCAAGGCGATTATAAATTTCTTCTATATGCGTCATGGTTTTTTAGTATTTGTCTATACGCTGTGCATCGTGTATAATAAAGTCATCGGAGAGATGGCGTCTTTTGCCACATCTCTCATTTGAAAACGGGACAAAACACGAAAGGGGATTTTTCCATGGTAAAGCTTTACGACGGCGGTATGTACCTCGTCAACGGCCGCGAAATCGTGACCGATCCGGCCGCTCTGCCGGGCAAATGCGGCAGGAATGTCACAAAGGAAGAGGCCGAGCAGGGCACCATCGCCTACGGCATCCTCAAGGCGCACAACAAGAGCGGCGACATGCAGAACCTGCGCATGCGCTTTGACAGCCTGACCAGCCACGACATCACCTACGTCGGCATCATCCAGACGGCGCGCGCATCCGGCATGAAGAAATTCCCGATGCCCTACGTGCTGACCAACTGCCACAACAGCCTGTGCGCCGTCGGCGGCACCATCAACGAGGATGACCATATGTTCGCGCTCTCCGCCGCGCATAAGTACGGCGGCATCTACGTGCCAACGAACATGGCCGTCATCCACAGCTACAACCGCGAGATGATGTCCGGCTGCGGCCGCATGATCCTCGGTTCGGACAGCCACACCCGTTACGGCGCGCTGGGCACGCTGGCGGTCGGCGAGGGCGGCGGCGAGCTGGCCAAGCAGCTTGTCGGCCGCACCTACGACGTGGCGCGCCCGGGCGTGGTCGCCATCTACCTGACCGGCAAGCCGAGGGACGGCGTCGGCCCGCAGGACGTGGCGCTCTCCATCATCGGCGCGGTTTACGCCAAGGGCTATGTGAAGAACAAGGTCATGGAGTTCGTCGGGCCGGGCGTGGCGAATCTGCCGATTGAATACCGCAACGGCATCGACGTGATGACGACGGAAACGACCTGCTGGTCCTCCATCTGGGAGACCGACCAGAACACGAAGGATTACCTGACCATCCACGGCCGGCCGGAGGCGTTCAAGCCGCTGAAGCCCGCCGAGGTCGCGTATTACGACGGCTGCGTGTACGTCGATCTCTCCACGGTGGAATGTACCATCGCCCTGCCGATGCACCCCAGCTACACCTACGCCATTTCCGAATTGAAGGCGAACGCGGCGGATATCCTGCACGAGTGCCAGGAGAAGGCCAACGCGCAGATCACCGGCGCGAAGCTCGACCTGATGAGCAAAATCCGCGGCGGCGAAATCTGGGTCGATCAGGGATTGGTCGCGGGCTGCTCCGGCGGCACGTTCGACAACGTGTGCGCGGTTGCGGATATTCTGCGCGGCCATAGCTGCGGAAACGGCGAATTTAAGATGAGCGTCTATCCGGGCAGCATGCCGGCGTACATCCAGTTGATGAAGAACGGCGCGCTGACGGATATCGCCTCCGCGGGCGCGATCATCCGCGAGTGCTTCTGCGGCCCGTGCTTCGGCGCGGGCGACACCCCGGCCAACGGCGAGTTTTCCATCCGCCACACGACCCGAAACTTCCCGAACCGCGAGGGCAGCAAGCCCGGCGAGGGGCAGATGGCGGGCGTGGCGCTCATGGACGCGCGCTCCATCGCCGCGACGGCGATCAACGGCGGCCGCCTGACCGCCGCGACGGATCTGGACGTCGCCTACACCCATCCGCAGTATTTCTTCGACGGCAGCGTGTACGAGAAGCGCGTTTACAACGGCTACGGCAAGGCCGAGCCGGAGCACGAGCTTCGCATGGGGCCGAACATCAAGGATTGGCCCGAGCAGCCCGCGCTCTCCGACGATCTGCTGGTGAAGGTGGTTTCCTACATCACCGACCCGGTGACGACCACCGACGAGCTGATCCCCTCCGGTGAAACCTCCTCCTATCGCTCCAACCCGCTGCGTCTGGCCGAATTTGCGCTCTCCCGCAAGGATCCGGCGTATGTCGGCCGCGCAAAGGCCGTGCATGCCGTTGAAACGGCGCGCGAGCGGGGCGAGGCGCTGCCCGAGGATGTGCAGGCCGTTTATGCCGCGCTGACCCGCGCGGGCGTCGCCAGCAACCCTGCCGCGACGGTCATCGGCTCGACGATTTACGCCAACAAGCCGGGCGACGGTTCCGCCCGCGAGCAGGCCGCAAGCTGCCAGCGCGTACTCGGCGCGTGCGCGAACATCGCGATGGAATACGCCACCAAGCGCTATCGCAGCAACTGCATCAACTGGGGCATGGCGCCGCTGCTCACCGCCACGCCGGAGGATTACGCGCTGGGCGACTGGGTGTTCGTGCCCGGCATTCGCGAGGCGATTCTCTCCGGCAGGCAGGCGTTTGACGCATACGTGGTCAAGGCCGACGGCAGCGTTAAAAAGACGAGCGTCTCCACCGGCGCGCTGACCGAGGACGAGCGCCAGATCATCGCGGACGGCTGCTTAATCAACTACTACCGCAACAACTAATTTCTAAAGTTATCTATCAAAGCAACCCAAACAATATGTGTAAAAAATACAGCTTCTCCGATCCAGAGAGGCTGTATTTTTATATCATTTTTGTACGTTTCCTGCGCTTATACTAATTCGCAGTTAAAATGCTTAACAGAGCGCATCAGATTTTTTGTTCTGACGAAGCCAAGTGAAGTGAGGCGTACTGGAGGTACGTTGAACGGAACGAGGCAAAGTCAGAGCGAAAAAGATGGTGCGCGGATTAAGCCATTTTAACAAGAATTAGTATTACAAAAGATCGTCCAGCTTCTTGGCCGCCAACCGCCTGCGCGGCTTTCGCATCGGGTCGAAGGCGCAGATGGCCGAATACTCGCAGTTTTGGCAGGCGTTAAACGCGCCGCGTTCAACGGGCGAATCGTCCATTTCGCCGCGATAGATTTCCCCCGCCAGCTCCGCTGCCTTGCGCTTTGCAAAATCCAGCAGCTTTTCCATCCCCGCCTCGTCCACCATCGACGCGGCATAACGGCCGTTCGGCTTGCCGTCCTTGGTGACCATCGACGCGACGCTGCCGCCCTGCGCGCGGAGAATGGCCACGTCGCTGAGCGAAATGCCCTGAAGCGACAGCTTCTTGGCGATCTGCTTTTCCACCTCCTCGTGGATGCGCGATTCGGTCTTGACCGTCGGATCAGCAATTCGGCAATAGAAGAATCCCGCCGCATGCGAGCCGGGAACGCGCGACAGCGCCGCCGCCAGATAGAGCAGGAGCTGGAGCTGCAAGCCCCAGTAAACCAGCGTCGGATCAAACTTCCGAGCGCCGCTCTTGTAATCAATCACGCGCAGGCCGCCGCCCGTCATCACATCCACGCGGTCAATCCGCCCCTGCAAATAGACAAACGTACCGTCGCTCAACTCAAGCACAATCGGCGACAGGCCGTTCTGCCCAAAGACAAACTCCATCCGCAGCGGGCGGAAGCTGCTGTCCGCGTATTGCGAGAGGATGTTGCGCGCCGTCCTTTTGGCCGTTCGGCGAATCCGCCGCGCAACCGCCTCGCCGCGCTTGCTCTCCCCCATCGGGGATTCCCGCCAGGCGTCGATCAGCGGCGAAACGGCTTCATCCATCAGCCTGTCGCAGACCGCCTGCGGCACCTCCGGAAATTCCGGCCGCGCCTTCACGGCCTCGGTGAAGCGCTCGGCGGCCTCGTGGTACAGCGTGCCCAACTCGGCCGCGTCCACGCCCGGCTGCTGCTCCCGCTGCGGCGCAAGGCCGTATCGGACGAAATGCTGATACGGGCACTGGGCAAACGTCTCCAGCCGGGAGACGCTGCTGACCGGCCGCCCATACAGTGCGCGCGCCAGCGTGCCCGTCATCCGCTTTGCCGGGGGATCGCCCAGCCCGCGCGTCACGCCGAGCAGCGCCTGCTTCCCCGTTTCATCCGCAGAGAGCGCCGCCGCGGCCGCCGCATACGCCTCGCCCAGCTCGCGCCGCCCGTCCGCAACCTCCGAAAGCTCAACCGCCAGCGCCTCAAGCGCCGGGGTTCGCGCGCAGAGCATGGCCTCGCGCTCCTCCTGCGCCAGCCCGCCGTAAACCGGCATGTTGGGAAACAGCCTTCGAAGCGCCTGCACCGCCGCGCCCTCGCGCAGCGCGCGCCCCGTTTCATCCGCCACGGCGTAAGAGACGATCACCCGCTCCTTCGCCCCGGACAGCGCTTTCAGCTCGTCGAGCTGGCCGAGCGCGGCGCTCTCCTGCGGGGTCATGCCCAGATACGCGCCGCTGGCCTCCTGCGCCGCCAGCTGTTCGCCGACGGTGAGCAGGCCGTTATCGCTGCTCCCCGGCATATCGTTCATCCCGATGGCAAAGAGCGTCCGAACCTGCGCCGTGCGCACGTTGCCGATTTCGCCGCAGATGATCGCGCCGTCCGCGGGCGGAAGCGCCGCCAGTTCGAGCGCGGAAAGACCGTTTTGAAGCAGCTCCAGCACGATTTTCGCCGGAACGGCCTGCCCGCCGAGCAGTGTGTGAAGCTGGTCGAGCGTCGTCATCATCGCGTTCCAGACCTGCGCGCAGTCCTGCGCCTCCGCCGCGAGATCGGCGGCGTTCAGCTCGTCGCGCATGTCTTCCAGCGTTTCATACGCATGGACGCTTTCCAGCAGCGTCAGGATGGTTTGGATGGTGTCGTCCGCCGTCTTTGCCGCCTGCAAGCCGCGTTGGAGCGCCAAAAGCGGCTCCATCACCTGCTTTCGGCTCTCTTCCAGCGCGCCGAGCGCCTCCTCCGTCACGCCCTTGGGATAGCGAAACGGCTTGCGCATGGCCTCGCCGCGCACATCCGCCCCTTCGCAATACGCGCAGAAGCGATCCAGCGCCTCCTGCGTCAAGCCCAAGAAGCCGCTCTGCGCACATTCCAGAATATCCGACAGCCGCCATCCGGCGGAAATCGCCGCCAGCGCGCCGAGGATAAAGCGGCTCAGCGGATGCGCGCCCGCCTTCCGCTTTTCCGCCACATATGTCGCAAGTCCGTACATCGGCAGAATGTTTTGCAGCAGCGCGCCGTATCCGCTCTGTTTGGGATAGACGACCGCCATTTGCGAAACGTCCTCCCCCATCGCCGCCAGACGGCGTATTCTCGCCGCCGCCAGATGCACCTCCTGCCGCTTTCCGCTCGCCGCGAGCAGCTCAATCGCCGTCGGCTCGTCCACGCAGGGCGCTGTGCCCAGCGCGTACAGCCGCTTTTCCATGAGCCGGATATCCCGCGGCGCGTCCAGCTCCGCATCCAGCGTCTCGCGCTCCACGGCGATTCCGCGCTCCTTCGCCAGCCTTTCCAGCCGCTGCAAGCTGAAATTGACCGGCGCAAAGAGTCGTCCGTCCGGCGCAGCGTTCGTGTCCGTCTCGATGGCCAGCGTCAGCGTTCGGCAGAGCGGCGCGATGCTCAGCAGCTCCGACGCAAACGTCGGCGTAATCATGTCAAAACCGTATACGAACACATTCTGCCCCTTGAACACGCCGGAGGCCTCGAACCGCGCGCACATCTCCCGCGATATATCCTCCGCATCGGCCAATTCGCCCGCCATCCGCTGCTCGTAGGCCGCGTAGATCCGCGCAATATCGCCAAGCTTGGCCCGCGCGGGGCTTTCCGTGTCCATGCTTTCGGCGCTCCTCGCCACATCGGCCGCCGACAGGCCGCTGCGCTTGAGCGACGCGATCATGTTGGACATGCGCGCCGTGAAGCCGGATGATCCGTTCTGCGCCGCGCCGTGATACACGCTCAGCTCGTCCTTCTGTGCCTCGATGATCGAGCTGAGTACCATGCATTTGCCGCGCTCGTCGAAAAGGGTCTGCTTCGGCATACCCGCCAGTTCGAAGACGCGCGATTGGAGCCGTTTCGGCGAAAGCACGTCGATCAGAAACGAACCGCTGACGTGCAGCCGATCCATGATCTCCAGCTCCGCCTGCAAGGTGTATTGCGACGGCACCAGAAACATGCATCCTTCTCCCCGCGCCATCGCCTCGCCCAGTCGATCCACGCACGCGGCGAGCAGCCTGTGCGGCCTTGCGGTCAAAATCTTCATCCCGCGACCCTCTCTTCGCCCCAAAATTGTTTCACGTGAAACATCCCAGCCGATACCGCGCCGTCCGCAGATCGCCGCGCCAAAATGTTTCACGTGAAACATTCGGCAGGATTTTTTCTTTCTCATCCAGAATTATATCATAGAAAATCCGGTTATTCCACTTTTTTATCAGGAGGACGCTATGGAAGCCATCGCGCTCATGGCCGATATTCACGCCAATCTGCCGGCCGCAGAGGCCGTCATCGCCGATATTCGCCGAAAGCACAAGCCCGACCGCATCGTGTCTCTGGGCGATCAGGTCAACCTCGGCCCCGCGCCGTGCGACACCCTGCGCCTGCTCCGTGCGGAGGGCGTAACCTGCCTGCACGGCAACCACGAGGGCTACATCCTCTCCGTCATGCGCGGCGAACCCGGGTATGCCGGGGCGAATTTCGCGTCGCTCCGCTTCAACGCCGACCGCCTCACCCCGCAGGAAATCACCTTTGAAAAGGAGCTGACACTCTCCGACGTCACGCTCTGCCACGCGATGCCGGGGGACGACCGCTTTCCCGTCCACAATCCGACGCTCGCGCTTCCACGACTGAACGCCATGGCCTTCGAGCCGGGTACGCACATCGTCTGCGGCCACGGCCACAATCCCATGCACTACCGCCTGCCGAACCTGACGCTCGATGTGGTGGGCAGCGTCGGCTGCATGGATGACGGCGTACCGGGCATGGCGCTGTATGCCATGCTCTACCTCTCCCCCGGCCGCGTGACGCTCGAGCCCTGCGTCGCCCGGTATGACCCGTCGGCACTCAAGCCGCTTTTTATCCGCAGCGGTTTTGCGGAGGCATGCCCAATCATGGCGCACGTCACCTGTCTGCAGCAGCAGCGCAATTTCGATTTTCTCGTGCCCTTCGTCACCCTGGCGCGCAGGCTCTCCGCCGAGAAGCACGAGGCCGAGGTTTCCCGCGAAACGTGGGCACAGGCCGACGCGATGTTTGATTGGCCAGACGGCCTATCCACCGCCCAGTTTTGGCGCGCACTCGCGGGACACAGCCGCGCGTGAGATTTCCCCAAATTCATGCCCCTTTGAAGACAAGAAAATGGCCGTATCGCCGCCCTCCTGATTTTGGGCAAAGCGATACGGCTCTTTTTTTGCGCGTTACAGCAGCGTCTTTTCCTCAAACGCGACGCGGCGCTTCACGTCGGTCATCAGCGCGTCAAACTGCGCCGGGTCGAGTGACTGCGCGCCGTCGCAGAGCGCGGCCTTGGGGTTGTTGTGCACCTCGATCATCAGGCCGTCCGCGCCCGCCGCGATGGCCGTCCGCGCGAGCGGCTGCACCATCCACGCGATGCCCGCCGCGTGCGACGGGTCAATGATGACCGGGAGATGCGACTTCTGCTTAATGAGCGGCACGGCGGAGATATCCAGATTGTTGCGAATCATCTTTTCAAACGTGCGGATGCCCCGTTCGCAGAGGATGACGTTCGGGTTGCCGCCCGCCAGCACGTATTCCGCGCTCATCAGCCATTCCTCAATCGTCGCGGAAAGCCCGCGCTTGAGCAGAATCGGTTTGTTCGTCTGCCCCAGCGCCTTGAGCAGCCGGAAATTCTGCATGTTCCGCGCGCCAACCTGAATCACGTCCACATCCGCGAAATCGTCTATCTGCGTTTCGCTCATAATTTCGGTGACAATCGGCAGGCCGGTCTCCTTCTTGGCCTCCAGCAGCAGTTTGAGCCCTTCGTTTTCCAGCCCCTGAAAGGAATACGGCGAGGTGCGCGGCTTGAACGCGCCGCCCCGCAGACAGGTTGCGCCGCTCCGCTTGACATCCTCCGCGATGGAAACGAGCTGTTCGCGACTTTCCACCGAGCAGGGACCTGCGATCACCGTAAACGTCCCCTCGCCAACCGCGCGCCCGCAGACGTTCACATGTGTATCCTTGGGATGGAAGCGGCGGTTCGCAAGCTTATACGGTTCGGAAACGCGGCGCACATCCTCGACGATGTCGCTGGCGCGCAGCCAATCCTCGTCAACGTGCGTCGTATCGCCGACAAGGCCGAGAATCGTTTCCGTCGCGCCTTGGCTGTAATGGATATCCACGCCCTGCTGTTTGATCTGGCTCATCAGGGCTTCAACGCGCGCTTTCTGTGCGCCGGGTCTTAAAATGACAATCATGGCGGCTTCTCCTTTTTTACTTTGACAGTTTGTTGCTTTGTTTCGGATATAAAAGAAGCGGCCCTTTCACTTTTATGAAAGGGCCGCGCTGCAATCCGTGGACATCGCCTTATGCTTTGCATTGCAAACAGCCCGTATTCTCGCGATAATACAGGCTAAAATAGTACATGTTCGCAACAACAACATTCATAAGGGTTTTGCCTCCCGCTTGCTTGGTGCTGACTCTATCTTAAATCATACAAGACGATTTGTCAACCCAATATTTCGTTTTTTTGCAAATCGAGCGTCTCTTGGTTCTCCGCCGCGTTGAGCGCCTTCTTATCTGGTCGATTCAAAGCTGAGTCGGGGCACGAGATATTGGGTCATCATAAAGCCGATCTCCCCGTCAATCAGCACATGGCACCATTCTCCCGCTATGCCCAACACCCGAACCTGCGTTCCGTTCGGATACAGCGCCACCGCGTTAACGCGGGTCGAAGCCTGCCTTCGCAGATTGGCGCCCTGCCCATTGGGATTTTGAATCGTCACCTTGGGCAGCAGTTCGGTTTGCTGGTCTTTGGGCGCGTTAAAATCGAGGAACTGATTTTTCATATATCCTTCAAGATTGCCGATTCGAACCCGGCTCCATCCGTCGTTCCCTTTTTGTACGATTGCAACCGTGCATCCATTGTAATATTTGCCGAGCGACGCGCTGTTCGCCGTTTTTTCCGCGCGCAGATTCAGTCGATCCGTCGAAATCGGATTATGAACCTGCGCCGTCGCATAGCCGTCGTAGTAATTGCCCGTCCGCTGATCCAGCGCCGAGCCGTCAGCCGGTACAAACCCGGTATATTCCCGAATCTGAACGTGCCACCATTTCGACGTAAAGCCCAGAAGCGTCACCGTTTCGCCATAGCCATGCATTTCATACGCTCCGTTTACATCGCGGGTTTGATAAAGCTCCCACGCGCTGCTTGTGGAGGTATATGTCGGCATTGCGGCCGCAACCGCCTGCGTGTTGTCATATTGCAGATATGCCTTCATCATATACCCTTCGGCAACTCCGCGATTGCCGATTCGAACGCGAACCCATCCGTTGTTCAGCTCTTCAAGAATTTGAACCCCAACGCCGTTGTAATACTTGCCCAGCGATTCCGCTTCCTTGTTCGGCGCAGCGCGCAGATTCAGCCGGTCTGCGGCGTCAGGATTATGCACGACCGCATAGGCGTTGCCGCCATCCGCCCAAGCCGTACAACAAGTGAACATCAGGCTCATCAAAAGCAGTCCGAGAATTCCGATGCGTTTCATAGATTCATCCGCCTTTCCTCACAAAATGTGCAATGTCGCACACCCGACACAGCATCATCGTCTATCATAAAAACGCATGTCCCTTCCATTTTCTTCCCCGAAAATCAAAAAAGCCCCCTCTTTCGAGGGAGCTGCGGCTTATTGCCATAAGCAAACTTGGCTTGAATCGTAAAATCAAGAAATTCAGCTATTCTTTCATTTGCGGAAAAAGCTATTCTCCCCCTTCGGGGGGAGAATCGCTTTATTCAGTCCAAAATCCCTCTTTCGAGGGCACTGACGCGCTTTCGCGCGCATATGAACGTCAGCGCTTCTTGGTCAGCGGGGTGAGGTGCCAGATCAGATCGTTGTATTCGCGGATCGTGCGGTCGGAGGAGAACACGCCGCTCTTGGCCACGTTGATGATCTCCTTGCGCGTCCACTTCTTCTGATCGAGGTAATCCGCACCCAGATGGCTCTGCGCCTGCTGGTAAGAACCGAAGTCCTTGAGCACCAGATACGGGTCGGCCATGCCGCCGTTGTCGCTGAACACCAGCGCGCGGTACAGCCCCTCGAACATCTTCGGGTTCTCCGGGGTCAGGGTGCCGTCGAACATCATGTTCAGCGCGCGGCGCAGCTCGGCGTTCGTCTCGTAGATATCCAGCGAACGATAGGTGCCGGCGGCGTAGAGCGCCTCTACCTCATTGGGACGCATGCCGAAGATGTAGCAGTTGTCGTTTCCGACCAGATCGGCGATTTCCACGTTCGCGCCGTCCAGCGTGCCGATGGTCACCGCGCCGTTCATCATAAACTTCATGTTGCCGGTGCCGCTGGCCTCCTTGGAGGCGGTGGAGAGCTGCTCGCTGACCTCGCTGGCCGGCATCAGCATCTCGGCGGTAGAGACGTTGTAATCCTGGAGGAACACGATTCGGATCATCTTGCTGGCGCGCTCGTGGGAAGCGACCTTCGCGGCGAGCACGTTGATAAAGTGGATGATCTCCTTCGCGCGGCGGTAGCCCGGCGCGGCCTTCGCGCCGAAGATGAAGGTGCGCGGCGCCATCGTGTAATTCGGATCGTCGCAGATGCGGTTGTAGAGCACGAGGATGTGCAGCGCGTTGAGGAGCTGCCGCTTGTACTCGTGCAGGCGCTTCACCTGCACGTCGAACATCATCGTCGGGTCGAGCTCAAGACCCTGATGGCGGTAAATCCAGCGGCTGAAGCGCTCCTTGTTCGCCTTCTTGACTGCGGCGAACTTCTCGACGAAGGCCGCATCGTCCGCGAACGGCAGCAGCTTTTCAAGCTCGTTGAGATCCTTACGCCAGCCCTGACCGATGGATTCATCCAGCAGGTCGGAGAGCGACGGGTTGGCCAGCATCAGCCAGCGGCGCGGCGTAATGCCGTTGGTGATCGCGTAGAACTTCTCCGGCATGATGGCGTAGTAATCCGCAAACGTCGTGTGCTTGAGGATGTCGCCGTGGAGCTGGGAAACGCCGTTGACCGCGTGGGAATACGCCACGCACATGTTCGCCATGTGCGCCTGATCGTAAGCCAGAATCGCCATGTGGCCGATGCGATCCCACTGGCCGGGGAAGGCGTCGAACAGCTTCTGGCACAGGCGGCGGTTCAGCTCCTGCATGATGGAGTAGATGCGCGGCAGCGTCTCGCGCATCATGTTCTCCGGCCACTTTTCCAGCGCCTCGGCCATGATGGTGTGGTTGGTGTAGGCCACGGTCGCCTGTGTGATGCGCTCGGCCTCCTCCCACGGCAGACGCTCCTCATCCACGAGGATGCGCATCAGCTCGGGAATGACCATCGCCGGGTGCGTGTCGTTGATGTGGAAAGCGACCTTCTCCGGGAGCTGGCTCATATCCGTGCCGTAGACGCGCTTGAAGTCCTTGATCGCGTATTGCAGCGTCGCGCTGACGAGGAAGTATTCCTGCATCAGGCGCAGCTTCTTGCCGTTATAGGTGTTGTCCTCCGGATAGAGCACCTTGGAAATCTGCGCCGCGATGGAGTTGCTGTCTTCCGTGGAGCCGTTGTAATCGCCCGCGGAGAACTTTTCAAGGTTGAAGTTCTGCGGCAGCACGGCGCTCCACGTGCGCAGGCGATCCACCACGTCGCTGTCATAGCCGACGATCGGCAGATCATACGGCACGGCGATGACGTTTTCCGTGTTCTTGAGGGTGACGTAATTCGTGCCGCCCACCCAGTTTTCGACCATCTGGCCGCCGAAGCAGACCTCCACCGCGTCGCGCTGGGTCGGAATCTCCCAGGCGTTGCCGTAGGTCAGCCACTCGTCCGGCACCTCGACCTGCTGGCCGTCCACGATGCGCTGACGGAACAGGCCGTATTCATAGCGGATGGTGCAGCCCATCGCCGGCAGGTTCAGCGTCGCCAGCGAATCGAGGAAGCACGCGGCCAGACGGCCCAGACCACCGTTGCCCAGCGCCGGTTCCGGCTCCTCGTGAAGCACGCCCCGCAGGGTCAGCCCCAGCTCCTCGAACGCCTTTTCATATTCCTTGGTGGAGCAAAGGTTGAGCAGGTTGTTGTGCAGCCAGCGGCCGGTCAGAAACTCGATGGAGAGGTAATACAGGCGCTTGGCCTTCTCGCTGCGGCGGGCTTCCTTCTCAAAGCGCCACTTGAGCATGATCTGGTCGCGCACGGTGCTCGCCACGGCAGCGTAGATCTGCTTGGGCGTCGCATCCTCAATGGTGCAGCCGTAGTAGCGCAGCAGCTTGTTGAGGATGGATTCCTTGATGGTATCCTTGTTATACTCGGTTTGCAGAGGCATAAGTTCAAAACCCTCCCAAATATGATGGATGGCGGAATGGCCACCGATTTCCCTCTTTTCGGCCTGTTTTTGTCAGGCACCAACGGGCATTATAGCATAAAACCCTTTATGTGGCAAGGAAAAACACAGTTCCTGCGTCCGTCCCGCCCGCCTTAGCCCTTCCCCGCCCTTCTGTTTCCTATGCGCGCCGCCCGCCGTTCATCCGTCCCCTCCGACCGGAATGTGGCGAAATTTATCGCGCGTTCTTTGTTCCTTTGCGCCGTTTCAGCCGATATGACGCGCAAAATTCCGTCTATTTCTGCTCAATTCCGCAAGTTTTGCGCTTTATTGGTCAGACGACTTGATTTGCGTCCCGCCATCGTGTATAATAACCTCAGAAACTGAGATAGTGCGCGTTTTTTCTCCCTGCGCACACTCAAAATCAATAAGATTCAGGAGTGATTGACAATGGCTCGTATTGTTACTCTCGGTGAAATCATGCTTCGTCTGAAGAGCCCCGCGCTGGAGCGCTTCTTCCAGAGCCCGTCCCTCGAGGCCACCTTCGGCGGCGGCGAGGCGAACGTGGCCGTTTCTCTGGCCAACTACGGCATGGACGCGGCCTTCGTGACCGCCCTGCCGAACAATGCCATCGGCGAGGCCTGCCTGCGCGACGTGCGCAGCTTCGGCGTGGACGTCTCCAACATCAAGATGATGGATGGCCGCATGGGCATCTACTTCCTGGAGACCGGCTCCAACCAGCGTCCGTCCAAGGTCGTCTATGACCGCGCGGATTCCTGCATCGCCAAGGCTCCGGTCGATACCTTCGATTGGAAGAAGATCTTCGACGGCGCGACCTGGTTCCACATCACCGGCATCACCCCGGCCATCTCCCAGTCTGCCGCGGATCTCTCTCTGGCCGCCGTCAAGGCCGCCAAGGAGATGGGCGTGACCGTTTCCTGCGACCTCAACTACCGCAAGAACCTCTGGAAGTACGGCAAGGAAGCCAAGGAAGTGATGAGCGAGCTGACCAAGTACGTCGATGTCGCCATCGCCAACGAGGAAGACTTCCAGAAGTCTCTGGGCATCAGCGCCAAGAGCGATGTTGAGAGCGGCGAGCTGGATCGCGACGTCTACAAGCAGATCGCCCAGACCGCGATGGATCTCTACCCGAACCTCAAGAAGGTCGCCATCACCCTGCGCGAGTCCAAGAGCGCGGATACCAACTACTGGGCGGCCTGCATCTACGACGGCAAGGAGTTCTATGTCTCCCGTAAGTACGCCATCAC
>ERZ826220.1766-NODE-1766-length-20438-cov-2.851445_pt1 | contig 20438 bp, 20 predicted proteins | sample MGYA00519927_ERZ826220 | MGnify/ENA primary metagenome ERZ826220 (study PRJEB31778, sample SAMEA3449225) | human gut metagenome | biome: human gut; feature: human-associated habitat; material: faeces | place: United Kingdom | collected 2010/2012 ...
CTTTTATCCCGATAAATTCATATCCTGAAACATCGGCGGTTCGTGATGGAAGATCTTTCTGGAGATCACGCTGCTTGTCTCATAGCTTCCGCCCGGACTTGCATGATCCTTGCCGCCTGGTTCGAAGTCAACACCCTCATATCTCCAGCGCATCGGCCAGTCGATTTTCCATGCCAGCTTGCAGCCGGTATCTTTTTTAAAATCAAATGTCCCCTTGTGTCCGCATTCGCATTCGTATTCTGCCACTGTACCATCCTCGGAAATGGATGTGATCTTCGTCATATCCTTATGGCATTCCGGACAGAAAATGCTTACTGGAAAGTATGCATCACGTTCCCCTTCCTGAGCATCCTGAGTCCGGAAGCTGTCCAGAATGTCAAAGATCTCTTTTCTCTTCTGGATCGCCTCGATGATATCATCACGGTATGCACCGGAAGTGTACATATCTGTCTGATAGCGATAATCCATTTCGATACCGAATTTCTTAATGGATTTCATAAATTCATCTTCGAAGTATTTCGCATAATTTTCGTGTTCCGTATCAAACGGATTCGGAACAGATGTATACGGTCTTCCAATATACTGCTCCATCTTGTTTTCCGGATCTATGGCTTTTACGTTAGCCGGCACTTTACGAAACCTGTCAAACTCATCCCACGAGAAGAGAAGTCTCGCCTTCTTTCCCCGCTTTTCAATAGCCTTCGCCACAAACAGACTAGTGGCTATATCACGGAAATTGCCAATATGGATCGAACCCGACGGGCTGATCCCTGCCGCACAAACATATTCTTCTTTGTCCGGATTCTTCTTGATGATCCTATCTGCTATCTTTTCTGCCCAATGCAATTGCTACACCTCTTTCTTCTTACTTGGAAATCTCTAAAATTTCGTAGTTGATGAATCCATCCGGTATTTCAACAACCACCTTATCACCCTGCTTATGTCCGATCAGGGTTTTACCTACAGAAGAATCTGTGGAAATTTTACCATTAAACGGATCCGATTCCGTTGCTCCTACGATGGCAAAGGTTTCTTTTTCACCAGTATCCAGATCCTTAACGGTTACTTTTAAGCCAACATTTACTACATCGCCCTTTACGTCTTCTTCCTGTACGATCTTGGCCTTACGGATCATCGTTTCCAGCTTATGGATCTTTTCTTCCAGTTCAGCCTGTTCATTTTTCGCAGAATCATACTCTGCATTTTCAGAAATATCTCCGTATGAAATCGCTTCCTTCAAACGTTCTGCAACTTCTGCTCTTTTTACGGAGACAAGCTCCTCGTGTTCCTTTACTATTTTGTCATAACCTTCCTGGGTTAACAGTAATTCTTCATTCATGATCTCTGCCATGTTGGTAACTCTCCTTTCAAGGCTTCCCGCCATGCGTTTTTCGACCTATTGTCGCATCGAATTATTATACTGTAAAAATGGCTGTTTGTCAACGATTCCAAGGCTTTCAAATATTGACAATCAGCGATTCCAATGGTATTGTTAAAGAGAATAAGGCTTGTCTTATTTTATGATACACAGGGAGGCGATAAAGAATGAATATCAGCGGAGCAATTTTTGATTTAGACGGAACACTTCTGGATACAACAGAAATCTGGGAAGGCGTAGCCGCACGATACATCACATCACTGCGAAAGACTCCAGAGCCAGGTCTGCGTGAGAAAACCAAGGCAATGACCCTGCCGATGCTTTGCAGCTATTTAAAGGACGAATACCGGATCGCAACGACGGAGTCCAAGATAGCGAAAGGCTTCAATACGATCCTTCGGGAAGATTATCTGGAAAGCGCCGACATCAAGCAATATGTGCCGATCCTTCTGGAAAAATTCAAGCAGAAAGGTGTTGCCATGTGCATAACGACATCTACCGATAAAGCTATCGCCAACGAGATCCTGGTACGCCTGGGGATCCGCGACTACTTCACATTCATCATGACCTGTGAGGAAGCAGGCGGCGACAAGGAAAGTCCAAAGGTATTTCTGGATGCACACAAAAAGCTGGGCACACCGAAGGATGAAACCATAGTGGTCGAAGACGGACTGCTGGCCATCCGCGGCGCTAAGGAAGCTGATTTTTACGTCATTGCCGTTGCCGATAAAAACGAAGAGCAGAACAAAGCGGAGATCCAGGAACTTTCCGACCGGTATATCGAAAGCTTCGAGGAACTGCTGTAGATCCCATTGAAGAATCCACACCAATAATAGAAGCGTGAGCAAAATATCTCTGCCCACGCTTTTTTATTACTCCACCTTATTCTCTTCCGCAAATCTTACCAATTTATTGGACGTATTCTTGATAAACTCCTTCTTTCGCAGGATCAGCTTCTTGATTCTGCGGTAGAGCGGCGCTGTCTTGTTGATCTTATCCACTTCTTCCCACAATATCGTCTTGATATCCTGATCCGTCGGTTCTGTCGGAAGTTCTTCACGGATAAATTCCATGTCCGGCCGGATCGACGCCACGATGGAAATATCGGATTCGCCCGGCTGCGTGCTGCTGAACACAAATGACTCCTCAATGTATGGACTCAGGGAAAGCTGATATTCCAGCTCCTCTGGATAAACATTCTTGCCGTTTTTTGTAATAATGACATTCTTTTTTCTTCCGGTGATATAAGCATATCCATTTTCATCGATATATCCCAGATCTCCCGTGTGGAACCACTGATCTTCATCGATAACGGCCGCTGTTTCTTCCGGCATCTGGTAATACCCCATCATCACGTTGTCGCCGCGAATGCAGATCTCTCCTATGCCTTCCTCGTTCAGATCCACCGTCTTCAGCTCAAATCCCGGGAAGCACACACCGATGGATGACGGGTTTGGGGCAGTGTCCGGATTGAGTGCTCCCATTGGAGAACACTCCGTCAAACCATACCCCTGCAGCGCCAGGATTCCGAAATCACCGATCCCGTTGAGCACCTGCGGATTAATGGCCGCACCGCCGCAGATCATCAGGCGGAGTCTTCCTCCAAACACAGAGGTGATCTGACGGAACAATTTCCCACTCAGATCCAGACCGATTTTCTTCGTCAACCGGTTGAGCCCGATCATCCGCTTCACCAGTTTTTCCTTGCCCTGCTTACGAATATTCTTCCATATGGTTCGATACAGATTTTCGAAGATGGCAGGAACGCCGAGAAACATGGTCGGACGAACCTCCTGCAGATTTTTCACGATGTATTTCAATCCCTGACAATACCCGATGGCCGCGCCTTTATAAAGCGGCATCAGGAAACCGCATGTGCACTCATACGTATGGTGTAGCGGCAGCACTGAGAAGAAGATATCCCACGTATTTACTTTCAGAACCGTCGGAGACACCATCAGATCCGCCGCCAAGTTTTTATGATTCAGCATAACACCCTTGGAAGCTCCTGTAGTCCCGGAGGTGAACAGGATCACGCTCATGGCGTCGCTGTCGATTTCTGCCTCCACAAACCGCCGCTCGCCCTTTTGCAGAAGCGCCTTTCCCTCATCGATCAGTTCCGATAAAGAGAAAACACCTTCCGTTTCCTTTTCAGCAAAAAAATCCACCAGCATCAGAGACTGATCCAACTCCGCAGAGATTCCCTGGAAAACGCTCCGGTATTTGGAAGAGCACAATACGCAGGAAACTTCCGCACGCTGAACAAGATGCTTCAATTCTTCCTTTGAAAGTTCCTTGTCCAAAGGGACAACGATCCCCGTTCCGCAGATGACCGCCAGATAAGAGATTGCCCATTCACTGCTGTTTTCTCCTATCACCGCAATGCGCTTCCCCTGCAGCCCGTAGTGGATCAACGCCGTACCGAGTCCGTTGACTTTTTCTATCATCTGTCTGTAGGAGATCGCTGTAAAAGTCTCGTCACCTTTATACTTCTGATAAAAAGCCGTGTTGTCTCCGTATAGCTCCGCACTCGTTTCGATCATGTGCTTGATGTCCGTGATCGGCCGGCTGTCCTTATATTTTACGAACTCCCTGCGATCTGCTTCGATACGAGACACAATCCCTTTCGCCCATTCCATGTCCTTCTGCTTTTTCTCACTGAAAACAATGTTAGATGTCATCGTCTGCTCCTTTTCCAGTCAACGCTTTGCAGTCTATTCTTCTGCTCTTACGCCGCCTTTCACTCTTCTGATCTTGCGTGTAGTAGTCTTTTCGAATTCGATGTCACGCAGCTTGATCCTCTTGACACGCTTGTAATTCGTCATCTTATCGTTGACTGTTTCCACATTTTCTTTGATGATATCGTGGATCTGCTCCTGAGAGAGATCCGTACCGAATTTCTCATGAATCGCATCAAAATTCGGATATACTTCTGCAGTCACCACCGTATCGCCGCTCTTTTTTTCCAGTACGCCATAAACGATCACTTCTTCAATATATGGCTGCTCAAGGAGCAGATATTCGATTTCTTCCGGGAAAATATTCTTGCCATTCTTCGTTACGATAACATTTTTCTTCCGGCCACAGATATAAAGGAATCCGTCCTCGTCAAACCGGCCAAAGTCTCCAGTATAGAGCCATCCGTCTTTCAGTACTTCCGCCGTCGCTTCCGGATCCTTGTAATATCCCAGCATCACAGACGGTCCTTTGCAGATGATCTCTCCTACGCCTTCTTCATCCGGTTCGAAGATCCGTACTTCTGTCCCCGGCATTGGAGGTCCTACCGACTCAGCCTTGCTGTAATAATCTCTGTTTACCGCAATGATCGGCGCATTTTCTGTCATACCATAGCCCTGGATCATCGGGATCCCCAGTGCTTCATAATCGCGGATGACCTGAGGGTTTATGGCTGCACCGCCAGCGATGAACAGTTCCATATGATTGCCGATAGCCGAATGGATCGGCTCAAAGATCTTTCGCATCCGTTTGATATTGTTAAACATATGGGTCTTTCTCGCCAGATTCATCATAAACGTCATCTTGCCTGCAGAACCTGAGCTTTCCGCCTGCTTCCAGACTTTTTTATGCATCATCTCAAAAACTGCCGGAACGCCCACCATGACTGTGGCTTTCGATTCCTTCAGGTTCTGCTGCACATAACGAAGGCCCTGACAGATAGCGATAGCCATACCCTGGTACAGCCCTGTAAACACGTGGCAGGTCAGCTCGTAAGTATGGTGCATCGGCAGAACCGACAGACCTACGCCCGGTCTTCTGATCTTTACATACTTGGACATATTATATACGTTAGCCGCAATATTTCTGTGGGACAGCATAACGCCCTTGGAATTTCCAGTCGTTCCCGAGGTAAACAACAATGCGCACATTACATCCGAATCGATTTCTACATCCATGAACTGGCGGCATCCCTCCAGAAGCGCATTTCTTCCTTCTTCCATGACAGTTTCCCAGCTTTTTACATCCGGATCGATGCTTACCCCATTCATTCGGATACGCAGATCAACGCCACTGATTCCTTCCAGCGCATCCAGCGTCTTGTCTTCCACCTTGGCAGAGAACAGGATCGCATCCACTTCCGCGCGCACCAAAAGATTGTGGATCTCATGAGATGGCAGTTCTTTATCCAGCGGCACAGCGATACTCATACCGTTGACAGCTGCCAGATACGCGACGACCCACTGGTAGCTGTTTTCTCCAATAACAGCTATCTTTTTGCCTTTCATCCCCACCTTGGCAAAATAGGTTCCCAGGCAGTCGATATCCGACTTAAGGGTACGATACGTGATCGGTACATATTCTCCTGCCGGGACTTCTTTGACAAGAAATGCCGGATCATCGCTGAAAAGCTCTGCGCTGGAGCGGATCATATCTCGAAGATCCGTGATCTCTCTCACCTCATAGAGCACATCCTTATACTTTTTACTGTTCATGCATTACGCCTCCTCATCCGGATTCAGGTACTCCTGCAAAAATTCCACGGCATCCGCAATGCATCCGTCACAACTGCGGAGCACTTTTCCTGTGTCCACGCCCTTGATCTCGCGACAGATCACAGATCCATTCTTTTTCTGAAATTTTTCCGTCAGTTCCTTCATATCCTTATAACTCTGACGTTTCGTGGTCGGCACTTCCAGGTTGCCGTCTGAAACGTTCATTCCCACGACAGCCGCCATTGCTGACACAGCTCCGCAGGTTCCCATTGTTCCCATACCAAATCCAAAAGGCTCCATCAGCCGGAACACCTCTTTTTCATCCGTTCCTAGCTGCTCACTGAACGCACATGCCACCGCCTGTGCACAGTTGTAACCTTTCTTGTGATTTTCCAAAGCTTTTCTTACCTCATCTGCCATATTACTTCGCTTCCTTTCCGTTATATTTTTCCGTCAGGATACGAGCCACATGTACCCCGCTGGCAGAAGCCTGCGACAGAGAATGTGTCACGCCGGAGCCATCTCCCAGAGCATATAGTCCTTCCACCTTTGTCTCCAGATTTTCATCTACTTCTACCTTGGAATTGTAGAATTTGACCTCCACGCCGTACAGCAGCGTATCTTCGTTAGCCGTTCCCGGTGCGATCTTATCCAGTGCGTAGATCATCTCGATGATATTATCAAGCTGGCGCTTCGGGATGACCAGGCTAAGATCTCCCGGCGTTGCTTTTAACGTCGGGCGTGTGAAGCACTTCTCCATTCTGCGGTCACTGCTTCGTCTGCCTTTCACCAGGTCTCCAAAGCGCTGCAGCAGCACACCGCCGCCCAGCATGTTGGAAAGTCTGGCTATAGACTCACCGTATTCATTACTGTCTTTGAACGGCTCCGTAAATTTATTTGATACCAGCAGCGCGAAATTGGTATTTTCCGTCCGCAGTGCAGGATCTGCATAGCTGTGACCGTTTACTGTCACGATACCGTTGGTATTCTCCGCTACCACTTCTCCATATGGATTCATACAGAACGTCCGCACCATATCATTATATTTATCAGTCTTATATACGATCTTGCTCTCATATACATCATCTGTGATATGCTTGAAAATTTCTGCCGGGAGTTCCACTCTAACACCGATATCCACCCGGTTTTTCTTCTGTTTGATCCCGAATTTATCACAGACATCCGAGATCCATTTGGATCCGGAACGTCCCGTAGCCAGAACCAGATCTTTGCAGTTGAACACGTCACCCTTGTCCGTCATTACATTGAACGTTCCATCGTCTTCTCTCGTTACGCCGCTGATGGTGGTGTAAAACTGGGATTCCACCTTAGTCTTGCAGTAATCGAAGATCCGCCCCAGGATCTTTACATTTCTATCCGTCCCCAGATGGCGCACCTTGGCTTCCAGCAGATGCAGGTTGTTGCGCAGCGCCGTCGTCTTCAGCTCCGAGCTTGCAGTAGAATACAGTTTCGCATCTGCGCCCCCCATGCTGCAAAGCACCTGATCCACGTATTCCATCAGATCCATCGCTTCCTCTGTGCCGACGTAATTATGGAGATCTCCGCCAAACTGTGTTGTAATATTGTATTTTCCATCGGAAAGAGTTCCTGCTCCGCCATAGCCGTTCATGATATGGCACGGCTCACACTTGAGGCAGTTGCCTGCGCCTTTTTTGATGGGACACTGCCGCTTTTCCAGCGGAGCACCTTTGTCCAGCATCAGAACACTGGCATCGATGTCCAGCTTCGCCAGTTCGTAAGACATGAACACGCCGCTGGCGCCTGCTCCTACGATGATGATGTCATATTTTTTCATAATTTCCTCCAACTCAAAAAATGGCACAGTTCTTTCGAACTGCACCCCTTTTTTCTTCCGTCATTTTCATTTATGCTTCTTCTACTGCCAATTGTTCAAACTCTTTTACTACTTTAGCGAATTCGTCCTCATCAGCGATGTCGATCAGTTCATAATCCTCTTCGTATTCTTTATATCCGTAAAGATATACATCTTCTGTTCCCAGCGGATTCAGAGCGATATACTCCTTGCCCAGTGCGTCGAACACACCCAGTATCCCACATTCTTCCTCTTCGCCATCGTCAAATTCCAGCGTCAGAATATCATCTTCTTCGTAGCCGTACAGTTCTTTTTTCTCAGCCATTTAGTTCCTCCATCGTATTAAGAAAATACAACTTTCTCATATTTTTTGTTATAGCATTACTATACCACTATGCGCGAGGTTTCGCAATACGAAAATATGTCCAAACGTTTTCTGCCGTCCGCGCATTCATGCCGGGAGCAGCTTCCAGCTCTTCACGGCTGGCCTGCCTGATCCGCTCTACACTTTTAAAATGCTCCAGCAGAGCCTTCCTTCGCACAGGACCTATCCCTTCGATCTCATCCAGAACGGATCCGGAAGCATGCTTGTTTCGCAAAGTCCTGTGGTATTCGATGGCGAATCGATGCACTTCTTCCTGCATCCTGCCGATGTAACGGAAAAGCATCGGTTTTCCCTTTAGCGGGATTTCTTCATACACAGGTTCTTCTTTCTGCAAAGCTGCCTCCGCAGGATCTTTGCAGAGGTTTTTACGGTAGATCAGGGCTCGCGTCCGATGCTTATCGTCTTTTACCATGCCGACCACCGGGATATCAAATCCAGCCGCCTCCAAAACTTCCAAAGCCACAGCCACATGACCTTTGCCGCCATCCATGAAGATGATATCCGGAAGCACTTCGAAAGCTTCATCTCCTTCCATGACACGCCGGAATCGGCGAGATAATACTTCTCGCATGGAGCCGTAGTCATCCTGTCCTTCGATAGTCCTGATCTTAAACTTCCGGTATCCTTTTTTATCTGCTTTCAAGCCATCAAATGTCACCATGGCGCCAACAGTATCGACTCCGTTGGTATTAGAGATATCATATGCTTCCGCGCGAAAGTTTCTTCCGTCATATTCTCCAGAAGCTGCGTTCATTTCCTTTAGAACCGCGAATACTTCGCTGCCCAGACTCTGCTTTCTTTCCCGTGCCGCCTCTGCCCTTTCATCGATGGTCTTGACCATTTCAATGACATCTTTTGCCGCCATATCCACCAGAGCTTTTTTCTCACCTTTCTGCGGACGGTAAAGCTTCACGTGATGCCCTGCAAGTTCACTGAGATACTCTTCCAGCGCTGTACAGTCTTCAGGCGTATGTGTCAACAGGATCTCCTTCGGGAAATTGGGCATCTGGCTGTAATGCTGATTGAGAAATGCTGCAACGAGTTCCTGCTTGTTTTCTTCCCAGGAAGACTCCATCTCATAAGTCTCACGTCCCACCAGCTTACCTTCCCTGACAAAGAAAATGACCATATGGACCTCTTCCTGTCCCCTTGCCGGGATCACGATGTCGATGTCCGCTGCCTGATGCATAACGACGCGCTGAGTTGCCGACAGAGCTTTTGCAGCCTCGATGTAATCACGATACTGGGCAGCTTCCTCAAAATTGAGAGCTTCAGAAGCTTCCAGCATCCGCTCTTTCAGCCGTCCAAGGATCTTACTGTTTTTTCCGTTGAGGAATTCCCTTGCCCCCTCGATGCTTTCCATATAGGTCTGTCGATCCACTTCACCACTGCAAACACCTTTGCACTGATTTATGTGATAGTTCAGGCACGGGCGGAACCCTGGCGGAAAAGATGTGGCGGAGCATCTTTTCAATGCGAAACTGGCGTTGAGAAGATCCACGATCTTATTGACTGCGCCCGCATCGCTGTAAGGCCCGAAATACCTGCTCCCATCTTTCTTAACGATCCGGGTCTTGATGATACGCGGATACTCTTCATTCGTGATCTTGATATACGGATATGTTTTGTCATCCCGCAGCAGTATATTGTATTTCGGACGGTATTTCTTGATCAGATTGCACTCTAAAATCAGCGCCTCCGTCTCGCTTCCCGCCGTGATATATTCAAACTCCGCGATCTGGCTCACCATGCTCCGCACTTTTGGAGCCATGTTTTTCGTGGACTGAAAATACTGGCGCACCCGGTTTCGCAGCGACACTGCCTTACCGACGTATATTATATTTCCAAGGCGATCCTTGTGCAGATAAACTCCCGGCGTATCCGGAAGATTTTTTAGATTTTCTTTTATATCAAACATTGCGATTAAACGGGTCTTTCTCCCGTTCCCGTGCTCTTCTCCTGATGGCTCTGTTACGCTGTGCCTTTCTGCGAGCCCGTTTTTTTCGCCGCATCCGCCTGAGGATCAAAAGTATCAGGATCACTAAGACGACTGCGATCAGCAATCCCACCAGGAAAACGCCACGATCTTCGTCAGCGATACCGATATAAGAGAGGATCCCGCCTTTCTTTGCAGATTCCAGGGTGACAAGCTTCGCTTCAGCAAGCTTTTTGTGATTTTTATCATAGGCGGTCACCGTTCCCACCTGTACGCCTTTTTTGACAGGTGCCGTCAGCTTCTCCTCTGACAGTTTGACTTCTGTTGTAATGCCCTCGCCCTTGTCTTTTTTAGCCAGAGCCAGATCCTGTGTCAGACCTGCTTCGACCGAGTGCAGATCACCACGCCTTACTTTCACTTCTTTTAAAGCCTTTCCGCCTTTTTCAGCCGTATACGTACGGTAGTTGGCAAAACCGTAATCCAGCAGTTTGGTCACATCTGTAAAGCGCTGATCTTCTCCGGAATTCAGGGAAACAGCGATCAGTTCCGTATTACCTCGTTTCGCGCTGCCGCAAAAGCAGAAGCCTGCCGTCTTGCTGGTCCCGGTCTTCACTCCGGTAATGCCGTCGTATACACCAAGGCACGGATTGGTCGACTTCAGTTTTCTTTCTTTCGACAGATTCGTTGCCGGGATCTTGTAATGTGTCGTCGTCACCAGCTTGCGGAAGGTTGGATTTTTCATAGCTTCCCGCGCCATCATGGAAATATCATACGCTGTCGTCCAGTTGTGCTCCTGTCCATCCGGATTCAAGCCATTAGGATTGTGGAATGTGGTATTTTTTGCTCCGCACTCCTTTGCTCGCTCGTTCATCATTTCTGCAAAGGTATCGAAATCCCCGCCTACTGCAATAGCAAGCACCTCGGCAGCATCATTAGAAGAGTGTAGCATGAGCGCATAAAGCAGATCCTTTACCTTTAATGTTTCTCCCTTTTTAAGCGCAATATTCTGTCCCGTCGTCACAGGATCATGGGTGATCGTCACCTCGTCATTCAGATCCATGTTTTCCAGGGTCAGAAGGCAGGTGATGATCTTGGTGATGCTGGCTGGATCCCTTGGTTCTTCTGCATTCTTTTCATAGAGGATCCTGCCGCTTCCCCCGTCGATCATAATAGCACTGGTTCCCTTTACCTCCGGGATGCCTTCCAGGATCGTCGTTTTCTCCAGCGAATACACAGTGCCTTCCGGAGTCATATAGGTTTTCTTGTTCTTTGCAGCAAAAGACGGCACTGTTCCCGTCAGGAGCAGTGCCGCGATCATCATGATTATTAATAGATAGCTGCTTTTCTTGAAAAAAGCTTTCACTATTTATTTTCCTCCTCGAATTTCTTCATGAAATCGATCAGTGCGTCAACACCTTCCATCGGCATTGCGTTGTAAATGCTGGCACGCATTCCTCCGATGGATCTGTGTCCGCCCAGGTTGTGCAGGTTAGCAGCCTTGGCTTCCGCAACGAATTTCTTATCCAGATCCGGATTCCCCGTTACGAACACTACGTTCATCAGCGATCTGTCTTCCTTGTTTACAGGGCAGTTGTACAGGCTGCTTGCATCGATATAATCATAGAGTTTATCAGCCTTCTCTACGTCCAGCTTATGCATTGCCGGTACGCCTCCCATGTCCTTGATATACTTGAACACTTCACCTGCTACATAGATGGAGAAGCAGTTCGGTGTATTATATGTGGATCCGTTATCTGCATGGATCTTGTAGTCCAGATAAGTCGGTACGTTCTCCTTAGCAAAACCGATGAGATCTTCTCTCATGATCGCAACAGCGATACCAGAAGGCGCCACGTTTTTCTGCACGCCTGCATAGATCAGCCCGAATTTCGTTACATCGATCTCTTCAGACAGAATGCAGGAGGACATATCGGCTACGAGAGGGATATCTCCTGTGTCCGGGATGTACGGATAGTGCGTTCCGTAGATCGTATTGTTCAGTGTGATATGTACATAATCAGCATCCGGACGGAAATCTTCTCTGTTCACCTTCGGAATATAGGAGAAAGTAGAATCTTCAGAAGATGCTACGATCTTGATATCGCCGAATTTTTCTGCTTCCTTGGCAGCTTTCTTGGCCCATGTTCCTGTGATGACATAGTCAGCCTTGCCGGACTTGCGCAGCAGGTTCAGCGGAACCATGGCAAACTGCAGTGTACCGCCTCCCTGGATGAACATTACCTTGTAATTGTCCGGGATATTCATGATGTCACGCAGATTCTGTTCTGCATCGGCCAGAATCGCCTTGAATTCAGCAGATCTGTGACTCATTTCCATTACGGATTCCCCACATCCTTTATAGTTTGCCAGATTAGCAGCTACATCTTCGATCACCGGTAACGGCAGCATCGATGGACCTGCCGAGAAATTATAAGCTCTTTCGTTACTCAATTAGGTCACCTCCATATTTTAATTCATCATTTTCTTGAGTATAAGCTGATAAGTAAAAAACCTTTTTAATGGAATCCATTATACCACTTTACCCAACTGGCGTAAAGTGGTATACTATTCAGTAAATTAAGTTTTTCAAATGTGTTCTTCGGAACACGGTTTTTACTTTATAATTCCAAGTCGAGAGGTGAACAGATATGTACAAAATTGGAACACTTAACAAAATCTCACCGGTTGGTCTGGCACGTCTGACAGACGACTACACAGTCATAGAAGACGTCGCAGAAGCAAACGGTATTATTCTCAGAAGCTACGACATGCACGAGATGGAGCTTTCTGACAATCTGCTGGCAGTAGGAAGAGCCGGAGCTGGTGTAAACAACATTCCGCTGGACAAATGTGCAGAACAGGGGATCGTCGTATTCAATGCTCCGGGTGCTAACGCCAACGCAGTAAAGGAACTGTGCCTGACCGGCATGCTGCTGGCGGCAAGAAACGTTCCTGCTGGCCTGGCATGGGCTTCCACCCTGACCGGAACAGAAGGTGTCGGCAAAGCAGTAGAAAAAGGTAAGGGTCAGTTTGCCGGAACAGAAATCAAAGGCAAGACTTTAGGGGTGATCGGCCTGGGTGCCATCGGCGTTCTTGTAGCCAACGCTGCAGAAACTCTTGGCATGAAAGTCATCGGATATGATCCGTTCCTGTCCGTTAAAGCCGCGCATTCCCTGTCCAATACCATCGATATCGTGGATGCTTTGAAGGATCTGTATCCGCAGTGCGATTACATATCCATCCACGTTCCTGTAATGGACGATACGAAAGGTATGATCGATGCAGAAGCCATGGCTCAGATGAAGGACGGCGTTGTATTCTTAAACTTCGCCAGAGACAAACTGGTTAATGATACTGATATGCTGGCTGCCCTCGAAAGCGGCAAGGTAAAGAAGTATGTAACAGACTTCCCGAACGATGCAGTTATCGGCAAAGAAGGCGTGATCGCTACTCCGCATCTTGGCGCATCCTCTGCAGAAGCAGAAGACAACTGTGCTGTTATGGCGGCTGATGAGATCATGGATTACCTGGAAAACGGAAATATCGTGAATTCTGTAAACATGCCGGCCTGCACGCTGGGACCTAAGAAGGGAACCAGGATCGCAGTCATCTCCAAGGCTGACGCCGGTGCTCTGGAAAAGGTTGCCGCTATCGCAGACGGCGATGTGATCAACAAGACGAGAGGCGACTACGCTTACACGCTTGCTGAAACTTCCGGCGATGTAGATGCTGCTGCTTTAGAAGGAGAAGGCATCATCCGCGTACGGATTTTGAAATAAAAAATAAAATTTTTCTATCTCCAGCCGTAGTTGTATGGTTGGAGATATTTTTATGCGGATTTGATTTGCAGGCAGCGCCTGTATTCTAAAGGAGTCATGCAATGAAGACGACTTGTTGCCGGAAGAGCATCTTGATTTCTTGATTCAGTGATATATCTGGTGCGAGTTAGGATGAATGCTGACGGACTCCATCTCAGGAATCGCTTTCTGTTCTCTCAGCGAAAAAACTGGAGATTCGAATATCGAATCTCCAGCTGTGTTTTGTTATTCTTTTTTTCAGACCTCAAGAAACTTTGATTAGTCCGTTTCACCGTCTAAGATAATAATCCGGATAGCCGGTCCAGCCGCCTTTCGTATCTGCCCACACCTTGTTGCACAACACGCCCAAAAGCAGCACCCAGGCCAGCAGAAAAAACCAGATCAGGATAGCTATGACCGATGAGAGTGCACCATAGAGCAAGTCATAGTCTGCCAGCGAAGTCGCATACTTTGCATAAAACGCTGTAACGACTAAGATCCCGGCTGACGCGAAGATGCTCCCCGGAATGATCTGCCGAAATTTCACTTTCTCCGTTGGCAGAATGTAATAATTGTAACTGATCATCAGAAAATACAAGGCGAACCCGATGAGCCACCGCAGCCACATCCAGATACTGTCCTCATACTTCGCAGCATCTATCTTTAACAGGCCAAGAACCATTTCTAAAATCAATTCTCCATAAACAAGTATCACGATGGCAAACACGACCGTAATAATAGTCACGATCATAGTACGAATCGAACGGATCCTCTCTACGAAGTAATTTCTTCCTGTGCTCTGTCCGCCGGTCATCGTATAATTGGTGATCCGCATGATAGAAAAGGATGCCCGTGATCCTGCCCACAGAGCGATCACCAGAAAAATGATATTCCCGTATCCGGCCGACGAAAACTCAAACAATTTTTCCATGATCGTCGGGATCTTATGCCCTGTATAAGATTCAAACAGGCTCAATGCTGATGCGATAGAAATATCAAACACACCCAGGATCTGTGTGACCAGCAGGATGATCGGCACGATGGAAAGCAGCAGATAAAATGCGATCTGCGCCGCAAATCCCTGATAGTATGGATCCTGCAGCTGCTTGAATCCCAGTATGAACATGTTCCGAAGTCTGACTCCAAATCTCGCCACTTAACGGTTCTCCTCTCGATTCTGCAGTTCCTCACGCAGCTTCTGCAAAGCACGGGCTCTGTGGCTGATCCTGTTTTTCAGCTCTGAGTCCAGCTCGCCAAACGTATTCTCATAGCCCAATGGAACGAACAGCGGATCGTATCCAAAACCGTGGTTTCCCTTCTTCTCCAGCACGAGGTGTCCTTCTACTTCCCCTCTGGCCACCAGGCTTTCTCCATCAGGGAACACCATAGTGATAACCGAGACGAATCTACCTGTTCGCTTCTCATACGGTACGTCTTTGATCAGATCGATCAGTTTCCGGTTATTTGCTTCGTCGTCTCCGTCTTCTCCTGCAAAGCGTGCAGAGTAAACTCCCGGCGCGCCGTCAAGGCAGTCCACCTCAAGCCCCGAGTCATCAGCAATAGTGATCTTCCCGCAAAGCTTCATGATCTCATATGCCTTCTTATAAGAATTCTCTTCAAATGTATTTCCATCCTCTACGATTTCAATATCTGGCACGCCCGCTTCATCGCGAGAAATGATATCCATGCCGAATTCTTTTGTGATGGCTTCGATTTCTACGATTTTATGTTTATTTTGTGTCGCTGCGACAATCGTATGCTTCATTTCATATTCTCCCGTACAATGTGTATAGTTGGTGTTAATTATACCATGGATTTCCTAGACTTTCCATAATTTATAGTGTAAAATGTTTCTCATGAATGTCAAATCGCAAGATGCGGAGGTAGTGAAAAAGATGAACATCGTAATTTTTGACGGCTATACCATCAATCCTGGCGACCTTAGCTGGGACAAGCTGGACGCCCTGTGCGACAAACTGACCGTCTTCGATTCCACATCAGAAGACAAGGCTCTTTCCCGCCTGACGGGAAATGAGATCCTCATGACCAGTAAATGTCCCATCACTCGCGAACTGATGGAAAACAGCCCGCAGCTGAAATACATCGGCTGCACAGCGACCGGCTATAACAACATCGATGTAGAAGCAGCTGCTGATCTGGGGATCGCTGTTACCAACATCCCTGCTTATTCTACAGATGCCGTTGCACAGCATACCATCGCTCTCATGCTGGAGCTTTCTAATCATGTGGGGCTGCACAATGCGTCCGTGCAGGATGGACAATGGTCTGACAACGAGTATTTCTGCTACTGGAAAAAATCCGTTACCCTTCTCACCGGGAAATCACTTGGTATCATAGGTTACGGCGCTATCGGCAAACGAGTTGCCCAGATCGCCCGCGCCCTTGGCATGGAAATCAATATTTTCAGCCAGGATCCAGCCGGCGCCATGAAATCCGATTTTGTATCACTTCACTGTCCGCTGACAAGAGAAAACCGGCATATGGTCAACACTGAATTCCTGGTCAATATGAAACCCGGCGCCATTCTCATCAACACGGCAAAGGGAGGCCTTGTGGATGAACGCGCATTAGCGGATGCCATAAAAGCAGGATTCATAGCGGGAGCTGCGCTGGATGTCCTGGAACAGGAGCCCCCTGCGAAGGACTGCCCTCTCATCGGACTTGACAACTGTATCATCACCCCGCATATTGCGTGGTCACCGAAGGAAATGCGTCAGGCTGTTATCGACATCCTGGCAGAAAATCTGGAAAGCTGGCTTACCGGCGGGATGAAAAACCGGGTAGACTGATCCTCAGGATCAATGCCTGCACTCATCATCATTTATTATTTACAATTTTATTATTTTCAGGAGGAAATTCCATCATGAAACATCGAATTTTCGCACTGCTGCCGTTCTTTGTCTTTGTTGTGATCTTCGTCGGAGCCGGCATTATCAGCAAGGACTTTTACAGCATGCCTGCGTATGTTGCCTTTCTTATTGCTCTGTTCATAGGATTTCTGCAAAACAAAAAACTCTCTTTTAACGACAAGCTTGCAATCGTTGCCAAGGGAGCCGGAGATGTGAACATCATCACCATGGTGCTGATTTTTCTGGTTGCCGGAGCGTTTTCCGGGATCGTCACAGCTGCAGGAGGCGTAGAAAGCACAGTAAACCTGGGGCTTTCCATCATACCGCCACAGTTTATGGTAGTTGGTCTTTTTATTATCGGCTGCTTTATATCCATTTCCATGGGAACTTCCATGGGAACCATCACCGCACTGGCTCCTATCGCACTGGTCGTATCACAGCAGACCAGCTTCCCTGTGTTGGAGCTGTTGTATGCGGCGCCATGTTTGGAGACAACCTCTCCTTTATTTCCGATACGACGATCGCGGCTGTAAGGACACAGGGCTGCAAGATGAACGATAAATTCAAACAGAATTTCTTTATCGTACTGCCGGCAGCTATCGTGACGATCATCATCTTCTTCCTTACAACCCGCCATCTGAGCTACACGGTAGAAGTAGGCGATTACAACTTCTTCGAAGTGATCCCTTATCTGGTGGTCCTGATCGGCGCACTGATCGGATTTAATGTGTTCGCCGTATTATTCTCCGGCATCATTTTATCCATGATCGTCGGGATCTATAACGGTTCCTTTTCTTTTCTGGAATCTTTCGGCGTCATCGGAGAAGGTATGACTGGGTTGTTTGAGATCTCCATTATCTCCATCATCGTTGCATGCATCATCGCACTGATCAAGGAGAACGGAGGAATATCACTGATCATCGATGTGATAAAGAAATCTGTAAAAGGCAAACGTGGAGCAGAACTTGGTATCGGTATCCTGGTGCTGCTGGTGGACTTCTGCACCGCCAACAACACAGTGGCCATCGTGATCGCGGGACCTGTTGCCAAGGATATCGGAGATGAATTCGGTGTGGCGCCGAAACGGGTCGCATCCATTCTGGATATCTTCGCGTCCGTCGGTCAGGGACTGATTCCTTACGGAGCACAGCTTCTTACTGCTGCGGCTATCGTTAAGATCTCCCCGCTCGCCATTCTGCCTCACCTGTACTATCCTATCCTGATGCTGGTCAGTGTACTTCTGTTCATCGCATTCCGCCCGCAAAAGGATAATAAAAAACCAGTTCCCACAGAAGTGGAACCGGCTGAAGCGGAAGCAAAAACCGAACCTATAAAATAAACAGCAGCATCCCGCACAGGATCCCAGATACAGCCCCTGCCAAAACATCTTTTGTAAAATGAACGCCGCCCAGCACTCTGGAAACGGCCAGCAAAAGACTGCAGATCCCCAGAAAGATCCCCAGCGGATGACACGTGTAAAATACGGTCACAGCTATCACAAAAGCAGAAAACACATGCCTGCTGGGAAAAGATTTTCCCCTGGTATCTTTTCTGATCAGAGAAGGGGTATCAAAAACTTCATAAGGTCTCGGTGCATTGTAAAGATACCGAAATATACTTAATACTACAAAAGAAACAGCCGGAACGAGGATCGCTTTCCCCAGTTCCGGCTTTTTATTTACCATTAAATACAGCAGAAACAGCGGGTAGATGATATAGGAGATCTTCGTCAGGATCCGATCCGACCAGACCACATAGCCATATAAAACAGGACTTTTTCGGATCTTTGACAGCATAGATACATATGTTTCCCGCTTCATATAACTTCCCCTTTCTGCTCTCTTTATTATGCCTGCAAAATGCCTGCAATCCACTTTCCGCCCAGCACGCCTGCGACGCACAGCACAACACTTGCTATCGCATATACTGCAAAGGCCACTGGCCGGCCGCTTTGCAGAATATCCAGCGACTCCAGAGAAAAAGTGGAAAATGTCGTGAATCCACCGCAGATGCCTACCTTTAAAAAGAGTACCGTCGATGGATTCAGGATTTCGGTGGAATCTGCCGTTTTAACGACAATGCCGATCAGAACCGCTCCTAACACATTGATCAGCAGTGTATGATACGGCAAGCTGCCCTTTTGCAGGAACGGGATCATCCCCATCAGATAACGGGATACCGCTCCTAAAAAACCGCCTGCGCCAACCGCAATACAGTTTAAAAACATATCCTATCCTTTCAGCAGTGCCTTGCGCAGGACTTTTTTCGGATCAGAAGCCAGCAGTGCGATCAGCCAGATGATCAGGCCGGACAGAACTACGATGATCCCCAGAAGAAATGCTCCTGAAGATGTATCGAAAACCGGGCCGCCTTCCTGCAGATAAGCGATCAGATGATCCACTGTCCACATCAGTGTTGCCCCCCAGTACATCAGACTTAAAAATCCCAGGCGATACCGGCGATCCGGCAGCTTCACATACCATACGAGAGTCGCCGCAATAGCTGCTGCAGCTGTTAAAATCAAATACATTCTCTATACCTCCTGCTCTGCATGTTCTTCCGTGTCCAGCTTCCCTGCAAGGCGTTCTGCAATCAGAGTCATCCCAAACCATACGCCGGTGATGACTACCGCCATAGTCGTTCCATAAAGCGCGATCTCTTTCAGCATCGGAACGATTTCAGACGGCGTCTGCATCGCCGTAAGGAACGGCGGCCACGGAACAACTTCCCCATGCCAGATATGTTCTACACATAAAAGTGCAGAACCGCCCCAAAGCATGGTGTTGAGCCATTTTAACTTGCGGCTCCAGGAAATCTTATGCTTCGGTTTTGTAGATTCCTGTATGCTCTGTGTATTCTCTATGTGTTCTACGGAAACGTGCTGCGCTTCCTTTTCTTTCTGATCCAGTTTCTTCTGCAGTACCGTCGTCACAACAGCTTCTGCTGCTGGTGCTAAAAAACAAGCCATCTTATTACCTCCTGTGTCTAAATCAAATTTATACAGTGAATTTACCTGGATTTCCGGCAAATCTTCAGTCCATTCAACTATACTACCTGTCATAAGCCGCTGTCAAGAATTCATCAGCCAAAACCTCTTCTTTCCCGGCAGATTTTGGTGTAAAATAGAAATATCAAAGAAAAGGAGCACAATATGAACACCCTTGCGTCATTCACAGCGACCGATACTCTATGGATGCTGGTCTGTGCCTGCTTCGTTTTTTTTATGCAGGCCGGATTCACCTGCTACGAAGCCGGTCTTGTACAAAGTAAAAATGTGATTTCCGTGGCCATCGAGAACATCTTCAATCTGACTATCTCGATCGTACTGTTTTCCCTGGTGGGGTTCCCGATGATGTTCGGGGAAACCATTTTTTCAGCCGATTCTTCTGCAGAAACTGCATTTGTATTCCTGCAGATCATGTTCGCGGCAGTTTCTGTCACTATATTCGCAGGGGCTCTCTCTGAGCGCACAAAACTGGCGCCGCTGCTTGTCGCCGGTGCCGTCAGCGCCGCCTTGATCTATCCTCTCTTTGGCAGATTGGCCTGGGGCAGTCATCTCAGCGGAAACGCCTCCTGGCTGGAAAAACTGGGATTCCTCGACTTTGCCGGAGCCAGCGTAGTACATATGACTGCCGGTTTTGTCGCACTGGCCGGACTGCTGGCCGTGGGAAGCCGCAGCAGGCAGCACACCGGTAAATCCAATATTCCTCTGGCCGTTTTAGGGGTATTCATCCTGTGGTTTGGCTGGTTCGGATTCAACGGAGGCTGCATCCGCCCTGGGGATCCT
>ERZ826220.1767-NODE-1767-length-20426-cov-3.748417_pt1 | contig 20426 bp, 17 predicted proteins | sample MGYA00519927_ERZ826220 | MGnify/ENA primary metagenome ERZ826220 (study PRJEB31778, sample SAMEA3449225) | human gut metagenome | biome: human gut; feature: human-associated habitat; material: faeces | place: United Kingdom | collected 2010/2012 ...
ATAGCCCTTTCCGCAAATGAAAGAATCGCTGAATTTCTTGATTTTGCTATTCAAGTCAGGTTTGCTTATGTCAACAAGCTGACAAATCGGGAGGAATTTGATATGGTTCGATTTTTGGCCTTGCTTGCGCTGCTCTGCGCGCTGACCTGCCCCGCGCTGGCAAAGGGCTTTCCCTTCAACATTCCGCTGTATTACAATCCCAACGGCGGGCGGTATTTCCATACGCTGTCCAACTGCGACGCCATCGACCCCAAATACTGGGATGGCATGGTCTCTTTCTTGGGCGATGAACTGGATGACGCGCCTTATAACGCGCTCAGACCCTGCCAGATGTGCGACGCAGACGCAAACCTGAGCAGCCTGCCGCCCGAATCCACCCTGCAAAACAGCGTGATCGACTTTCCCATCCGCACGACGATCAGCAGTGAGGAACACGCGCGCTATCTGGCGCTGTACACCGCCGATTGCGAACGCGCCTATGCAGACTACGGCTATGAACCGGGCATGGACGCGCAGGTGCAGGCCGAATCTACCGCATATTTTGCCCGTGTCGATACCGAAGAAGGCAATTTTTCTCTGGCATTAGAGGGAATACGGTTCATCCTGCCGGACGAAACCATGCTCTCCTTTGAGGACGCGATGCTCTACGGCTATGCTTTTCTGGAAAAAGCGCTGAACCGAACGGATCTATCCATTTACCATCTATCCGGCTGGCTGAACGCCTCGAACCCCGATCAACCCGTCTGGTGGATCATGGCAACAGACTACACGCGGAATTACCGCACGATCTATACCCTCTATCTGGATGCGCGGACGGGCGTTCTGCTGGCCGCGAAGCGGAATTAGTTCGCCTCGCTCGTGCTCAGGCAGCCGACCGAGCCGTCGCCCAGCAGCACATAGTAATAATCGCCTTTTGTGCCGATGACGCGCACCTCGTCGCCGACCTCCGCCATCGCCACCGCGTCGTAGGAGTTGCTCGGCGTATTGCGCACGACGACGCTCTGCGTGCCGTAAGGCGAAACCACCTGCATCTCCTTGGTCATATCCTGCACGGCAGAAGCGTCTTCGGTGAGGTAGCGGGTCATCATATAGCCGCTCAGGCTGTTGACCCCGCCGCCGATCGTCACCTGCGACCAGCCGTCGCCCGCGTCGGCGACGATTTCAACCGGCGTGCCCGTGTAAAACTGGCCGACGGCGCTTGCGTCCCTGCTGGGCTGATCGCGCATGTTCAATCGGCTGTTCGGGTCGGAACCGTTGTTCACCACGGCGCTCTGCGCCAACGCCTGCCCGCCCCAGAGCGCCATCAGCACGGCCAGGCTCACCATCAGCCTCTTCTTCATCGCAGCCACCCCTTCCCGCCGCCCCGGCGGGTTCTTTTTCTCTACGCCATAAAGACGAACCACCGCCGCGTTTTCTTCCTGATTTTTGAAAAAAAAGCGGTTTATTCCGCTCATTCCGTTTAATCCCTATTGTACCACGAATTGCCGGCGAAAAAAAGGACGACTGCCGCCCGAAACTGCACAAAAAATATCGCATGCCTCACGTTCTTTTTGACAAAACCAAATTCCCGCCCTGTTTTCGGGTTTACGCATTTCCCTTTTTGTACTATACTATTCATAAATTTATTTTTACAACCGGGGAGGAAGCGGCGGCATGAAGCTATATTTGACGGGCGAGCCTTGCACCCAGCAGCGCCACTGTTATTTTGTGGAGGGCGAAACCGCGTCGTTCATCATGGATTGCGGCTATCAGCGCTGCTATCGCGGGGACGAACTGCCGCATCTGCTGCCCGAACAGATTCGCGCGGCGCGCTATCTGTTCCTCTCCCACTCGCATGAAAACCAATCCGGCGCGCTGCCGTATCTGCTCGCCAACGGCTTCACCGGGCGCGTGGTGCTGACGACGGAAACCGCGCGTCAGCTTCCGCTGGGCATCGACGATCCGCTCGTGCTGGAGGGGCTGAGCGTCCCCTATGCCGAGGCGCAGATTCCCGGCGGGCTGACGCTGACTTGGGGGCGCAGCGGCCACTGTTCCGGCAGCGTCTGGTATCGCATGGCGGAAAACGGGCGCTCGCTGTTCTTCTCCGGCGATTATTACGACTGCGCGCGCGTCCACGCCCGCGACCCGATCGAGGGCATCCGCGCGAACCTCGCCGTGCTGGATTGCGATTACGGCATGCAGCCCGGTTCGGCCTCGCGCGACGCGCAGGTGGACGCGCTGATCGCCGCGATTTCCGAAGCGCTGGCGGACGGCCGCCCCGTCATCCTCCCCGTGCCGCGCTACGGGCGCGGGCTGGGCATTCTGACCTACATCTGCGAGCGTCTGCCGGAGACGGATATCTTCGCCGACCGCCATTTCATCACCGAATTGGGGCACATGGACGCGACCGCGATGTGGGTTCGCCCGCAGGTGCAGGATATGCTCAGCGGAAAGTTCATCCGCGCCATCCCGGAGGATTTCGTCGCGCTGGGCGTGTATTTCGTCTGCGACCCGCAGCTCGACGACATCAAGACGCGCCGCCTGGTTCGCCGCCTGCTGATCTGCGGCGGCCGTGTGATCTTCACCGGCACGGTCGAGCCGAATACCCACGCCTCGCTGCTGCTGCACGCGGGCAAGGCGCAGCTATTGCGTTACAGCGTCCACTGCACGCAGGCGGATATGCTGCGCATCGCCGCGCAGAACCACTTTGACCAGATCATCGCGTATAATTCGGATTTCGCGCCGACGAAAAAGGTTTACGAGATCTGATATCGTCGTCCACAAACATAACGCGCCTCCCTTTGCCGAAAAGCAAAGAGAGGCGCGTTATTAATTTCGGTTCAATAAATGCGTAAATCCGAAATTTTATAAAATTCCCGATAACGGGCGCGCGATGCGCGCTTACCTGACTCCTTCAGTCACGGCTGCGCCGTGCCAGACCTTCGGCGTTCCACTTGCCTGCCTCCCGCGCAGCGGGCAGCAAGCTCCACGCCCTCGAAGAGGGAGCCCTTTATCAGGTCATTTTCCGTCTAAGCAATAAGTTGCGCAGTACCCGTAGGGGCGCGCATTGCGCGCCCGCGTTTTGTGCTGAATAATGATTTCAGTTGTCAAATTTCGGCGCTTCGCCCTCGCGCAGGCCATAGGGCTCCGTCCAACGAGCCTTGAGCGCCTGACGATACGCGCTCACCGCATCGTCCCACGCGCTGAACGCCGCGTCCTGCCGATGGTCGGGCAGGTCAAAATCCGCGGCAAGGCGCTGGCTCAGATAAGCGCTCACCTTCACCGCGCCGTCCGGGTTGAGGTGGGAAGCCTCGTCGTAGCAATCCACCTCAAAATCCACCCCCGCGCTTCCGTCAAACAGGTTGTAGAAGGGCACGCCGTATTGATCGGCAATCGCCTGCGCGCTGTTCATCATCCGCTGTTTCGCCTCGTCGGCGGGATAGGGCACGGCCAGCAGCGCCGCCTCGATTCCCTCCGCGCGGCAAAGCTCGATGATCTGCGCCAGCGCCCGCTTGCCCTCGGTTTCGGTCAAATCCATCTCCGTCGTGCGCGCAAAGGCCGCCGGATGCGCGCGCCCGACGCGAAGCTCCGCGCCCTTCATAAACGGCTCGGAATCGGTCATCTGCTCGCCGCCGCCAAAGAGCATTTCCTCCCATCGGGTGTGATAGGCCGCCAGCGGAAAGATGTATTCCGCGCGCCGCGCCTCCGGAAAGAGCGCCCGAACGGCCTGCCATTTCGTCAAAGAGAGCGGAACGGCGTCCAAAAACAGGTGTTCGAGGCTGTATACCGCGTCGCGCTGCGCCTTGTCGATGTAGCATACATCCACAACGACCACCTTCGGCTTCTGCCTTTGGAGCGCCAGCTTCAGCGTCCACGCCGTCGCCTCCAGCGTTTCAGCCGGGTTTGCCAGATTGTAACCGGTTATCCCCGCCCGGTCGTACAGCTCGGTGGGATACACCGCGTCCATGACGTGGCTCGTCCCCAGAAAGAAGACGTCGATGGGCTGCTTTTCGCCGTAAAACGCGCCGTATTTCTTTTCGCTGTCCTCGCGGAGCATGACGCGGTTCAGCGCCAGCAGGGACAGCGCCAACGCCAGCGCAAACAGACAGAATCTCTTTTTCATTCGCTGCCTCCCGCGTCAGAATTGGAAATAGATAAACGCCTGCGCGTCGTAATTCGTTCCCCACACGCCGAAAATCACCACCAGCAGCACGCCCAGCAGCATCAGCGCCATGCGCAGGACGGCCGGGCGGCGATCCAGCCACGCGGTCAGCGTGCGTCCGCGCTCGTGCAGCGCATCCAGCGCGCCCAGCGCCGCCAGACCGACGACCAGCACAAGTGCCTGCGGAAACGTGAAGCCCGTCGCCATCGGCGCGCCTGCCGCACAGCGAACCATGCGCTCGGCCATATGCAGCGCCGTGCTCAGCGCATGCGCCCGGAAGAGCAGCCACGTCGCGTCGATCACGATAAACGTCAGCAGCGCCTTCGCGCATCGCCCCAGCCTGCCGCGCGGCTCGTTAAACCGGCGCGGCAGAAAGCTCTCCGCGACCTGCAAAGCGCCGTTCGCCGCACCCCATGCGACGTAATTCATGGCCGCGCCATGCCAAAGGCCGCTGATCGTAAACGTCACCATGACGTTCAGCGCGCGCCTAAACGCGCCGACGCGGCTGCCGCCCAGCGGAATATAGACGTAATCCCTGAACCATGTGGACAGGCTGATGTGCCACCGCCGCCAGAAATCCCGAACGGAGACGGCAAAATACGGCTGGCGGAAATTCTCCATCAGGTCGTAGCCCAGCACCTTCGCCGCGCCGATGGCGATGTGGCTGTACCCGCCGAAATCGCCGTAAATCTGAAAGGCAAAGGCGACCGTCGCCAGCAGGATTTGCAGCCCGGAGGCCTGCTGCCAGTTGCCGTATACCGCATCGACATACAGGCTCGCCCGGTCGGCGATGACCAGCTTTTCAAAAAAGCCCAGCAGCATCACCAGCAAACCGTCCCGAACGGCCTTTTCATCCAGCGGATGATCATCGTTGACCTGACGAAGCAGGTTTTCCGAGCGCTCAATCGGTCCGGCGACCAACTGCGGAAAAAAGGAGACGAACAGCGCATAGCGCATCAGGCTGCGCTCCGGCGGGAGCTTGCCGCGATAGACGTCGATCATATACCCCAGCGCCTGAAACGTGTAAAAGCTGATGCCCACCGGCAGCAGCACGTCAAACGCCGGAATCGCCAGCCGCACCCCCAGACGCGCGGCGATTCGCGCGAATGTGTCGGTAAAAAATCCAAAATATTTGAAAAAACACAAAATGCCCAGATTGATCGAAAGGCCGAGCGCCAAAACCGCGCGCCGCCCCGCTTTGGCCTCCATCCGCCCCAGCGCCAGCGCGCAGAGATACGTCACAAGCGTGCTCGCGGCAATCAGCAGCGCATACTGCGCATTCCAGCACATGTAGAAATAGTAGCTGGCCGCGAGCAGCCACGGCCTGCGCGCCCGCATGGGCATCAGGTAATAGGCCAGCGTGACGATGGGGAAGAACGCGAGAAACGCATACGAATTAAATATCATACGTCCGATTCGCTCACGCCCTGATCTGTTCGAGCACCGCCTGCTCCATCGCGTCCTTTTCGCAGACGGCCGTGTGGCGAATCGGCAGATTCGGGAGCGCCCGGATCTGTTCCGGCTCCTTCGTGCCCGTCCGCTCGGCCAGCGCGCGGCAGCAGGCGAAATCATCCAGCCCCGCGCAGGCCACCTGCCCCGCGACCGCGCCCAGCACGGACGCGCCGAACTTATACGGGCTGGCGGTGGAGACGATCACGCTTCGGCGCGCGTCGCCGGTTTCCTTTTGATAGGCGCGCAGAACGGCGCTGGCCACGGCCGTGTGCGTATCCATCAGGTAATGATCCTCTTCCCACGTGCGGCGAATCTCCGTGCGGACGCCCGCCTCGTCAACGCAGCCCGCAAAGTAGCGCTTTTGCAGCGCTGCCTTCATCGCCTCGTCGATGGCGTAGCGCTTTCTGCCCGCCAAATCGCCCATGAACCGCGCGACGCGCGCGCCGTCGCAGCCGCTCAAATCAAACAGCAGCCGCTCCAGATTCGAGGAGACGAGGATATCCATCGACGGCGTGATGGTCTTGTAGAACGGGCGGTTTTCCACATCGTATACGCCGGTGTTGATAAAGTCGGTCAGCACGTTGTTTTCGTTGCTGGCACAGATCAGCCTGCCCACCGGCAGACCGGCCTTGCCCGCGTAATCCGCCGCCAGAATGTCGCCGAAGTTGCCCGTCGGCACGCAGAAATTCACCTCATCGCCCGGCTTGATCGCGCCCGCCTTCAGCAGATCGGCGTAGGCGGAGAAATAATACACCACCTGCGGCACGAGGCGGCCGAAATTGATGGAGTTCGCGGAGGAGAGCACGCGCCCCTGCGCGGCCATCGTTTCGGCAAAGGCGCGATCCGCAAAGATGCGCTTCACGCCGGTCTGCGCGTCATCAAAGTTGCCGTTCACGGCGATCACATGGGTGTTCGCGCCGCCGGTCGTGACCATTTGCAGGCGCTGCGCCTGGCTCACGCCCTCGCGCGGGTAAAACACGCAGCAGCGCGTCCCCGGCACGTCGAGGAAGCCCTCCAGCGCGGCCTTGCCGGTGTCGCCGCTGGTCGCCACGAGGATGAAGATTTCGCGGGTTTCGCCGTTCTTCTTCGCGCTGAGCGTCAGCAGGTGCGGCAGAAGCTGGAGCGCCATATCCTTAAAGGCGAGCGTCGGCCCGTGCCAAAGCTCCAGCGCGTGCGCCCAATCGCCGACGGGGCGCACCGGCGCGATGTCCGCGTCGTCAAAGCCCGTGCCGTAAGCCCCGGCAATGGCATTTTTCAGCTCGTCCGCCGTGAAATCGGGCAGAAATTTTTGCAGAATCGCCAGCGCCCGCGCCTGATAATCAAGCGCGCCGAGCGCGGCGATTTCTTCCATCGAAAAATGCGGAAAATCCTTGGGCACGTACAGCCCGCCGTCTGGCGCAAGGCCGCGCAGGATGGCCATGGATTCGGAGACAGCGGCCGCGCCGCGGGTAGAAAGCATCGACATGACGATCACTCCTTGAAAACAAAGAAACCGCTTCCCGATAAACGGCAGGAAGCGGCGTCAGAAAAACGGGAATCAGATCTGGTACTTGCGGATGCTCTCCGGCACATTCTCCGCGTCCTCGCTGAAGCTGATGACCAGATCGCACTGGGCGTTGGCCACCAGACGCTCAAGCTGCGCGAAGAAATCCACCAGCTCGGCCGGTTCGGCCTTCACCAGCTTGAGGAACGCATCGACATAGATCACGCTGATATCGTAATTGCCCGCGAGAATACCGGCCAGGAAGCCGTAGAACGGCGCCTTGCCCTTGACGGCGTACTCGCTCGCGTCGATGAAGCGGATCTGCGGCTTGAGGCTAAGCGTATAGCTCTTGTCATCGTCGATGAACAGAACGTTGCCCTTCGCTTCCTTCACGGAAGCGTTCGCCATATCCAAAATGCGCTTGGTCTTGCCGGAACCCTTCTTGCCAAAGATAACCTGGATCACGGTCAATCCCTCCCTTTCTTGTTTTCTGATTACCCACATTATAGCTTAAAACACCCCTTCTGCATAGCCCCTAAATTTCTTTTTTCGTCGAAAAAGGCGCGGGGTCAGCGGATAAATTTGTCTTTTTTGTTGGTTTATCTTGCTTTTTTCCGTCAGGCATGCTATAAATATTTCATACAACTCTTCCAAAAAGAGGAGGCCGGATGACGGGCAATCATTCCAAATCCGGCCGCATACAAATGGGATTAAAGCGCGCGGCGTGCCGCGTGGTGAAAGGAGCGACTTTTCCTCTATGAAGCGACTTGTTACCCTCTGGCTGCTGCTTGCGCTGTGCCTGACGGCGGCGCTGGCGCTGGGCGAGACGGCGCAGCCCTGCTACTGGCAGCTCACCGATGTGAGCGTCACGCAAAAAGCCCTCGACGCGCTCGGCCCGGCGGCGGTCTCCACCAACGCCGAAGCGCTCGCCGACCTGAAGCCGATCGACATGATCGAGGCGCTTTCCCAGCCGCATACCTTTTCCGTCGATGTGACCCGCGCCGCGAGCGGCTCGAATGCCCACGCGGATTACGCGCTCTCCGGCATGCCCGCGCTCGTGCCCGGCGCGGGCAGCGCGCGCCTGTCGCTGACCTCGGCGACGGTGAACCCGACCAGCTCTTTTTACGTCTACGCCTCTGTCTATGCCAGCAAGGCGCGCGTTCTGCGCGTGCGCAGCACCGGGGCGTGGGTGTTCCGCATCCCCTTCCCGCGCACGGCAATCGCCGGCGCGACGCGCACCGTGAAACTGGATGCGAAGGAGCTTCAGGGCTACGCCGATGTGTGCGTCAGCTACACCTACACCGCCATGCCGGGCAAAATGCTGGTGGAGGCCGGCGGCGATACCGTGCTTTACGACCCGCTGGGCAACGAGATCGACCGGATTCCGCGCAAGGTATCCGAGGTTCTGCCCGTGTTCGCCTCGCCCTCCGGCTCGGAAGGCGATATCCTCTTCTCCGCCGAGGCGCAGAGCGACGGCTCTTTGCTGGTTCGCTTCCTGCCGGACAGCGGGCTGACGCTGGATGAAATGATTTCGCTGATCCGCACCGCGACGGAGGCCGCAAAGGCCGACGCGGCGAGCGGCGCTTCCATCGTTTCCGCGCTGACGGCCGACAAGCGGAGCGCGACGCTCTACCTTGCGCCCGACGCGAACCTCTCCGACGACGCGCTGTCGCTGCTCATCAGCGCGGCCTCCGGCCAAGCGGTCAGCGTCGCCTCGCTTCAGGAGGCGGTGGACGCGGGCGAAATCTCGCTCGACGCGCCCGCCACGCCCGAACCGCAGGCCATGACCTACAGCCAGCTCCGGCAGATGCTTGCCGACGGCAACACCCCGACCCCGACCCAAACGCCCGCCTATCTCTCCGCGGCGGCCAAGGAATCGCAGAACGCGCAGGCCGTCGTGCTCTACGGCGACAGCGGCGTTGAGTCCATCGCGCTCGTGCCGGGCACGACGGCGACCGGCGAGGCGCTTTCAAACATCGCCCATTCGCTCGCGCAGGCGCGGCAGGACAGCGACGTTTATGAAAAGCTCTTCGGCGAGAGCGTCGAGCATTTCGGCCTGACCGACACGGAAAGCGCGCTGCATTATACGCCGGAAAACGCGGACGCGGCCAGCGTCTCCATCGCCAAGCTGGATGACGACACGCTGATGATCGTGCAGCCGGGCAGCGTCGCGCTGCTGGAAAAGCAGTTGGAGCATCTGCTCAAGACGCTTCACGCCACGCCCACGCCCACGCCGACTCCGACGCCGACCCCCACGCCGACACCCACGCCGACTCCGACGCCGACCCCGAAACCCACGGCCACGCCGACTCCTGTTCCGACCGACACGCCGGAACCCACGCCTACCCCCACTCCGGTTCCGACCGATACCCCGGAACCCACGGCTACGCCCACTCCGGTTCCGACTGATACACCGGAACCCACGGCCACGCCGACTCCGGTTCCGACCGACACCCCGGAACCCACGGCCACCCCGACCCCGGCGCCGACTGACACGCCTGAACCCACGGCCACCCCGACGCCCGCGCCGCTGATGGCCAGAACGATCAACGGTGTGCCGCTGAGCATTCTGTTCCTGCTGCTGGCGCTGATTCTCATCGTGATCGCGATGCTGATCGCCGTGGTTCGCAAGAAGCGCGACTGATCCGCTTTCGCCTCCCGTTTTTCGCGGGAGGCGAATTTTTTTCTTTTGGCCGCGCATAAGGTGTAGGGAAGTCTGCCAAATCGGAGGGATGCTTTTGAATACCGCCAGAACCCTTTTCCCCGGCGCAATGGGGCCGGACGGCTTTATCTCCTGCTTTGACCACCTGCTCGACGATTCGATTCTGCGGCGCAAGCTGATTCTCAAGGGCGGGCCGGGCGTGGGCAAATCGACGTTCATGCGGCGGGTGCATGCCGCGCTCTGCGCAAACGGCGAGCCCTCGACGCTCTACTTCTGTTCCGGCGACCCGGACAGTCTCGACGGCGTGGCCGTTCCGCATGCGGGGCTGCTGATTCTGGATGGCACCGCGCCGCATATCGTCGATCCCGAAATTCCCGGCGCGCGGGACAGCATCATCAACCTGGGCGAATGTCTGAACGAACCGGCCATGCGGCCGCGCCTGCCGCATATCCGCGCCTGCATGGGCGATCACGCCGCCTGTTCGCGCCGCGCCCGCGCCTGTCTGGCCGCCGCCGCCGCGCTGGCAAAGGCGAATGCCGCCACGCTGCTCGCCGCCACGGATCAGGCGCGCCTTTGGGCGATGACGCAGGCGCTCGTTCAGGCCGTCCTCTCCCGCGACGCGCCGAAGGAAGCCGCACCTGCCGTCCGCCCCGTCATCACCGACGCGCTCACGCCCAAGGGCGAAATCAGCCTCATCGGCGAAAACGCCCCGCCGCGCGTGATCCGCCTGCTGTTCCATTGGGGCATGGATGGCACGCCCGTCCTGCGTCGACTGAGCGCCGCCGTTCAGGCCGCCGGTTACAGCGTCGAGGAGCACCTGTGCCCCCTCGTTCCGGGGCGGCTGCTGCACCTGACCATCCCCGCGCTCGCCACGCTCATCACCACAGGCGAACAGCTTTCCGCCGAACAGAGCTTCGATTTTGCCGCCTGTCTCCCACAGGGCGCGCTGCTGCGCCACGAATGTGCGCTCGAACAGGGGCGCGCGGGGATTCAGCTTCACCTGCACCGCGCAAGCGCCGCGCTGGCGCAGGCCAAGCAGCTCCACGACGAGCTGGAATCCTTCTATGTGCCGAATATGGATTTTGAAAAGTGGCAGACGATGCTGGACAAAACGCTGGAAAGCCTGAAAACATGATGAACGGATAAAACCGATCATTCGCACAAACAGCCCCCTGCAATCCGGGAAAGCGACAACCCGTTGCAGGGGGCGTATGGCGCGTCCGCCTTTTTTGCGCGCAATCTGTTTTTGCTGATTGGATATGCCGTTTGCTTATTCCCACGCCCGGTCGATGCTCACGCCCCGGAAATAATGCATGACGATCTCCTCGGCGGTTTTCCCCGCCTTGGCCATCGCATACGCGCCCCATTGGCTCATGCCCACGCCGTGGCCATATCCCTTGCCGCTCATCTTCACCCGCCCGTCCTCCACGCGCAGGCTTTCCAGCAGGCAGGAGCGCATCTTGGTTGAGCCGATGGCGATTCGGAACGCCGGGGCGGAAACCTCCTGCCCGGAAATCAGCAGCGTTTCGGCGCGGCCGGATTCGCCGCGCCTGCCGACGGCGATGCTTTCCAGCGCATCGACCTTCGCGCCGGAGGCGTTCGCCGCCGCCATCACCTCGTCCGCGGAAAAATCGGCCTGCCAGTGCGCCGCTTCCGCCGGAGCCTCGTCGTTTTCCATGCCCTTGACGCACTGGGTGTAGCTCGGCTCGGCCTTTTCGTAATCCAGCCCCTCCTTGGCGCGCGCCGTCAGCCCGCCGGAATGGGCGTGGAACCACGCATAGGGCAGCTCGCCGCCCGCGTTGAGCACCTCGCCGCGCGTCTCCTTCACCGCCTCGCGGATGCGCGCGTTCACGCCCGCCGCGTCATACGCCTGCGCCTCCTTGATGTCCGTGGAGATATCCGCCCCGTCGTACATGGATTCTTTTTGGGAAACGAATTGCAGCACGAACGTGCGCGCCAAAATCGCCTGCGCCTTGAGCGCCTCCAGCGGCCAATCTCCCGCCATTTCCCCGGCCAGCACGGCGGGCAGATAATCCTCGACGGACAGGGTTTCCAGCTTCTCGCCTTTCACGTCGTAGACCCTGAGCATCGGCACGCCGGATTCGTTTTTGCTCAGCCGCTCCGGCACGAGCTGCGCCGCGCTCGTCCCCTGCGTCCGGCTCGGGGTGCTCTCCGGCTGCGGCAAAGCGGGCTTGTCCCCGCCGCCGCTCTGCGCCGCGCAGCCGAACAGGCACAGGCAGAGCGCGCAGAAAAAAATCAGCCATCCTCGCTTCATATCATCCCTCCGGGGGATAATATGCGCGGGAATGGCTGAGATATGCGCCGGTTGTCGCCCCGGCGGCCTGATTTTAATAGTTCACGTTCCACGTCGAGACATACGCGACAACGCCATCCACCAGAATCATACAGACATTCGTGTCGTATTTAAGCAGCGTCGCCTGCTTGCCGCCGGTGTACGTCGCCCTCACCGAGGTCATCCCCTGATCGTAATAGACGTTGATCGTGTTGCTGGCGCTGCCGTAAGCCGCCGCAAGGGTGATCGTCGTGCCGGATTCGGGCGCGCCGGGCACGGCGGGCTTGGGCGTGATATACTGCACCAGCGGCGTCGGCGTGACATAGACGATCTGCGGGGTCGGCGCGGGCGTCACATAGATGATCTCCGGGGTCGGCGTGACGTAATGGCTGTTGAAGCTGAGGTAGCGGGTCATCATATAGCCGTGGCGTGTACCGACATAGACCTCGCACCACGTCGCGCCGTAGGAGACGACCTTCACCTGCGTGCCGTTCTTGTATTGGCCGAGCGCGCGCGCCCGCTGCGACGGCGTTTCGCGCAGATACAGCACCTGTGTGCTCCTCGGGTTGTTGACGTAGGCCGTGCGGGTCGTCACCGTGCCCGAGCCGCCGCCCGTGGTGCCCATGTTGCTCAGGTATCCGGCGGACATGAAGCCCGTCAGCCCGCCGCCGGTGATCTGATACCAGCCGTTGCCCTTGAGCAGCACGGTCACGCGCGTGCCGGATTTGAGCGAGCCGATGCTGCCGTAGGCGGAAGACGGGCCGCGCCGCACGTTCACCTTGCCGCCGTTCCGCGTGGAGACTGTCGCCGTCGTCGTGCTCTTGATAATCAGCGAATCGTGCATGTAGCCGGTGTACGTCGCGCCGTTCACCGTCGCGCTGACGTAGTTCCACTCGTAGGATGCATCCAGGATACTGATGGTCGTTCCGCTGGTCACGCGCGTCACCACCGCGTAATCCAGCGACGGGCCGCGCCGCAGATTGACATAGCCGCCGTTGGCATAGGCCACCGTGCCGATGCTCCCACTCTGCGCGAAGGTGAGATAGTTGCCCGCCATGTAGCCGGTCTTTCCATCCATCGTGCGCACGGCATACCAGCCGGAAGCGCCCTGCCCCTGCACATCCACCCAGGAGCCGCTGTCGTATTTGCCGAGGCTCTGGCTCGAACTGCTGGGATATTGGCGCAGGTTGAGCCGGCCGCCGCGCACCACCGCGAAATCCGCCGCCAGCGCCAGCGCGGGCAGCGTGAGCAGCAGCGTCAACGCCGCCAGCAATTTATTCGTTTTCCTCACTTCATTTCACCAACCCTTTTATCCTGTGCATACAAGACGAACGAGCATGCCGGATTCTTCCTGTTTTTTCCCTGTTTTTCATCTTTTTGTCGATAACGGGTTCAGTATAGCATATTCGCGCGGATTTCGCCAGTGTTCCCCGGCGATTGCGGCATTTTATCGCTCATTTTGCGGCGGCGCGCCCATTTCCGCTCTTTTCCAGATCCGAAAAGCGTGATACAATAGTCAGCGAACGAAACACAATCTAAAGGGGGCTTACCCATGCATAAGCTGGATCGCAACATGCCCTGCTGGTGCGGCAGCGGCAAAAAATACAAGCATTGCCATTTCGATTTTGACGAGAAGCTCGACGACATGCACCGCCGCGGCGCGGTCGTGCCCACCCACGACATGATTAAGACCGAAGCACAGATTGCGGGCATCCGCGAGAGCGCGAAGATCAACGTCGCGGTGCTGGATTATGTGGCGGCGCACATCCGCGCGGGCATTTCCACGGCGGAGATCGACCGCTGGGTATACGAGCAGACGACCGCAATGGGCGGTATTCCCGCGCCGCTGAATTACGAGGGCTTCCCCAAGAGCGTCTGCACGTCCATCGACGATCAGGTTTGCCACGGCATCCCCTCCGAGGACGACATCCTCTGCAACGGCGACATCATCAACGTCGATTGCTCGACGATCTACAAGGGCTTCTATTCCGATTCCTCCCGCATGTTCATCATCGGCGAGACCACGCCGGAAAAGAAGAAGCTCGTCGAGGTTGCGCGCGAGTGCGTGATGGCGGGGCTGGAGCAGGTCAAGCCGTGGGGCTTTTTGGGCGACATGGGGCAGGCCGTGCACGATCTGGCGAAGAAGAACGGTTACAGCGTCGTGCGCGACGTGGGCGGCCACGGCGTCGGCGTTCGCTTCCACGAGGAGCCGTGGGTCAGCTACGTCACCAAGCGCGGGCAGGAGATGGTGATGGCGCCGGGAATGATGTTCACCATCGAGCCGATGGTGAACATGGGCACGGACGACATCTACGTTGACGCCGACAACGACTGGACGATCTACACGGAGGACGGCATGCCCTCCGCGCAGTGGGAGATTCAGGTGCTGGTGACGGAAACGGGGCACGAGGTCATTTCGTGGTAAAACGGGCGCACCGGGGCATCAATAAAACACGCCTCTCCCTTCAAAAAGACGTCCGCTAAAAATAGTTTCTTCATAAAGATGCCGTCCAAAAACTGCATCCTCCCGCAAAAAATGGGCTTGACAAAATTCTCACACGGGCGTACAGTATAGACGAAGTTCAAAACTGAATGGTCTTTGGGGCAGGGTGAAAATCCCTACCGATGGTATAGTCCATGAACCCCCGAGCGATCGGGGGCCGATCTGGTGCGATTCCAGAACCGACGGTGACAGTCCGGATGGGAAAAGACGTTTGTGTTATCCGTTTTTTGCGGCGCGGTCATATGCCGTTCCGAAATGAAAGGATTTCCCGAGGCCAATTTCTTCTTTGGCTTCGGGAATTTTTTACATTCGGGAGGAAACAACCATGAAACGCAACCAAACCCGCCGCCTCACCCTCGCCGCCATGATGGGCGCAGTCTCCTTCGTGCTGATGTATTTCAGCTTCTCCGTGCCGGTGCTCTCGCCGTTTGCGAGCTTCGACCTTTCCGCCCTGCCGGATCTGATCGGCGGCTTTGTGCTCGGCCCGGTCGGCGCGGTGGAAATCATCGCGGTCAAGGTGCTGCTCAAGCTGGTGTTCAAGGGCACGTCGTCCATGTTCACCGGCGAAATTCAGAAATTCCTGCTCTGCACGGGCTACGCCCTGCCCGCCGTGCTGTATTATCAAAAGCACAGAACCAAGCGCGGCGCGGCCATCGGCCTGCTGCTGGGCTCCGTCGCCGGCGTGATTGTCGCGATTCTGACCAACGTGTTCCTGATCTTCCCGGCCTATATGGCGCTCTACGGCATGGATTGGGCGGCGATTGTGCAGATGTGCACCGCCGTGAACCCGTGGATCACCAACGTGCCGACGATGGTGGCGTTCTCCATCGTGCCGTTCAACGTGATCTCCTTCGGCGTGACCTCGATTCTGGCGATGCTGCTGTATAAAAAGATCAGCGTCCCGCTCAAGAAATTCGCCATGATCGGTTGATTTCGCTTAGTTTTATCGGAACAGCTCATCCGTTGAAATCGCCCCGGGTGCAGGGCCGCAGCCCTGCTCGTTTCAATGGGGGTTATGGGGTTCTTAGGGGATTTAAGGGGGAAAAATCGAAATTTCCCCCTAATCCCCTAAGCCCAGCGGAGCGCGTTCCCTTCAAGCGTCATCTATAATACAATAATTGAGCAAAAAGCAAATTCTGCACAAAACGCGGGTGCGCAATGCGCGCCCCTACGGGTACGGCGGTACAATGTGCGCTTGCTTTTTTCCGCAACATTGTAGGGGCGCGCATTGCGCGCCCGTTACCGGAATTTGTGCATCATTTCGGATTTGCTCATTTACTGTATAATAAAAAATATTTATATTGCAAAGGAGCAAATCATATGCAGTTCAGCAAAGAACAGAACCTGACCTTCGAACAGGCCGTCGAAAAGATGTTTGAAAAGCTCGGCGACAGCAAAATCATGGCGCTCGCCAGCGCGGTCGGCACCCACGTGATGGTGCGCAACGTGAGCTGCCTGTTCTACAACAACAAGATCTACTTCAAGACGGATAAGAATTTCCGCAAGACCCGGCAGCTTTTCGAAAACCCGAACGTCGCGCTCTGCTGGAGCGGCGTTCAGGTCGAAGGCGTCGCGGAAAACAAGGGGCTCGTCGTTGACGAGCCTGGGCGCACGTTCGAAACCCTCTATAAGAAATACCTCTGGGGCAGCTACAACAAGTATTCCCACGAGGACACGGAGATTTTGATCGAGGTCACGCCGAAGTTTGTGGAAATCTGGGATACCAGTCTGGATAACTACGCCTATCAGCTTTTCATTGATTTTGAAAAGCATGAGGTCGTCTTTAAGCCGTATGACGAGCGGTAAGGCGGGCTGAAAAAGCATATACGCAAGGGGTCTGTTGCTGAATCGTTTTTCTGCAACAGACCCCTTGTCCTATCTTCCTTCGGCCGCGCGTTTTGTCAGCGCAGCGTCAAACCGTTTCGATCCGTCTTTTCCAGCACATCAAACGGAACCAGAACGGGTTCGCCGGACGATTCCTGCGGATGGATATCGGTGCCATTGCTGAACACCATAAAACGTCCGTCCGGCATCGGGCAGACGCTGAAGCCGTAATCCCCATGATAATAGAATCTTCGCACATCCGTCGATACTTCCTGCATATTCTGATCCAGTTCCATGACAAACACGTTGTATTGATCGCGCGAAACCGCAACGCCATGCCCGAAGATCATCAGCCGGCCGCTGTCCGACTGGAAAGTGAAGCCGCAGGAAAGCACCAGTCTGTCCGCAGACAACGTGCGGCTGAGCAGCACGCTGCCGTCCGCATCCACACGTTCGATGTGAATGGGGCTGTATTTCTCCCCTCTTTCCTTTTGGAGGACATAGAGATATCCGTCCCCCGGACAGCGTATCCCGATATAATGCCGATATTCGCGTTGCCAAAGGACGTCCCCGTCCCTTAGCGCGTAAACGGTATCTGCGCCGTCATCCCCGGCGTAGCGTCGGCTGTTCACCACATACAGCGTATCGTCCTTTGCCCTTAAAACCGACATGACAGTGCTTTCCGGCTCAAACCGATAGGTTTGCAGCGGCGTACCGTCATACCGGTAGATTTGCATCATGCCGGTTTCCATTTTATAGACGGAAAACGCATCGCCAAGCACCGTGATCTCTGTGCGCTCTCCGTAATCCGGAATCGCCGCGATTTGCTCCACGCCCGCGTCCGTCCAGCGATACACCGCGGCCGTGACCGCGCGGTCTGTCCCTTCTTCATCCTCCTGCAAGACAGTCTGCGCAATCACATAACATTCGCCGCCAACCGGCATAAATTCGACGGGATTCCAGCTCTGATCGTCTGCGACCTCATACGGCAGATCGCGATACACGCTGCCGCCGCGCATCCATTCGAAATGCCAAAAATATCCGTCGCCGACCGTGCCCACCCGGTCGCTCCATGTTTTGAAAAACATATCGCCGTTTTCCAAAATCGGGTTCGGCGCAAAAACCGCAAACCCGTTGGTCTTCACCGCATAAGCGGAAAAATCCTCGGCCAGCGCCGCGTGCGCAAAGGCAAGCAGCGCCATCAACAGCAGCATCGTTCGTTTCATTCCGTTCTTCCTCCCGTTTTTTTCTTCCTTTTCAGGAACACTCCTTATATAAAACGACCGACCCGCTCCATTTCTTCCCATATATTTCCGCCTGCCCCTCCGCCGAAGGCTGCAAAGCGTCAAACGCCTGCTCACGCGGGCGATTTTATGCAGTTTCCTAAATAATTGGAAAGACCTCCCGTTACAGCGCATTTTCGCGCCGCAACGGGAGGTCTTTTTGTATTCTCTGTTTTTCTATCCGTTTTTCAGGGGAAGCTCTCTTTGTTCGGAAAGCCGCTTTTGCAGCAGCCCTTCGCGCCTGTTTATTCGACGTTCTCAAAGAAATCCCCGCCGACGATATCCGGCCCGACGGTCGTATAGACGAGCGAAAATTTGGCGTTGCCCGTCTTGCCCTCGTCGGTGACGACATAGCGCGTCTTTTGCTGGGTGACGTGCAGCAGGAAGGCTTCCTGCGCGAGCTGTTCGCCCGTCTTGCCGCCCATGGCGGACAGCGGAACGTTCCAATCCATGCGGATCACGTTCTCCTCGCCCATGTGCAGATAGAGCTTTTTGACCGTCCACGCGCCGTATGCCTCGCAGAGCGCGGGGAGCACGGAGGGATTCGCCGCGTTTTCCACGCAGTAAACGCTCGCGTCGGCGGTGACTTTGTGCGCGCCGTGGCCGTATTCGCCGCCCCTGTCGTGGGTCACGACCACGTCCGGCTTATACCGGCGAATCAACCCCATGACGTATTTGCGCACCCTTTCCCTGCCCCATTGGTCGTATATCACGGCCATGTTGGTGGAATATGCGTCGCCGAACGGGCCGATCACGGGGTATTGGCGAACGCCCATGTGCCACAGGCCGTTGAGCAGCTCGCTCCGCCGCGCCGCGCTTGCGCCGCTCATGTAGGCCACGACGACGCTTTTCTCCCGCTCGACCGCATAGGTCGGAATCGTGCCGCCGAAGAAGATCAGCTCGTCGTCCGGGTGCGTCGCCAGCACGAGCAGATCGGCCTTTTCATCCGTCGGCTGCCAGCGCTGCACCCAGTCCGGAAGCTCGCCCTCGCCGAAGACGAAGACCTCGTTGAATTTGAGCCGCGTGGTCACGCCCGAGTTTTCCACGATGCGGAAATGGTTCTTCCCGTTCAGCTCGACCAGCGCGTGCAGGTAATCCGTGCCGCCCTCGGCGACGACCCGCCATTTGCCGTCCACGCGCTCCTCCACCGCCCACGACTGGGGCATTTCGGTAAAGCAGACGTACAGATAGCCCGCCGTTTCGCCCTCCGGCAGCTCAAATTCCAGATACGGCCTTCTGACCTGTTCGCTGCGCCACGCCGTCGTATAATCGCCGTCGTGCGCGGCCGCGGTCTTGACCTTTCCGGAGGTGATGACGCAATCCGCCGTCAGCGCCTTGGCCTCCTGCGCCAGCGCGCGCATGGGCGTGAGCAGGAGCGCCAGCGCCAGCAGAGCTCGCAAGATTTTCATCGTCCGTCCCCCGCTCACAGCTTGAGCGCTGCGATGACCTCTTCGCCATCCATCTCGCCCGTCTCCGCAAAGCCGAACGACGTGAACAGCTTTCCGAGCCGCTGGTTATCCGGATCATAGGAGAGCCAGCAGTATTCCGCCTCTCCGAAAGGCTTGGTGCGGACGTATTCGACGACCTTTTCAATCGCCTGCTTACCGTAGCCGCGCCCCTGCCAGCGCTCGTCGATCATCAACCGCCACAGGCAGTAGTTGCCCGCGGAAATCGCCGGGTTTTCCTCGCCCGGCAGGTCGCCGTAGCCGATCATCACAAAGCCGACGAGCGCCACGCCGTCATACAGCGCGAACGGCGCGGCAATTCCACCCGCCTCGCGGGTCGCAAACGCCTCCAAAATGCTTTCGATGTTGGAGGCCACGTAATCCGCCTGCGCGCGCTTGACCTTGAGCCGCGCCACCTGCCAAACGTTGTTTCTGTCGATTTTTCTGAGTTCCAGCATCTCTTCTTACTCCACCCTCACACTTTTTACGCCAAAATACTGCGCCATGGCCTCATTCGTCCAGAACGCCGCGTCCTCGTAGGCGGTGGGCTTGCCGGTCACGGTCTGCACCGTCCACGCGGGCAGAACCACGTCGTCCGCCGCCCCGGCCGCCTCGCACAGCGCATATTCGCGCTGAAACTGCGCGATATACGCATCCTGCGTGCCGTCAAGCTGGTCGCTCACCAGCTTTTCATAATTGCGAAGCTGACCGCCGCACAGACACACCGCCAGCGCCGCCGCCGCCAGCGCGAAGCAGGCGATTTTTCCCCGCCCCGCCGCCAGCGCCGCGCGCTTTTCCGGCCTGACGCGCGCCAGCGCCATCATGCAGACGACCGGCGCAAACAGCAGCACATAGCTGTGATACATGTTGATGACGCGCCCCGACCCCGCGTACCCGGAGGAATACATGTGCGGAATAATCATCGCGCAGAGCATCAGATAGCCGCCCAGCAGCGTAAAGCCGATCCGCGGCAGGCCTTCTCCCGTCTCCCCGCGCTCGTTCATGCGTCGGCTCGCCGCCGGCAGCGCCAGCAGCAGCAGCGCCAAAAGCGGCGTTTTGAGCATAAACCGCAGGGTGTATTTCACCGCGTCGCGCAGCGTCCAGCCGATTGAGGCCAGCAGATAGCCAAGCCCGCTCTCGTGCGCGCCGTCCGCCGCCATGCGCACGCTGTTGCCCGGCGCGATCACCGAAATCAGCAGCCCCACGCCGATGGGCAGAAGCATCATCGCCGTGCGTACAGCCGCCGCGCGCTCATGCGCCGCCGCCAGCCAGAGGGCCAGCATCAGCAGCGCCGCCGCCGTCATCATCGCCGTGATGTAATTATCCATCCCCAGCGCGAA
>ERZ826220.1772-NODE-1772-length-20404-cov-37.710256_pt1 | contig 20404 bp, 17 predicted proteins | sample MGYA00519927_ERZ826220 | MGnify/ENA primary metagenome ERZ826220 (study PRJEB31778, sample SAMEA3449225) | human gut metagenome | biome: human gut; feature: human-associated habitat; material: faeces | place: United Kingdom | collected 2010/2012 ...
GCTGCCGCACCTCGCTCGCCGTATCGGCACTTAGAATTATGCGGTATTGCCCTAAGGTGTATCTGAAAACAAAGAAAATAACGGATATTTCGCAAAATCACGCTGTGTTTGTAGAAATAGACTAAATTTTCGACTTTTCAGATACACCCTAAGAAATAGGCATGCGGATTCTCGGTAGATACGAGGGTCCGCATGCCTTTGGTTTTGCGGGGGATCGGTTTGGCGTCTGGGATTTTGGTGCAAAAGTTCGCAGTGCGGCAGGGTTCCGCGGGACGATGCAAGCATCGTCCCTTACAGATGATTTGCGGCATTTGCCTTTCTTCGCGGCGGGGTGAGGGCATCCCGCCCTACGGATTGTTTTATTATTTATTGCGCACAATAAAATGCTCTGTAGGGAACGGTCTTGACCGTTCCGAAACCTTGTTTTATATGCCATAACATATATGTCCATCTGGGCACTGGGATGCCACCCCCTACAAGGCATCGCGCCCTACAGGGTGTTTTATTGTTCGCCGCGCATTTCCAAATAGCAACAACCCTAAGGCAACACCGCACAATTCCCGCCTTACGGCTTAAGCACCGCTCCGGCAGCTGCGGCACCTCGCTCGCCGTATCAGCACTTAGAATTATGCGGTATTGCCCTAATATTTTTCAGCGGTGCCCCGCGCCGCGGCCCACCACCATTATTCTTTATTCATTAAAAAGCCCCCCGTCCCACCTCCAATTCCTAATTACTAACTACCAATTTCTAATTGCCGCCGAAAACTCCTCCCCTCCTCTCTCCTCCCTCCTAACTAAAAAAATCCGCCCCATCCAGAACAGCTCTCACCATTCTAAACGGGGCGGACAAAAGTTTGATTTACAGTACCTTGGACAAAAACGCTTTCAGGCGCGGATTGTCGGGGTTCTCAAAGAACTCCTGCGGGGGCTTATCGACCTTGATAACACCCTCATCAATAAAGATCACACGGTTGGCAACCTCACGGGCAAAACCCATTTCGTGGGTCACCACCACCATGGTCATGCCATCGCGGGCCAGTTCTTTCATCAGTTCCAGAACTTCGCCTACCATTTCGGGGTCCAGCGCGCTGGTGGGCTCGTCAAACAACAGCACTTCAGGGTTCATGGCCAGTGCACGCACAATGGCAATGCGCTGTTTCTGGCCACCGGAAAGCATGTTGGGGTAAACATCTGCCTTATCGGCCAGGCCAATGCGCTCCAGCAGCTCCATGGCCTGCTTGTCGGCAGCAGCCTGGCTCATACGGCCCAGGCGCACCGGAGCCAGCGTGATGTTCTTTTTCACCGTCAGGTGGGGGAACAGGTTAAAATGCTGGAACACCATGCCCATCTGGGCGCGGGTGGCATCAATGTCGCGTTCGGTGATCTCTTTGCCGTCCAGCATAACCGTGCCGCCGTCCGGTTCTTCCAGGCGGGTCAGGCAGCGCAGAAAAGTGGACTTGCCGCAGCCGGAAGGCCCAACCAGGCAGACAACATCGCCCTTATTGATGGTCAGGTCAATGCCCTTGAGCACGTCCAGACCGTTATAGTTCTTTTTTAAGTCCTTAACGACGATCACTCTTCGCCAGCCTCCCTTCCAGTTTGCCAAGCAGCCAGGTAAAGATCATAACCAGAATCAGATACATCAGCGCCACGCCGAACAACGGGAACATCGGCTCGTAAGTACGGTTCATGATGCCCTGTGCAGCGTACAGCAGCTCCTTGCCGCCAATAACGGTGATGAGCGAGGTATCCTTGAGAAGGACGATGAACTCATTGCCCAGGGCAGGCAGCACCGAGCGGATGGCCTGCGGAATCACGATCAGCACCATGGTTGTCATGTAGTTCAGGCCCAGGCTGCGGCCGGCTTCCATCTGGCCGGGGTCAACGGCCATCAGACCGCCACGGATGATCTCCGAAACATACGCACCGGAGTTAATGCCCAGTGCCAGCGCGCCGACCATGGTAAAGTTGCGGCTGTTGGCAAAGATAACCATGCTCATAATCAGCATCTGCACCATCATGGGGGTGCCGCGGATCACAGTGGCGTATAGCTTGCATACAGCGTTGGCAACGGCAAGAGCCGGGTCGTGGTGGCCGCGGCGCTGCTGGTCATGCGCAACACGCACCAGGGCAACCACGCTGCCCAGCACCACGCCGATCGTCAAAGCAATTGCCGTTACATACAGCGTGGGGATGACCCCTTTGAGGTATTGCTGCCAGCGGTTTGAGGCAATAAATGCCTGGTAGAATTTGACGAACAGATCCTGCCCGAAATCCAGCTTTGTACCAGCTTTCGCCAGCTGGGTCAGCATTTCGTATTGTGCGGCCATCCGCATTCCACACCTTTCCTGTGTTCCGGCACCAGGGCACCGGGCGTTTATTTTACGGTCTTACCAACAAAAGGGAGGCGCCCCTGTGGGCCACCTCCCTGTGGCACTTGTGAAAAAGCTGCTTTATTCAGCAGTGATGTACTTGTCCACGATAGCCTGCAGGGTGCCGTCGGCCTTCAGCTCTTCCAGAGCGGTGTTGATGGCATCCTTCAGTTCGGTGTTGCCCTTACCAACGCCGATTGCGTAGCTTTCTTCCACGTAAGCGGTGTCCAGCAGCTTCAGGCCGGGGTTGGCAGCAATAAATTCCTTAGCGGGAGCGTTATCAATAACAACGCAGTCAACCTGGCCGTTGTTCAGCATCTGCACGGCAGTCAGGCCGTTGTCGTAAGCAACAACGTTCTCATCGCCAAAGTCGTCAGAGCAGTACAGGTAGCCGGTGGTACCGCGCTGGGTGCCGATTTTCTTGCCAGCCAGGTCATCCACGCTGGCAATATCGGAATCTTCCTTGACGATGATGGACTGGATGCCGGTTGCGTAAGAATCGGTGAAGTCCATCACGTTCTGGCGCTCGTCGGTAACGGTAACGCCAGCCATAACCATATCGGCCTTGCCCTGCTGTACAGCCAGCAGTGCAGCGTCAAAGTCCATATCATCGATCTGCAGCTCCAGGCCCAGCTTGTCAGCAATAGCCTGTGCGGTCTCAATGTCGATGCCCTCAAATTCGCCGGAATCGGTGGTCATCTCGTACGGGGGGAAGGCTGCGTTGGTGGACATGATCAGCTTGCCCGGCTCAACGGTGGACAGCTCAGCAGTTTCAGTCTCGCTGGCTGCTTCAGAGGAAGCAGCCTCGGAAGATGCAGCATCGCTGGAAGCGGCCTCGGGGGAAGCGGCTTCGGAAGATGCAGCAGAAGAAGCGGTGGAACCGCAGGCAGCCAGGCTCAGGACCAAGGCAGCGGCAGTCATCAAAGACAATGCTTTTTTCATTACAATATACCTTCTTTGTTCATGGTTCTCTGATTTTCAAGGCGTATCTGAAAACAAGGAAAATGACGGACATTTCGCAAACACAAGCAGGATGTAAGGCAAAGAGCCGCAGGAATCCTTTCTGGATTCCAAGGGCAACACCGCACAATTCCCGCCTTACGGCTTAAGCACCGCTTCGGCGGCTGCGGCACGGCATCTGCGTTGCCAAAATGCTCGATAAGACATCCAGTATTATCTGCGCTTTTGGCTTAGCAGCTGCCGCACCTCGCTCGCCGTATCGGCACTTAGAATTATGCGGTATTGCCCAAGGCTTTTTAACGCAAAATCCGGCTGCGTTTGTAGAAATAGACGATACTTTCGACTTTTCAGATACACCCTAGCGCAGCGGCGGAACTTTCCCTCTTTCCGGAGCTGCATCAGGATAAATTCTAGTATAATACATAAATATTCAAAGTCAATGCATAAATATTGGATTCAGCATTTTGCGGCAAGATGGCTGCCCGCCCCACCAGAAATTGTGCATTTTTCAAGCCTGCATTTCACAGTTTTTCCTGATATATTGACGCCGCAAGTTAAACGTGGTAAACTTTACGCGTTCATGAGCGAAATTCATGCCTTTCAGTCGAAATAAACCGGCTTGCATTACCTTGCCGTACAAAAAAGAGGAATCAATATGCTGACATTAGGTGACCTGCACATTGGGCAGGATGCAATCATCCGCGTGGTAGGCGGTGAGGGCGAGCTGCGCCACCACCTGCTGGATATGGGGCTGACCCCCGGCACCGAGGTAACGCTGCGCAAAACGGCCCCCATGGGGGACCCCATTGAAGTGGAGTTGCGTGGTTATGAGCTGACCCTGCGCCTGGCCGATGCGCAGAAAATTGAAATTGACAGCGTGCACGCAACGGACCGCGCCGCCCCCAGCGAAGAGCGCCACAAGGTGGTAGCCCACCCCGGCGTTGGCGAGCTGGACAAAGCCGCCAGCTACCACGAGCGCAAAGCCGGCGCCCCCATTGCCGCCGGTGCACCGCTGACCTTTGCCCTGGCCGGCAATCAGAACTGCGGCAAAACCACGCTGTTCAACCAGCTGACCGGCTCCAACCAGCATGTGGGCAACTTTCCCGGCGTTACGGTGGACCGCAAGGACGGCGTGATCCGTAACCACAAGGAAGCCACCGTAACGGACCTGCCGGGCATTTATTCCCTGTCCCCTTACTCCAACGAGGAGATTGTCACGCGGGATTTTATCCTGAGCGAGCACCCGTCCGGCATTATCAACATTGTGGATGCTTCCAACATTGAGCGCAACCTGTACCTGACCATGCAACTGATGGAGCTGGATACCCCCATGGTGCTGGCGCTGAACATGATGGACGAAGTGCGCGCCAACGGCGGCACCATCATGGTAAACCAGCTGGAAGAAATGCTGGGCATTCCGGTTGTTCCCATTTCTGCCGCCAAAAATGAGGGCATTGACGAGCTGATCGAACATGCCATCCATGTGGCGCGCCACCGGGAGCTGCCGGGCCGCATCGACTTCTGCACGGCAGGCAGTGACCCAGCAGACCCCAGGGGCGCGGTGCATCGCTGCATCCATTCTGTCGCACATTTGATTGAGGACCATGCCGCTGCCGCCGGGCTGCCGCTGCGCTTTGCCGCCACCAAGCTGGTGGAGGGGGACACCCTGATTGAAAAAGCCCTGCAGCTGAACCCCAACGAAACAGATATACTGGGCCACGCCATTGCTGAAATGGAAACCGTGACCGGGCTGGACCGCGAAGCTGCCCTTGCGGACATGCGCTTTACCTTTATTGAAAAGCTATGCTCCGCCACGGTGGTGAAGCCGGGCGAAAGCCTGGAGCATAAGCGCAGCGTTGCCATTGATAAGATCCTGACCGGCAAATACACTGCCTTGCCCTGTTTTGCGGGCATTATGGCGCTTGTTTTCTGGCTGACCTTTGGCGTAGTGGGCTCCACCCTTTCGGACTGGATGACCCTTGGCATCGACTGGTTTACCGGCGTTGTGGACCGCGCCCTGACGGCGTATCAGATCAACCCGGTGGTGCACAGCCTTGTGATCGACGGCATTTTTGCCGGCGTGGGCAGCGTGTTGAGCTTTTTGCCCACGATCGTTATCCTGTTCTTCTTTTTGTCCATCCTGGAAGATACCGGTTATATGGCCCGCGTGGCCTTTGTTATGGACAAACTGCTGCGCCGCATTGGGCTTTCGGGCCGCAGCTTTGTGCCCATGCTGGTGGGCTTCGGCTGCTCGGTTCCCGCCATTATGGCAACCCGCACCCTTTCCAGTGAGCGTGACCGCCGCATGACGATTTTGCTGACCCCGTTCATGAGTTGTTCCGCCAAGCTGCCCATTTATGCGCTGTTCACCGCCGCGTTTTTCCCGCGGGTATGGCGTGCACCGGTCATGATTTTCCTCTATCTTTTCGGCATTTTGTGTGGTATACTGTATTCGCTGATCCTCAAACAGACCTGTTTCCGCGGTGAACCGGTACCCTTTGTGATGGAGCTGCCCAACTACCGCCTGCCTTCGCCCAAAAGCGTCGGCCAGCTGATTTGGGAAAAGGCCCGTGATTTTATTCAGCGTGCCTTTACAATTATCTTTGTTGCAACCGTCGTGATCTGGTTCCTACAGACGTTCGACACCCGCCTGAATGTTGCTGCCACCCCGGATTCCAGCCTTCTGGCTTTGGTTGGCAGCCTGATCACCCCCATCTTCAAGCCCCTTGGTTTTGGCGACTGGCGCATTTCCACTGCGTTGATCACCGGCTTTACCGCCAAGGAAAGCGTTGTTTCCACCCTGACCGTCCTGCTGGGCGGCGATACCGGCGCGCTGAACATGCTGTTCACCCCGTTTACTGCGCTGGTTTTCCTGATCTTTACGCTGTTGTATACCCCCTGTGTTGCAGCCATTGCCGCTGTCAAGCGGGAACTGGGCGGTGGCCGGGCTGCACTGGGTGTGGTACTGATGCAGTGCGGCATTGCCTGGGTTGTGGCGTTTGCCGTGCACTGTGTAGGGGTTTTGCTGGGGGTGGCATAAGGGCAGCGCATTCACCTGTCACTTTGTTTTCGCTTAACCCATAGGGAGGTTTTTTCCATGTCACTTCAAAGTATCCTTGTTCTGGTTATTATTTTTGTTCTGCTCGGCGTTGCCATCGGTTTTATTGCCAACAGCGAAAAGGGCTGGCACGGCGGCTGCACCGGCAACTGCGCCAGCTGCCAGGAACACTGCAATGACAAACAGAAAAAGAACCCGCCCAAGCAGCAGTGATGTCCAAGACCGAAGGAGACCGCCGTATGACTGCTGTTCAACAATCCGCCGCTCCGCACCCTGCCGTGCGTCAGCGCATTGACTGGATTGATACCGCCAAAGGTCTGTGCATGATTCTGGTGATTGTGGGGCACACCCTGCCCTACGGCAACCTGATGCGCAATTTCATTTTTTCGTTCCACATGCCGGCCTTTTTCTTTCTGACCGGCTATACGGCCCGCCGCCCGGATACCTGGCAGGGTTTTGCCCGCCGGGTCAGGAAGGACTTTGTTGCACTGATCGTTCCCGTGCTGGGTGTGGTGCAGGTGTTCAACGTTTTGCTGAACTTTTTCCTTTCTGATGACAGAAGCCTGACCAACCTGTGGGATATTGCCCACTACAATGCCATCACCCTGTTCTGGGCCAGCGGTAACCCTGCCGACGGCATTCCCAGCTGCGGCATGCCATGGTTTTTGTTTGCACTGTTCTGGGGCAAGCTGATCTGGGAGCTGCTGGGGCTTTTGTTCCCCAAAGGGGATTTTGCCGTCAGTTTCATTGTCATGCTGTTCGGGGCATACATCGGGCAGGTACAGTATCTTCCCCAATGTCTGGATGTTGCAATGGTCGTTGTCATGTACCTCACATTGGGGCAGCTGTTCCGCCAGCATCAGGCACTGTTGGACCGTTACCGGGTCCCGCTTTTCCTTGCCATGCTGATTCCCTGGGCATGGTGCTGCCAGCAGGGCATTTATATTGAACTTGCTTCCCGCACATACTCCAATTACATTTTGTGCGCTTCAATCAGTGTATGCGGCATCTGGATCTTCTGCCATCTGTGCCGTGAACTGAACGCCAATAACGCTTTGCGGCCGGCGCTCAGCTTTTTGGGGCGGCACAGCCTGTGGCTGTTCTTTGTGCACCATATGGATGTGTTTACCAGTGCCACCTGGCAAAAAGACCGCCTTCTGTTCACGCTGCCCTGCCGCATCGGGTGGGACATCCTGCTTTCCCTGCTGCTGCTTGGCTGCTGGACATTGCTGCGCACCGGCTGGCGCAGGCTGACCGCAAAATAAACTCTTTGAACCGTTCTGCATCCCCTGTTCCGGGCCTGCAGGGCGGCTTTTGTTTTGGCAGCGCTTTCTGCACAGTGCAAAGATTGTATTTTACAGCGGATTATGGTACAATGAATTGTCTATAAGTATGTATCGGGGATTCCCCTGAAATATCTATTTTTGAAAGGGCTTTTTATGGCAGAGCAACGCAACCAGACCCCTGCCGGGGATAACACGCAATGGACCACCATCATTCGGCCGCGCACCGGCTGGTTTGATGTGGACCTGGAAGAGCTGTGGCGCTACCGTGACCTGATTGTCATGTTCGTCAAGCGCAACTTTACCGTCATGTACAAGCAGACCATCCTGGGGCCGCTGTGGATCATCCTGAACCCGCTTATCACCACGGTGCTGTTCAACGTGGTGTTCGGCGGCATTGCCGGGCTTTCTACGGACGGTACGCCGAGCTTTTTGTTCTACATGGCAGGCAATACGGTGTGGACCTTTTTTGCCTCCTGCATCAACGGCACGGCCAACACCTTTGTGGCCAACAGCCAGGTGTTCGGCAAGGTGTATTTCCCACGGCTTACCACCCCCATCAGCCAGGTATTGACCAGCCTGATCAACTTCTTTATCCAGTTTGTCATGTACATTCTGTTCTGGGTCTACTTTGCCGTGACCGGGTCCGGTGTACACCTGACGGCCTGGGCGTTTGCCGTGCCGCTGGTGGTGCTGGAAGTCATGCTGCTGGGCCTGGGCGTGGGCATTATCGTTTCCGCCCTGACCACCAAGTACCGTGACCTTGCCATTGCTGTGAGCTTTGGCGTGCAGCTGTGGATGTACATTTCTCCTGTGGTCTATCCCCTTTCCAGCTTGGAGGAATCCCCCCGGCTGCAGATGCTGATGCGCTTGAACCCGATGACTGCACCGATCGAGGTGTTCCGCATGGGCACCCTTGGCACCGGCACCGTGGAAGTGGGCAGCCTGATCTACAGCCTGATTGTTACCGCAGCCGCCCTTGTGCTGGGCGTGGTGCTGTTCAGCCGCATTGAAAAAACCTTTATGGATACCGTGTAAGGAGGGGCGCAGATGGAAAACCAGACACATGCACAAAACCAGCGCGTACCCGTCATTCAGGTATCGGGCTTGAAAAAGCAATACAAACTGGGCCAGATCGGCGGCGGCACTTTGACGCATGACCTGCAAAGCTGGTGGGCCCGTGTGCGCGGCAAAGAGGACCCCAACACCGTGATCGGCACGGACGCCCGCCTGTTTGGCAAAACCTTTATGGCGCTGAACGGTGTGGACCTGACCGTGTACAAAGGCGAAGCGCTGGGCATTATCGGCCGCAACGGCGCAGGCAAATCCACCCTGCTCAAAATTTTGTCCCGCATTACCGCCCCCACCGAGGGCGAGATCCGGCTGCGCGGGCGGGTGGCTTCCATGCTGGAAGTGGGCACCGGCTTTAACAACGAGATGACCGGCCGCGAGAACATCTACATGAACGGCGCTATTCTGGGCATGACCCGCGCCGAGGTCGATTCCAAGATCGACCAGATCATTGAATTTTCGGAATGCGGAGATTTTATTGATACCCCCGTCAAGCGGTATTCCAGCGGCATGTTCGTCAAGCTGGCGTTTTCCGTTGCCGCCCACCTGGACAGCGAGATCATGGTAATGGACGAAGTGCTGGCCGTGGGCGATATGAAGTTCCAGCAGAAATGCCTGGGCAAAATGAGCGATGTTGCCGGGCAGGAGGGCCGCACCGTCCTGTACGTCAGCCATAACATGAGCACCATCCGCCAACTGTGCACCCGCTGCGTGGTGCTGGACCAGGGCCGCGTGATCTTTGACGGCGATGTAGAACAGGCCATTGCCGTGTATATGGAAACCACCGATGTGAACGTGGTCCACTATGACCTGCTGGATGTTTCCCGCATGAACGCCAGCGCAGGCAAGCGGATGCGGCTGGAAACGCTGGACTTTGTGGGCAAGGAATCCAGTGTGTTTGCGGACACCGAAAAAATTCGGGTGCGCATTACCTGGCGTGTTTCGGAGCCGTTTGCCGGGGTACACTTAAAGCTGAACCTGCATTTCCGGGATTCGACCCCCGTGGGCATTACCCACCCGGTCAACCTGGGCGCCGCCGTGCCCGGCAAGCTGTATACCACCGAGTTTGAGTTTGACCCCAGCCTGCTGGGCGAAGGCCAGTATTTCTTCTATGTGGATGTGTTTGACGGCGTGCTGACCCAGGCTGTCTGCCTGGACAAGCCAGTGACCGAGTTTGCGTTTGAGGTAACCTCCGGTGATTTGAGCATGCCGGAATGGGCACCGGGCTGGGGCCGCATCCACTTCCCGCCGGTCAAAGTGTTGGAGAATGGATACGATGGGTGATATTTTCATCTGCCACACGCTGTATCATGTGTTAATCGCGCTGGTGCGCGCGCTGCGCAGCCGCCCCGGCAAGTCCACCCTTGTGCTGAGCACCTGTGTGCCGGAAGCCGAAACCCTGCGCGCTAAATTGCTGGACGCCGCGCCGGATCTGTGGGACGCTGTTTTGATCGTGGACGAGGAAAAGCTGGACGCACAGAACAGCGAAAGCGACTTTTACCGCCTGTGCCACCCGTTCCGCAAGCCGTATTTTACGCTGCCCAAGGGGCATGTGTACATCAGCAATGACTGGAGCGCTTTAGGGCGCTACCTGCAGCGGGAGCGCCGGGTTTATACCCTGTGCGAAGATACCTTTGGCGGCACGTTGGACCCTGACCAGCACCTGCTGGACGAGCAGCGCACCAACCCCCGCGGCCCCTACCGCTACTGGGGTGACAGCCCCTGCTGCCGCACGGTGGAAAGCGAAGATGCCGCGCGGTGCAGTATTTTTGGCGTAGACAAGCTGGTAACGGTATCCAAAGCGCAGCTGCTGGAAAGCCTGATGGAGGAAGAAAAAGCCATCATCCGCCGGGTGTTTTTGGCCGTTCCCCTGCCGGAGCATGTGCAGGGTGCCTGCCTGCTTTTGCCCCGCAGCTTTGTGCTGGACGGCCTGATGGATCAGCCCACCCAGGACGCCATGTTTGCGGCTGTTGCCAAGAAATACTGCACAGAACCGCTGTTTATCAAAACCCACCCGCGGGATACCACGGATTATTCCAAGCTGTTCCCTACTGCTGTTATCCTGCCCCGCACCATGCCAAGCGAGGTTCTCAATTTCTGCCTGCCCTTCAAATTCCAGCGCGCCGTCACCGTGCAAAGCTGGGTCCTGCGCGGCTTTACCGCCGCGGAAGAAAAGGTGTTTGTGGGGCTGGAAGAGGCAGAAAAGTTGGTGCAGGGGTAATGCCTCCCCTTTGAGGGGAGGTGGCCGAGCGCAAGCGAGGTCGGAGGGGTGGCTCCCTTACTGCCGCCTAAATGATAAGCCGGAAGGGGACGTACCATTCTATGCGCCTGCCGCATAATTCCAACAATCTTGCCTATGTTCGTTCTCTGCGCAAAAATATGACCGATGCGGAGCGCAAATTATGGTATGAATATCTGCGTCCCTGCCCCTACAAATTCACACGCCAAAAGAGCATTGGGCCCTATATCCTTGATTTTTATTGTGCTTCTGCTCAGTTGGCAGTTGAAATTGACGGTTCGCAGCATTACGAACCGCAGGGGCAGCAGCAGGATGCTGCCCGAACTGCTTATTTGCAGGCGTTTGGTATTTTTGTTCTGCGGTTTTCCAACCGGGACGTTCTTCTCAATTTGGAGGGTGTTGCAGCCGAAATTGAGCGTACGATTCTGATGCGGATATCCAAATAGATTTTCATAACAATCTATGGCAACACCGCACAATTCCCGCCTTGCGGCTTAAGCACCGCTCCGGCAGCTGCGGCACGGCATCTGCGTTGCCAAAATGCTCGATAAGACATCCAGTATTATCTGCGCTTTTGGCTTGGCATCTGCCGCACCTCGCTCGCCGTATCGGCACTTAGAATTATGCGGTATTGCCCTATAACTCTTTCTTAGGGAACCACCCCTCAGTCCGCTGCGCGGACAGCTCCCCTCAAAGGGGAGCCAATGCTTCTTTTAGGAGGTTGCTTACTATGAAACTTATCGGCGTTATTCCCGCCCGTTATGCCAGCACGCGGATGCCGGGCAAGCCGCTGGCGGATATTTTGGGCAAGCCCATGATCTGGTGGGTGTACCAGGAAGCCAAAAAGTGCAAAAAGCTCGATGATGTGTTTATCGCCACCGACGATGAGCGCATTGCCGAAGCCTGCCGCACCTACGGCATGGAATACTGCATGACCAGCCCCGACCATGACACCCCCACCGGGCGCATCTGGGAGGTTTCCACCAAGGTAGAAGCCGACCTGTATCTGCAGATCATGGGTGACGAGCCGCTGATCAACGTAAAGGCGTTTGATTTGATTCTGCCGGATACTCTGCCGGAGGACCCGTATTATGTCGCCGTGCTGACCAACCGGATGGAGCACCCCGCGGATGTGATCGATTTTTCCAACCAGAAGGTCGTGACCAACGCCGCACGGGAAATTTTGATGATCTCCCGCAGCCCCATTCCCTACCCCAAAGGCACGCTGGATTTTGAATACGAGAAGGTGACCGGCATCCAGCTGTACTCCCGCCGAGCGCTGGCGTTCTACCACGAAACACCGAAGTCCATTCTGGAAAAAGCCGAAGAGAACGATATGATGCGCTTTGTGGAAAACGGCCACAAGGTACATGCCATCGTCAGCCCATACAAGACTGTGAGCGTTGACACCCCCAAGGACCTTGCCCTTGTGAGCGAAATCCTGAAAGGAAAAGAATAAATGCCCGATATTAAACTGTTGGACTGCACCCTGCGTGACGGCGGCTATGTGAACAGCTGGAACTGGGGCTTTGCTGCAGCCAAAGATATTATCGCCTCGCTGACCCGTGCCGGGACTGACATTGTGGAAGTGGGCTTTCTGCGCAATGTGGATGGCTACAACCCCGATGTGACCGTCTGCAACACCATTGAAGAGCTGAACAGACTGCTGCCTGCCCACACCGGCAGCACCATGTACAGCGGCATGGCCATGCGCTCCAATTATGATATTGCCAAGCTGTCCCCTTATGAGGGGCACGGCATTGAGATGCTGCGCATTACCGCCCACGATTACGATATCCGCGAAGGCATGGATTTTGCCCGCGAAGTCAAGGCCCGCGGGTACAAGCTGTCCATCAACCCCATCAACATTATGGGCTATGCCGACAAAGACTTGCTGTGGATTTTAGACCAGGTAAACGAGATTCACCCGTACCAGTTCTCCATTGTGGATACCTTCGGCAGCATGCGGCGGCGTGACTTAGAGCGCATCGTCAGCCTGGTGGACCACAACCTGGCCCCGGATATCCGCGTGGGGCTGCACCTGCATGAGAACATGGCGCTCTCTTTCTGCCTGGCGCAGGAATTTCTGGACAAGCACCTGGGCCGCGATACCACTGTGGACGGCAGCCTGATGGGCATGGGGCGCATTCCCGGCAACCTGCCCATTGAGCTGATTGCCGACTATATGAACGAGACCCTTGGCTGCCATTATGACATTGACGAGATGATGGATGCCATCCAGGACCATATTGCCCCGCTGAAAGGCGAGACAGCCTGGGGTTACACCCCGGCTTACTTCCTGAGCGCACGGTACAACCTGCACCGCGATTACGCCGAGCATTATCTGGACAAAGGCGATTTGACCAACCGGGACATCAACCATATTCTGGCCGGTTTTGACCGCAGCAAGGCCACCGCATACGATAAAGACTATGCCGACCGCCTGTACCGCGAATACCAGAACCGCGCCATTGACGACACCGCCGCGCTGGATACCCTGCGCACCGCGTTTGGCGGCAAGACCGTGCTGGTGCTGGCCCCCGGTGCCAGCCTGGCGGAGGAAGCTGGGCGCAGCGCTGTGGCCGCCGCCAAGGCGGACTGCATTGTTTCGGCCAATTTCTGCCCGGAATTCTGCCAGCCGGATTACGCATTTTTTACCAACAGCAAGCGGTTTGAAAAGCTGGACCTTGCTGCCCTGCCCTGCCCTGTTGTGCTCACCTCCAACCTGCGGCCGCTGCCGCAGGGGGCGCTGGCGGTCAATTATGACCGGCTGGCTGCCCCGGATGTGCAGAACGCATCCCTTGGCAGCAACAGTGTACTGATGCTGCTGCGGCTGCTGCGGCTGTGCGGTGCCAAGGCTGTGCTGCTGGCCGGGGCCGATGGCTACAAGCCCGGTACCCCCGCCTATGCCGACAGCCTGCTGCACGCTCACACCGGGCGCGGAGCTGCGTTCAACACCGCCATGGCAGGTGCCATCAAAGCCTGCGGGCTGGATGTGACCTTTATCACCCCCAGCGAATACGCAAAATAACGAGGTTTGCCCATGATTCGACTTTTGGTTCTGGATGTAGACGGCACCATGACAGACGGCGGCGTGTACTATGATTCCACCGGCAACGAGCTGAAAAAGTTTGCCATCAAGGATGGGGCCGGGATCGTGCTGGCCCGCGCGGCAGGGATGCAGGTTATGATCTGCACCGGGCGCGAATGTGAAGCCGTGCGCTGCCGTGCCCAGGACCTGCACATTGACTATCTGTTCCAGAACGTACACGACAAAGCCGCCTTTTTGAGCAGGTTTATGGCTGAGCACAGCCTGACCAAGCAGGATGTTGCCTATTGCGGCGATGACCTGAACGATTTGACCGCCATGGCTCTGTGCGGCTTTGTGGCCTGCCCGGCCGATGCTGCCGGCCCTGTGCTGGGGCGGGCGGATTTCATCTGCCGCCAAAAAGGCGGCGAGGGCGCTGTGCGCGGCACGGTGGAAGAGATCCTGCTGCGGGACGGCCGCCTGCCTGCCGCCGTTAAAAAAGCCTTTGGCGCAAAGATTTGATGGGTGCGGCTGAAACGTTAAATATTCCGGTGTTTGTTTTGGACACCCCCTGAACGCTGAACCACCAAAACCGGGAGGAGCCCGTATGAGCAAAATAAAGGATTTTCTGAAAAGCCCGCTGGGCACTGCCCTGTGCGCCGCTGCTGCCTGCCTGCTGGCCGTGGTGCTGGTTTGGTTGGCCGCGGTGCGCCCCAACAATGACAAGAGCCTGTCGGAGCGCATCAGCGATGATTACAGCCAGTACAGCGCCGAACTGGACGAAGCCAACGGCGCTGCCCAGACCTTTGATACCGACAATGACCTGCTGGCCATGGCCTTTGTGTTTGGCACCAGCAACGGCCAGCCCACCGGTGAGCTGCACCTGGAACTTGCCAATGCCGACACCGGCGAGGTGCTGGCCCGCTCCACCGGCGATATGGCGAACATTGTGGCCGGGCAGTACACCGGCATGGGGCTGGATACCCCCGTGACCGGCAGCGCAGGCCGCCGCTACCGCGTGACCCTGAAACCGGAGTATACCGGTTCCGGCCGGTTGACCGTGGGCTGCAGCAACGGCGCTGTGCTGTGGAACGATACCTTTACCGTAAACGGCGAAGCCGTGGACGGCACGCTGGCGCTGCTGGTGACTTACAAACAGATCGGTGGATTTTTGACCCGGTTCTTTTTGCTGGTCGGGCTGCTGGCCAGCGTTGTGGTGTTCCTTGGCATTTATTTTGCCATGCGGGGCCGCATGCCGCTGCACCGGCTGGTGTTTGTGCTGGTGCTCTGCTTTGGCATGCTGTACAGCTTTGTGCTGCCGCCCTATGCCGCACCGGACGAAAAATACCACATCAACCAGTCCTTTACTTTAGCCTGCAAATGGGCCAACATGCTCTCGCCGGATGAATGGCGGATGGGCAATGTGCCGCTGGATATGACCTACCGCCGCGAGCACGACTTTGACCCCCTGCTGCAAAACGAAAAGACCACCGTGTTCAGCTGGCAGGAACTGAGCGAAAACCTGTTCACCACCACCCCTGACAGTTTTGACAGCCACACTGCGCTGGAAGAACTGCAGACCGACCGCAATCCCACGCTGTACCTGTTCAGCGCGGCAGCGGTGTTCCTGTCATATGTTTTTCACCTTGGCTTTGTTCCGGCGCTGATGCTGGGGCGCACAGCAAATTTAATTGTGTTCGCTTTGTTAGCGGCGCTGGCCGTTAAAGCCGCGCCGTTTGGCAGGCGGGTATTCGCTGCGGCGGCCCTGCTGCCCATGACGCTGCATCTGGCGGCTTCTTTCAGCCGGGATTCCCTGCTGCTGGGGCTGGCGTTTGCCTTTACTGCGCTGTGTATGCAGGCGATTTTTGGCTGCAAGGACGGCACGGTGCTGCCGGTGCGGCTGTGGCTGCCGCTGGCGGTGTTCGGCATCCTGCTGGCACCGGCCAAACTGGTTTACCTGCCGCTGGCAGCGTTGTTCCTGCTGATTCCCAACAGCCGCTTTGGCCAGAGCGCCGCAACCAAAAAAGCCGCTTATCTGGCCGGATGCGTGCTGCTGGCGCTCAGCATCAACCGCGCTGTGCTGGTCACCTCGGTGGCCGGTTCTGCCGGGTTTGAAAATCAGACTACCCAGACGGAAACCACCTCCGCACAGGGTTCTACCCCGGCTGCCGCGGTTTCTTATACAGCAACAGAGGCAGCTGACAATCGTACCCTGCATGCCGCCCCTGCCGCGGGTGACGGCAAAACCTCCAACCGGTTTGCCAACATGCCTGCCGAGTACCGCGAAAACACGGCTTCCAACTTTGTGCGCCGCCTGTATTACTGCGTGGAGGGCGTGACCGAGATCCCGCAGAAGGAGCTGGAGTTCTGGGTGCAGGCCTTGCAGGAGGGCGATGTGACCGCCGCCATTCTGGGCCAAAGCTTTTTCTTCAGCCCGGAGGAAGTGGAGCATTCCAGCCTGACCGATGATGAATTCATGAGTGCGGCTTCCCTGGTTTACCTGGACCGCGACCTGATGACCACCGACGCCGAAATGTGCCGGGAACGGCTGGCCAATGCTGACCGCCGAGACTTTTTCAAGTCCATGTTCAGCAGTGATGAATGTGCAGAGCTGCTTTCCGCCTGCCAGATCTACCCCGGCGTGGAGGATGACCGCTACCCGCTGGACCGCAATGTGCTGATCAAAGAGATCGAAGCTGTCCGTACCGTGCGGGACAGCCAGAGCACCCCCAGCGAGGAAGACCAGACCACCTTTACCCCCGGTTACATTCTGCACAATCTGCCTGCCGTGGCTATGCTGCTGGTACGCAGCGTGGTGCAGGATGCCGACAACTGGGTGCGCGGCCTTGTGGGCGGCAGCTTAAGCTACAGCTCGCTGGACCTGGCCTGGTTCTGGGTGTTGGCGCTCTACCTGCTGCTGTGGTATGCCGCCGTTCCGGCGCAGGATGTTCCCGTGCCGGGGCTGCCCCAGGGGCGCTACCGGGTGTGGTGTGCGCTGGCCGCGCTGCTGTGCGCCGCGTTGGCCTTTGCCGGCTGCCTTGTGTGGACCCCGACCTATTACCAGACCGTTTACGGCTTCCAGGGACGGTATCTTCTGCCCGTGCTGCCGTTGTTCCTGCTTACCTGCCTGCCCCGCCGGGTCCAGGTTGCCAGCGGCAAACAGTCCGCCTGTACCCTGGTCTGCTGCCTGTGCGTAATCAACGCCGGGGTATTGCTGAACGCCATGCTTGCGGTGATTGCCCGATGACGATTTGTTATTTTTCTGCGCAGTACCTGCCCACGGTGGGTGGTGTGGAGCGCTACACCTGGAACCTTGCCCGCTGCACTGTTGCCGCCGGGTACCGCGCCATTGTGGTTACCAGTGCTCTGCCCAACCTGCCGGAGCACGAAATTGACGGGGATGGCATTGAAATTTACCGCCTGCCCGTCTGGCCTGTCATGAACGGGCGCTTTCCTGTCATCAAGCCGGGGGCGCGCTTCCACGCGCTGACTGCGCAAATCTGGGCGCAAAATCTCGATTTCTGCGTGGTGCAGACCCGCATGTACACCCAAAGCGTCTGGGCTGCCCGCGCGGCCAAGTGCCGCGGTATCCCCATGCTGGTTATTGACCATTCCACCGGATACATGCCGATGGGCAGCGGCCTGCTGGGGGCCTGCGGGCGGCTGTATGAGCAGGTTGCCTGCCGCCTGGTGCGCGGCACCGGCGCGCCGTTCTATGGCGTTTCCGCCGCTGCCTGCCGCTGGCTGCACACCTTTGGCATTACGGCTGCAGGAACCATGCCCAACGCCATTGACCCCGCTGCTTTGGAACAGGAAGCCGCCCACGCGCCAGACTGGCGCGCCAAGCTGAACCTTGGCGACCGTAAGATCGTGCTGTTTGTGGGCCGCCTGATTCCCGAAAAGGGCGCCGGATTATTAGCCCAGGCCGTGGCCCAGCTGCCGGGCGTTGTTCTGGTGGCGGCTGGCAGCGGTCCGCAGCAGCAGGAACTGGCAGACCTTGGGGCCGTTACCCCCGGTGCCCTGCCGCATGATGCGGTGGTTCAGCTGCTGCGGCAGGCAGATGTATACTGTCTGCCCACCCGGTATGCCGAGGGCTTTCCCACCACCTTGCTGGAAGCCGCGACCTGCCGCTGCCCCATCGTGTGCACCCGTACCGCTGGAACCGAGGAGCTGCTGCCGGACGATACCCACGGCATTGTGCTGCCCGGCCAGCCACAGGACGCCACGGTGGAAACCATCCGCGCCGGGCTGCAGACCCTGCTGGATGATCCCGCCCGCGCCCATGCCTGTGCCGAGACGGCGTACCGCAATGTGTACGCGCACTTTACATGGGATGCCGTATTTGATAAAATGATGGGGATCATAAACCAAAGCTGACATCTGCCCGGTGTTTGCTGGGCAAGTGGATAAGGAACATTTGTTATGTCAAAATTGCTGATTGTTATTCCTGCATATAATGAGGAAGCCAATATTGTCAAGGTCGTCAACGGCATTGTCAAGAACTACCCGCAGTATGACTATGTTGTAGTCAACGATGGCAGCCGTGATAAAACCGCGGCCATCTGCCGGGAACATGGGTTCCGCTTGATCGATCTGCCGGTCAACCTGGGGCTGGCAGGTGCATTCCAGACCGGGCTGCGCTATGCCGCCGAAAACGGGTATGACTGCGCCATGCAGCTGGATGCTGACGGCCAGCACCGACCGGAATATATCGCCGCCATGCTGGAAGAGCTGGAAAGCGGGGCCGACATCGTGATTGGCAGCCGCTTTTTGACGGTAAAAAAGCCCAAAAGCCTGCGCATGCTGGGCAGCTACATCATCAGCTGGTCCATCCGGCTGACCACCGGCCGTGCCATCTGCGACCCTACCAGCGGCATGCGGCTGTTCAACCGCGCCATGGTGGAAGAATTTGCCCAAAATTTGAACTATGGCCCGGAGCCGGATACCATCAGTTACCTGATCAAAAACGGCGCTGTGGTACGCGAAGTACAAGTTACGATGGGCGAGCGCGAGGCCGGTCAAAGCTACCTGACTTTTTGGCGCAGCATTGAATATATGGTCAAAATGTCCATCTCCATTTTGCTGATTCAGTGGTTCCGCAAGCGGGACACCGAAACGCCTTACCCGGAAAGGAGCCTGTAAGCCATGTTTGATCAGCCAATTATCCGTGTATGCCTTGTGTTGGGCAGCCTCATCACCGCAACCTATATTCTGCGCCGCGTGCGTTTGGCTAAGGTGCAGATCGAAGATACCATTTTCTGGCTTCTGTTCAGCGGCATTCTGCTGATTTTGGCCATCTTTCCCGGCATTGCCTACTGGGCGGCGTATCTGCTTGGGTTCCAGAGCCCCATCAATTTTGTTTATATCGTCATCATCTTTTTGCTGCTGGCCAAACAGTTTTTTATGTCCATCCGGCTCAGTCAGCTGGACAGCAAGGTGCGCATTTTGACCCAGCGCGTTGCCTTGAACGAAGAAAAGATCGAAAGCGAAAAATTAGATTTGTAATCCCCTATCTTGTATGGTATAATATTTTTATTGATTAAGGTGTAGCTGAAAACAAAGAAAATGACGCATATTTCGCAAACGCAAGACAGATTTAAGGCAAAAGCCGCCGGAATCCTTTGTGGATTCCAAGGACTTTTAACGCAAAATCCGGCTGTGTTTGCAGAAACAGGCTATATTTTCGGCTTTTCGGATACAACAACAGCGAAAGAAGGTTGTAAGAGATGGCTTTTACCCCCAGTCTGACCTATAAGGGCCGCCCGCTGGTGCGCTGCGGCAACGATATTTACTATGGTTCTATGCATGACCCCTATGTTGTGTACCTGCAGGTACTGACCACCAAAAAGGAAGGCAATGCCGACGTGGCCGATAAGGTTCACATTGTATTGCTTTCCACCGATGAAAGCAAGCCTCTGCCGGCGCGCATTGTGCGCCAGGCCAACAAGGCCGGCGGTTTGTTCAACGCCCTGACCTTTGGCGATATCATGCTGCGCAACCAGCTGAAGAACGAGAAAAAGTAAACAGGAACCCACAACGCCCGGTCCGTTTGGACCGGGCTGTTTTTGTTGTACTTCATCCCTGTGCCGCAGGGCGTTGCTACCTGACCACGCCGGAGCTTTTACATCATCGAGCATCACAAATTTTATAATGATATATTGTCTTACGGTTTCGGAACGGTCAAGCATCGTCCCCTACACATCGTCTACAGGTTTATGGCAGCGTCTGTAACCTCGCTGCAAATTACTTTCTTCCCCAATAATCAAAAAATCACCCCTGCGGCCAGAATAATCCGGCCACAGGGGTGATTTTCTATCTGTTATTCTATTTTGTGCACTTAAGGCAACACCGCACAATTCCCGCCTAGCGGCTTAAGCACCGCTTCGGCGGCTG
>ERZ826220.1787-NODE-1787-length-20302-cov-3.066874_pt1 | contig 20302 bp, 20 predicted proteins | sample MGYA00519927_ERZ826220 | MGnify/ENA primary metagenome ERZ826220 (study PRJEB31778, sample SAMEA3449225) | human gut metagenome | biome: human gut; feature: human-associated habitat; material: faeces | place: United Kingdom | collected 2010/2012 ...
TCTGGTACGGCGGAACACAAGGCGTCATGAAACTCACCGCAGGCCAGTGCCCGGCTCTCCTCACCGCCATAGGTAAAGAAATCAGGGACATCTGGCACGGCTTTAAAACCTTCGTGACAGGGGACTATACTGAGATTAACATGGGGCAGAATGTCGGTAAGACAGCCGAGGAGAAAAACGGAGATACCTTAACTGCCAATGAAATGACTACGATCGTAGTACCCGGAACAGAACGAGCTATCCTCGTGACCTGGGACATCGCAAACTACCTGAACGACACCAACTTCAACGAAAATGCACAGGCAATGTACCAGTACGACCAGGACGGCAAAGAAAAAGCAAGCTATACCTACGGGGAAGCAGATCAGAGAATCAGCGGCGATCTCTCCAAAGAAGCGGTAAAATATACCGAGCAGAAAGCAGGAGATTACTCCTACCTGTATGACGGGCAGGGGAATGTTGCGAACACGATGAGAGCCGGACAAATTTCCGACTCCTACTCCTATGACCCGTTTGGAGAGATCACGGCAGTGACCCATGACGGAACAGCCAAAACTCCTTTGGAAGCACAAAACGATAACGGACTCAGTGACAACGACGTTCTGTGGGGGTATAATGGAGAGGAATACATAGAAGAAGTGGGCCTGCAGTACCTGCGCCAGCGCCACTACAGCCCTGAAACAGGAACCTTCACCAGTCAGGACACCAATGAAGGCGATCTGACTAACCCACTCAGCCAGAACCGCTATATCTATGCCGAAAACGACCCAGTAAACGGCAACGACCCGGGAGGCGATAAGAAGAAATCCAAGAAGAGCAGCACGAAGAAGACGAGCAAAAAGTCCAGTAAGTCATCGAGCAAGTCTTCGAAGAAAACAAGTAAAAAGACAAATAAGAAGACGACCAGTAAGAAGAGTCCAAGTAAGAAAAAAGCTTCGAGCAAGAAATCTTCGTCGAAGAAATCCGGAAGCAAATGGAACAAATTCAAATCCTATGTGAAAGGACGATATACTGCGACAAAGAAAGGAATCAAGAAAGGCTATCGCATCTTAAAGGATAAGGCAACGGCACTGAAGAAGTCAGTTACCTGCAAGGCAAAACAAGCCAAAAGTTTTGCAAAAAAGCAGATCCGGAATGCTAAGGCGCAAATAAGTAAAGCGAAGCATACTCTGAAAACAAAGGCGACAAATGCTATCACTTATGTCAAAAATAACCCGGGGAAATTAGCGAAATCAGCTCTAAAGGGCATGGGAAAAGCATTGTCCGGTATTCCGGGTGTGAAACAGATCAGTATGGCACTTGGAGCCACAAAGGCGGTACAAGGACTCAAGGAAAAACTTTATGCCTGGGCAGATAAAATAAAGACTGGATTTACGCCGAGCACATCCATGAAAATGCAGATGGAGCAGAATTATACAGCCTATCTGCAGAATAACAGCAGTTATAAATCATCAAAAGAATATCAGGATGCCTTTAAGAATAAATCGTTACGGAACGATTTAGAAATCATAGAAGCGCAGGCGAATATTGCACTTATCTTCAGTGGAGGTGACTTTAGTACAGGGAAATTATCAAACAAAGGATCTGTAAAAAATATATCGGAGAATATGTGGGGCATGAGTGAAAATGGAATGAATATCAATGGTCGAAGATATACTAAACACGCCTTAGAACGAATGGCACCAGATACTCCAGAAGTAAGAGCGGAATTAAATAGTAGGGCAATGAAAAAGGCGAAAGAATTAGGATATGCCCCGGGCAGTAAGCGTTATATGGATTTTGTAAAAGGTTATGTGAAGCCAAGAAATATTCCACCATCAGTGGTAGAGGATACAATTAAGCATGGAAAGCGTAATCCTGGTAATCAACCTGGAACATGGGAGTATGTCGGTGAGGATGTTAGAGTGATTGTTAATGATCAAGGTGATGTAATTACTGTTATTGAGAAGTAAGGAGGAGATATGTTTATAGAATACGATAGAGGAGAAATGAAGGAACTATTTTCTTGCGATGAAATGAGTTTGACTGATAATTGGGGGGATGGTGAAGTTCAGTATATTGATCGAACAAGAGGGGATTTTGTTTTAACTATATTTATAAGCGCATATGAATTGGAGTGTAGTGTTTTTTTACAATATAAGACTCAAGATATTTTTTATGCACACTTTGAGGAGATTACGAAAATCAAGAAAGAAAGGAAAAGCCTGGTAATATATAGTTATGAAAAAATGATGCTTAAAATAATTTTTAATGAAATCTATGAAGTGGAGTTGTTACCAAGATGTGATGAATGATAATTTTATCTTATAGACTATAAACCAAGATAAAAATCACTCGCAGGGCAAAACAGACCGCCTTGATCGGAGCAGAGCAGATTCCGGCGAAGCGAGCCACGAAATCAGATGGTGTCCTATGATGTTTGAGCGCCGGAGGCGTGAGTTTCATAGGACACCCTGATTTTTGCGAGTAAGCCGACCAATCTGCCTGCGACGATCATCAGCGGTCGAAACCGACCTGCGAGTGATTTCATATTGATTTAGAATGTGAGATACATAGTAAGCAGCAGATCAGCCGTCCCCCGTCAGGAGGTCTCAGTCAAGTCAATCAAAGCCGACATTCCGATAGGGACGCTCCCATCACCGTAACCTATAACAAAGACCATCAGGTAATCTCCGAGAAAAACTCCAAAACAGGCGATAAAATAAAGTACGTCTAGCGAATCCGGGATTTGGTAAAGGTGGATTGCAGCAGAAGCTTATTCCAAATGCTAATGATTTAATTAAAAATGGAGATTTAGTTTTAGTCGATATAATAGAGTTAAAGTAATGGGAGGTGGATTTTTACTATGTTAATTATTAATAATTGTGTATGCATAAAGAAAGGATATACTCGCGCAGAGTTTATAAGGAGTCCTTTGTATGATAATCAAGATATGTCGATGTTTTTTTGGTTAGATCAAGTTGTTGATATAGCAGGATTAGATGGCAAGTTTGGAATAGGCTTTTATTTTGGAAGGAAAGTTTTAAAAAGCGTGTATCTTTCATATCGTGGCGAGGATGGAATCTTTGAGGATGATATAGAGAAAAAATATCAGCAGCAAATTCCAATTACTGAAATACTAAAGAAGTTAAATCCAGATGCTGTAAGCATTGTAAATGCAAAAGATTTACGATCATATGAGGCACTAATAATTATTGATTATTAGTTTATAGATTTTGAGGAGTAAGAGTTTTGATTATGGAATGTATTGTTTTCTATATTCATACAAACTAAGCCAAAATAAGAATCACTCGCAGGGCAGAACAGACCGCCTTGATCGGAGCAGAATAGAACAGTTATCACAAAGAAAGATATTACTGCATATCGTTCTTTTGGTAATAATGCTGATGCAGGAGGAAGCTTTGCAACAACCAAACCATTTGTCAATAAATCAATAACAATGAAAAAAAGTGCAATTTTACCTGAGTGGAAAAATTCATTGCAGTATGAAGCAAGAATAACTATTCCGAAGGAAACAAAATTAAATATTGGTCGTGCAGAAAAACAAGTTAGCATTGATGGGACTAAATATGCAGGTAATGGAGACCAACTTTTGTTGCCTAAAAATTGGGATTTAAATTGGATTAAAGAGATCAGGAGGGTTGATTAGCATGATGAAATTTAGAGTCAAACAAAAGCAAGTGGAAGAGAAGCTAGCTAAAAAAAATCTTGCAAAACAGGTAAGAAAAGTTATAGAAATTTTAGAACGAGAAAGGTTCAAAGATGAGTTGAAAAATCCTTTGCTAATGTTAATCTATGAAAGATATAAAAAAGCAATAGAAATATTGGATAAAGATGAAAATATAAATAAGATTATTATTATAGGAGGTTCTCGTGCATATATAGATTCTTTTTATAATGAAAATCCGGTGCTATTGGAAGCAATGCATCAAGCGGAATCTTTATTAGAAAAATATAAAAAAGCATACACTATGAAAGCTGAAAAAAAGCGAGGATGTCATTGCAATTTACAGGATAGTGCATGGATTACTTCTGAGATGGAATATAATATAATAAATGATTTCTTTTCGCAACAATTAGAAAACGGAATATTCAAATCAATTCCGATAGATAGTCCATACCACATAGAGAATAGTGCTCTAGGTGAAACACAACTATATGCTGATGAATGGTACAGATGTTTAGTGTGTGGTACTTTATGGGAACTCCAAAAAATGACATCAACGCATAAGGGATTTGTGAGAAAGTTTGATGATGGAGTCTATTGTATGTTAAAAGAATAATGAATAATGAAGATTTACTGCTTCTTTGTATCTCGCGAAACTAACTCAAAAATAAAAATCACTCGCAGGGCAGAAAAGACCGCCTTGATTGGAGTAGTACGTATACAGAGCGTGTGCTGACAAAGAAAACGACAATGTATAGGATATATGGAGGCAAATCACAAAAGGTGGGACGGTATTTATCTTTGACAAAGCCTAGGGGTGGATTGCAGTCACAGCTTGATTTAGCTTTAAATCCTAAATGGGGAAATTCGGTAAATAAAATTTCGAAAGTTAAAGTCCCTAAAGGAACCACAATCTATGAAGGTGTGGCAGGCGAGCAAAATTTACTGGATAGTAGCGGTAATGTAATTGGGAAATTGCTTGGGGGGGGGAAGTTAAATATATATTGAAGAAGTTGATGCGAGGTGGTTTAAATGATGCAGTGTGATTGCCATGAAAGATACGGAATTGAAGTGGACTCATATGATATGTTTGAAGAATTAAAGAACTTTTTTCAAAAACAGATAGAAAAAGGTGTTTTTCGGGAAATTCCAGTAGAGGAACCTTTTTATATAGGAAAAGGGGCCTCAAAAATCATAAAATGGTATGCAGATAAATGGTATAAATGCAATGTGTGCGGAACTTTGTGGGAATTTGAATATCCTGATTTCCCCACCTGTGGAGAGGTTAGGAAATTTGAAAGCGGGAAGTATCCTGGCCCAGAGACTAATTATTAGGTCATAAGAATTGAAAGTATTTTTTCAAGAAAGGGCAGGTGCATTACTTTCATATCTCACCAAACTAAACCAGAATAAAAATCACTCGCAGGGCAGAACAGACCGCCTTGATCGGAGCAGAGCAGATTCCGGCGAAGCGAGCCACAAAATCAGATGGTGTCGCTTTGCAAGGATATCTCCTTTGCATAATAGAATCATCAGGAGGCCTGCAAAACATAAGCAGATATCACATATCTGAAAGAGCAGGATCAGGAACATCAGGAAGAGAACCTTATGATGGAGATTAAGGGCAAGTCATATACGGAAAAGACAGATGCAGGAGAAGCATTGCTTTCCGGCTGCAAAGAAATGGAAAGCCCGGAGCCTGTAGTTACAGGAAACTTTCATGAATTTGTTGAAATGTTATCTTTATTATGATAAAATTACGCCATAGAGAGGAGGTAAAACTATGATAAATATAAGACCTGTATCGGATTTAAGAAATAATTTTACAGAAATTGAGTCGATTGTAAAACAGGGTGATCCGGTATATCTGACGAAGAACGGATATGGAACTATGGTAGTGATGGATCTGCAGCAGTATGCGGCGCTAACGGATGATATCGAGTTAAAGCTGGATGAAGCTGATAAAGCTGCAGAAGCAGATGACGAGAGATATACGGCGGAGGAAGTTTTCGATAGAGCACGGGAGCGTGTGAATGGAAGATAAAAAATACAGAGTGAAGATTTTACCTTTGTTTGAAGATGATCTGGACAATGATGTATGGCGGCAGAGATGAAACGGTCAGCCTGATATGTGAGAATCGTTTAATAGGAGTTATCCTGGACCGTTTTTCCACCAACGTTATGATTATCCCTGAAGGCAGCAGTCATTTCAGAGTGAATGTGCTTGTATCAGTCAGCCCGCAGTTTTTCGGCTGGATTACAGGAATCGGAGCAGGGATACAAATTGACGGTCCGAAGGATGTTAAAGAAGAATATAGGAACTTTATTGCAGAGATTTTGAGCAATTATGTATGCAAGTGATAGGAGAGGAAAATGAAAAAGAAAAAGATAAACAGCTACGCTGAGGAAAAGTGGAATAAAGAGCATCCCCCGGAAAGTTTACCGTGGTTACTGATAAAATCGGTAGTTTCTATTTTTATTGCTGTTCTGCTGCTTCTATACGTGATTTTCAATTAAAAATACTTGAGAGGAGATAAGTTATGAGTTTATTTGAAAATTATTGCAACTATGCATTGCTGAATGATGAAATAGAATTTTCCAGATATTACGAGCTGCGTGAAGACGAAGAGGGCACTCAATACATCTGTGATATGTCCGAGAGAACCTTCGAGCATATATGTATGAAGACCCTGCAGGTTTTGCTTGTCTTTAATCATGAAGGACACGATTACGTCATTACCGTTGATTCAGAGGACACATATTACCTGGATGAATACGTACTTCTGGGAGACGGCAAGATTGAACTTATACAGGTGGAGGAGCAGTTGAGAGACGCACTGGTTGAGATGTATTGGGAAGAGTAGTGGGGGCGAAAAAAACCAGAACTTTAAGAATAGTAAATATGGTATGTATGCGGCGGTAAATATCCGTGACGGGATTTTCATAGTACTATCGACGGAAGACGGGGTTGCCCACAAGGGCTTTGCATTGAGATAAAACATGATCATATTTGCAAAACTATATTAAACCAGGTTGAAAATTCATGGTAGCAATGCTAGTATAGGAAGAAGATCAAAAAAGATATGGAGGTGAATTTTATGGACAGTAGTGATAGGTCAGGGCGAAGTATGAATAGCAGTGCTTTTTATATCAGTTTGAGACACAGTCATTGGATAAAATTCACCACTGGGTCTGTTTCCGTTGATCAAAAAGCACTGTAAGGTGCTTTTTTAATGCCCTTTTCTATTGCTTGAAACAGTATTATCCGTGTTTTGAGAAAGGAAAGGAGTCAACTATGAACAAGAAATATTTGGAGATACAGAAACTGATTCAGGAAAATCGCTCGGACCGAAGAATCGCAGAGGTTTTGTCCAACTACCATGAGAATGATATCGCGGAACTTCTGGAAAATCTGAGCCGGGCGGAGAGAAAAAGAATTTACCATGTGCTGGGCATTGCCAAAACAGCAAACGTGTTTCCGTATTTTGATGATCCACAGAAATATATCGAAGAAATATCTGTTGAAGATGCCGCTGCGATCATTTCGCTGATGGATTCAGATGATGCTGTGGATATTTTGGAGCAGCTGGATCCGGAACGAAAAAACAGGATCGTGGACAAACTGCATGGAAGGATCGCACAGGATGTCAAAAGGCTGATGTCCTACGATGAACGGGAAATCGGCAGCTATATGACGACCAATTACGTGTGTATTCAGGAAGGTCTTTCCATTCGGCAGGCCATGAGAGAACTGGTGCGTCAGGCTGGAGTTCATGACAATATCATGACAATGTACGTAGTGGATGCTGGTGGTTGTTTTGCGGGAGCTATTGATCTGAAGAAACTGATCGTTGCGCGGGAAAACGATGATATCAATGATATAATTTTGCGTTCCTATCCGCACGTTGAGGCACATGAAAAAATTGAGGATTGTGCAAGCCGGATTGTAGATTATGCGGAAGATTCTATTCCGGTTCTTGACGCTGGCAGCAAGATGCTGGGCGTGATCACATCTGAAGATCTCGTAGAGATCGTAGATAATGAATTAGGAGAAGATTATGCAAAGCTGGCAGGGCTGACTGCCGAAGAAGATTTAAGAGAAACTACCGGGCGCAGCATGAAGAAGAGGCTGCCATGGCTTGTCGTTCTTCTGGGGCTGGGTATGCTGGTTTCCTCGGTAGTTGGCGTTTTCGAAGGTGTCGTTGCCGCGCTTCCCATCGTGATCTGTTTCCAGTCTCTGGTTCTGGACATGGCGGGAAACGTGGGTACCCAGTCCCTTGCTGTAACTATCCGAGTGCTTATGGATGAAAATGTAACAGGAAGAGAGAAATTGATGCTTCTTGGAAAAGAAATGAAAATCGGATTGCTGAACGGCGGGCTGCTGGGGATCCTGGCGCTGGTGCTTCTGGGAATCTACGTACATGCTTTTAAGGGATATGCCTGGGCGGGAGCCTTTGCAGTATCCGGATGTGTAGGGAGTTCTCTTGTACTGGCCATGATGGTGTCCAGCATGGTGGGAACCGTTATACCGATGTTCTTTCATAAGATAAAGGTGGACCCGGCGGTAGCTTCCGGACCGCTGATCACGACTGTAAATGATCTGGTCGCAGTCGTTACTTACTACGGACTGGCATTTTTATTCCTGGTCAGCTGAGAAAACAGAATGTCCGGTGCAGGAAACAGAAGGGTGAGGTTTGTTGTATGGAAATCATTGTAACAACATTAGAAATCATAGGAGCGATCGCATTTGCTGTATCGGGAGCGCTTGTGGGGATCCGAAAAAACATGGATGTGTTCGGCGTGTGTGTTCTGGGGCTTTCTACTGCAGTGGGAGGAGGCGTCATTCGGGATTTGATCCTGGGGGAAACACCGCCGGCTATGTTCACCAATCCGATCTATGCGATCGCAGGTCTTGCGACATGTCTTTTTGTTCTGATCCCGGAGATTCGCACGATGGTGGAACGTTCAGAATTCGTATTGCTTCTGGCAGACGCTGTCGGTCTCGGGATCTTCACGGCATCTGGAACTATGCATGCTCTGGAAACAGCAGACGCGAATGCATTCCTGGCTGTTTTTGTAGGTGTCGTGACCGGGGTGGGCGGAGGGCTTCTCCGGGATGTGATGGCAAGTGTTCCCCCGTATATTTTCACAAAACACGTTTATGCAGTAGCGTCCATAGCAGGAGGTATACTGCTGTGCGTCATCTATCCATACGTCGATAAATACATAGGTCTTTTTATCACGTCTGCATTTGTAGTGGTATTAAGGCTGTTGGCATCTCGGTTTCGCTGGGAAATCCCAAAGGCGGAGGATGTGTCTCTTCATCATACGAAAAACCATTCGGGAAAAGAATGATGTTATAATTCTGCAAAAAGTTGGGAGCGTTAAAGTTCCCAACTACAAAATACGAACATTATACCGGGAAATTCCGTATTGATGTTCGCCTATATCAGTCCTATAATAATACACGTACTCTATATTTTGACAGACATCAGAGCATACAGTGTTGTATCGTGTCATAAGCCAAAATTAGAGCAAAATTCGTAATTTGGGACGTGAAGCCCGCTCTTATACTGTGCCTATGACACAATCAGAACAGCGTAAAAGATGTTTGATTGTGTTTTTTATTTGGGACGATTTCAACAAATCGCCCTGGCAGTGAGGAAAAAATGGAAAGAACAGTAGAACAGTTAAAAGAACGAATCCGTGCAGGCGGGGCTAAAATTCCTGCGGAAAAAGTTATCAAAAACGGACAGCTGGTCAACGTTATGACAAGTGAGATCTATCCGGCAGAGATCGCGATCTATAAAGATATGATCGCAGCAGTCGGTGATGAAGCGGAAGTGGCTGATTACATCGGACCGGATACCCAGATCATCGATGCAAAAGGAAGATTCCTGGTGCCGGGTATGATCGATGGACACATCCACAGTGAATGCAGCAAGCTGAGCATTACCAGCTATGCCAAGGCTGTCGTGCCTCACGGGACCACCAGTATGATCTCCGGTCTTGATGAATACATTTCCGTATCGGATCTGGATGGCCTGCAGGAGATCTTTGCAGAAGTAAAGAAAAGTCCGTTGAAAGTATTCTGGGGCGCACCGTATAAAACACCGTACACTGTGCCGCAGTCTACAGTTTCCTTCAACTTTACCAAGGAAGTGCACCAGACGGTGCAGAAATGGCCGGAATGCTTTGGCGTATGGGAGACCGTAACGGAATTCGTGCAGGAAGAGGACGAAGATACGCTGGGCGCTATCGCAGAAGCCGGCAAGAACAACCTGCCGGTATTCGGATGTGCACCTATGGCATCGGGTAAAAAGCTCAATGCATACCTTTGCAGCGGCGTTCGTCTGGATCATGAAAGCTATGATCATGTGGAAGTAGTTGAAAAGATGAGAAAGGGCATGCACATGCTGATCCGTGAGTCCTGCGTGACACATTTCCTGGCGGAAAACATGCGCGCTGTTACAGAAGTGAATCCGTATCTGGCAAGAAGAGTCAGCTTCTGTACGGATGATGTAACAGCAACGGATATTCTGGAAAAAGGTCATATGGACAACCTCGTTCGCCTGGCAATCAAAGCCGGTGTAGAACCGATGACAGCTATTCAGATGGCGACGATTAACAGTGCAGAGGCATACCGCATCGACCACCTGATCGGATCTATCTGTCCGGGTAGGATCGCAGATATTTTGTTTGTAGAAGATCTGCAGGATTTCAAGGTAGACGAAGTAATGACTAACGGCAACATGGTTGCCAGAAACCATAAATTGACTTACGAGCTGAAGGCTCCGGAGAGAAGTTCGATTTTCAAGGGGGAACTCAAGTGTGCAAAGACTACGGCAGATGACTTCTCGTACCATGTGCCGATCGAAAACGGGGAAGCAAAAGTCCTCAGTCTGGATGTCAAGGGACCGTTTGTAAGAAAAAGACGAGATGTGATCCTCAAGGTAAAGGACGGCATCGTGCAGCCGGATACGGAGCAGGATGCTATCATGGTTTCTGTAGTGGAGCGTTTCGGTAAAAACGGTAATAAATCACTGGCTTTCTGCTCTGGATGGAAACTGAAAAAAGGCGCTATGGCGTCCACCAATGCACCGGACGATAACAACCTGGTGGTTATGGGAGCCAATGCCGAGGACATGTCCTTTGCAGTAAATTACCTGATCGAACAGGGCGGAGGGCAGGTCGTTGTAGAAGACGGCAAGGTTATCGAATTCCTGCCTCTGCCGGTGGGCGGCATCGTAAGCGATGATGAGCCGGAAGTCGTTGCGGCCAAGGAAGCGAAAATCGATGAAGCGGCTCGTTCCCTGGGTTCCGACCTACCGAATCCGATGATGTACATGTTCTTCCTGCCGATCACAGCTATTCCAGATTATGCGCTGACTGATGCAGGCCCGGTGGATTACTGTGCACTGACGACATACGATCCGATTCTGGAACTGGTGGAAAAGTAGAGGCGAACCATGAAAAAGGAAGAATTGAAAAAACTGATCCTGACTGCCGGCGGAGCACGCAAGGCGGACACGGTCATTAAGAATTGTAAAGTAGTTAACGTGTTTAGCGGAAAGATCGTCGAAGGGGATATCGCTCTTTGCGGCGATCAGATCGCAGGAATCGGAGAGTATGAGGGTGAAGTAGAAATCGATGCAGAAGGCAGATATGCGGCACCTGGCTTTATCGACAGCCATATTCATATCGAATCCTCTTATCTGAGTCCGGAAGAACTGGGACGGTTATTGGTTCCGCACGGCGGCACGACTATCATCGCAGATCCGCACGAGATCGTGAATGTTCTGGGGATCCAGGGACTGGATTATATGATGGATGCTGCGAAAAATACGAAACTGGATATCAAATATATGCTCCCGTCATGCGTGCCGGCGACTCCGTTTGAGAATGCCGGTGCTGTTATCGACGCTGTGGATATGGAAGATCCGATCTTGCGGGACAACATCCTTGGACTGGGAGAATTCATGAATTTCCCTGGCGTTGTCAATGGTGACGATGCTACTCTGGACAAGCTGATGGTCGCAAAGGATGCAGGAAAGCTGATCGACGGCCATTCACCGGGATTAACGGGAAAAGCTTTGAACGCATATTGTGCTGCACGTATCCGTGCGGATCACGAGTGTGATACACTGCAGGATTTCGAAGAACGTCTGGACAACGGCATGTACGTGATGCTCCGTCAGGGCTCCGCCTGTAAAAATCTGAAATCTTTGCTTCCGGCAGTGACTCCGGAGAACAGCCGCAGAGTAATATTCTGCTCGGATGACAGGCAGCCGAAGACCATTTTAGAGGAAGGGCATCTTGACAATCATCTGAGACTGTGCGTGGAAGAAGGACTGGATCCGATCACAGCGATCCGGATGGCGACCCTCAATGCAGCAGAGTGTTTCGGACTGGACGACCGTGGTGCTATTGCGCCGGGTTACCGTGCCGACATTGTATTGCTGGATGATTTAAAGGATTTTTCGGCAGACAAAGTATGGGTTGCCGGGCAGCTGACAGCAGATCAGGGCAAGTATCTGCCTGAAGTGATCAAAGAAGATATCGCTCCCGTCATGGGCAGCGTACATTTAAAGGACTTTTCGGCAGAAAAATTCAAGATGAATCTTTCCGGAAACAGAGTTCACACGATCGAGATCCAGCCGGGAGGAGTCGTTACGAAAAAGTCTGTGGATGAAATCCAGGTGAAGGACGGCGAATTCATCTTTGATCCGGAGCAGGATATCGTTAAGGTCGCTGTGGTGGAACGGCACAAGATGACTGGAAACGTAGCCTGCGGATTCCTGAAAGGATACGGGATCAAGGAAGGTGCAGTAGCTCTTTCCGTGGCACACGACTCACACAATATCATTGTAGTGGGCGTTAGTGATGAAGAAATGGCGTTCGCAGTGGAAGCTCTCCAAAAACAGAGTGGAGGCGTAGTGCTGGTGAAGAATGGCGAAGTGATCGAAAGTATGCCGATGCCGATCGCAGGACTGATGAGCGATCAGTCAGCGGAATGGGTAGACGGGAAGCTGACTGCTTTGCATGAAAAAGCCTATGATATTCTGGGCGTAAACGGAGATGTGGAGCCGGTCATGACGCTTTGCTTTATGTCGCTGGCAGTTATTCCAGAGCTGAAACTGACTGACGAAGGACTTTTTGATGTAACCAAGTTTGCATTTATTAACGTAGAATGTTAGGAGAAAACAATTAATGAATAGTAATGTGGGAATAGTTCCATTTTTTAAGCGAGGCGATATCGGAGGCCTCACATACCTTGTTACCAATAATATCGTTAACTATCTGATCGTGATCGCTACACTGAGCGGTGTTCTGAAATGGCCGGATAAAGTAGTGTTCGGCTATGTCATCCCGGGCATGTCCATCGGATTGTTCCTGGGCTGTTGCTACTATGCATGGATGGGTTACCGGATCTCCAAACGAGATCAGAGACCTGATGTAACTGCGCTGCCTTCCGGAGTTTCGACAACGGCGATGTTCGTTATGCTGTACGGTGTGATCATGCCCCTTAGCTATGCGGTAGAAGACCCTATGGTGGCATGGTCTGCTGCGATGGCGGCCTGTTTCCTGGGTGGAGTGATTGAATTTGTCGGCGGTATTGTAGGCCCATGGATGAAGAAGCGGATACCGAGAGCTGCGCTGCTTGGTACGGTTGCGGGAATCGGATTCATCTGGATGGCAACAGAAGGTGTATTTGATATTTTTCAGGATCCGATCCTGGGACTTCCGGTTATGATCGTTGCTATGCTTGGTGTATTCGGTGTGTATGCTTTCCCGAAAAAGATCCCGCCTCTTGTAGTGGCGATCGTTGGAGGCATCGTGTATGCGTTTTGTCTGGGACGGACCCAAGTGGATTTCAGTGATATCGGATTTTATATTCCCAATCCAGTCAACAGCATCCAGTACATGATCGATGGATTCGCGGTGATCGTACCATATCTGGCAGTGATCATTCCGGTTGAGATCTATAACTTTATTGAAACCATGGATAACGTAGAGGGTGCTAATGCGGCAGGTGATGAATACAGTGTCCGGCAGGCTCAGTTTGCAGACGGCGTATTTACTATGATATCTGCCTGCTTTGGTGGTGTCGTTCCCAACACTGTATGGCTTGGACACGTATCTTTAAAAAGAACGGGAGCAGGTGTCGGCTATTCGGTCATCGCAGGGATCATCCTGCTTCTGGCAGGTGTGCTGGGGCTCTTCACTGTGCTGTCGGACATCATCCCGAAAGCAGTTGTAGCCATCACATTCCTGTGGTGTGCAGTTGATATGCTTTCCCAGGCATTCCGCGTTGTGGACAAGAAGTATTATGCAGCGATCGGCGTGGCCATGGTGCCGTCGGTTGCCGACTTCCTCTATACGCAGGTCACAGGTGCAGCTGGTCTTGCTGATCTGTGGACTGAAAAAGTGGCTTCCGGGATCAACGACTTTGCACCGGATGTATGCCAGGCGCTTACAGACGCTGGCTGCATGTGGAACGGTGTTGCCGCTGTAAAGGCTGGTGCTATTGTTATCGGGATTCTGCTTGGTACTATGGTGGCATTTATCATCGACCGTCGTCTGGACAAGGTCGCTATTGTAGCATTTGTCGGTGCAGTGCTGTCCTTTATCGGAATCATCCACAGTGCAGCCATCACCATAAACTTTACAAACCAGTGGGGCATCGGCTACCTGATTACAGGCGTCGTTTGCCTGATACTCCACTTCGGAAGAAACAGCTGGTGCAAACCGGACGAAGATATGCTGGAGTATGTGGACGACCAGTCGGAGAAAGAATAGGGCTGTGGCCAGAGTTGAAAATATGAATATTGTATAAAATAGTGGACACCTTGCTGCTGATTCTACCTGCGGGAGGTGTCCTCTTTATTTTCCCCTGCACACACCCGGAATCTGTGATACAATAGAGCCAGCCAAGGAGGTTGCATCATGGATGAACGAATCAGGAAACAGCTGGCCTTTGCGCTGGAGATCGATAAAGAAAAAAATATTCTCAGACAGACTCACCTGTCTGGTCATGGCAGACGGGAAAACGATGCGGAACATGCATGGCATATGGCCATCATGGCGTATCTTTTACGGGAGTATGCTAATGAAGAAGTTAACATCACAAAAGTCATGCTGATGTGTCTGATCCATGATATTGTGGAGATCGAGGCGGGGGATACTTATGCTTACGACGAAGAAGGCCTGAAATCACAGAAGGAGCGAGAAGAAAGAGCAAAAGAAAAATTGTATTCACTTCTGCCTGATGATCAGAAGAGGGAACTGGTTAGCTTGTTCGATGAGTTTGAATCCTACGAAAGCCCGGAAGCACGTTTTGCTCATGCCATGGATAACGTGCAGCCGCTGATCCTCAATGACAGCAACGAAGGAGGCGACTGGAAAGATCATCAGGTTTCGGCAGAGCTGGTCTATGGCAGGCATAAAAAGACGAAGCTGGGATCGGAGAAACTGTATGAGGTCAGCGATGAGATTTTACAGAAAAATATTAAAAAAGGGAATTTAAAAGAGTAAATATCTGAGGTAAGGTAAAGAATCATGACATTAAAAGAATTGAACATTGGAGAGAGTGCAGTGATCCGGACCGTTGGCGGTGACGGAGCACTGCGCCAGCATTTTTTGGATATGGGCGTGATACCGGGAGCAGAAGTGACCGTGGTAAAGCTGGCTCCTATGGGAGATCCGATGGAACTGCAGATCCATGGATATGAACTGACCCTGCGTCTTGCTGATGCAGATCAGATCGAAGTTGAGCCGATCAAAAGCCGGTCCAGAAAACATGAAGGACCAAAAAGTATCAGCGATACGGAGCACCCGGGACTGGGAGAAAACGGTAAATATCACGTAAAAGCAACGGAGGACCCTCTGCCGGATGGCATGACGCTGACTTATGCACTGGTGGGAAACCAGAACTGCGGGAAAACAACCCTGTTCAATCAACTGACCGGTGCGAACCAGCATGTAGGAAACTTCCCGGGAGTAACGGTAGATCGCAAGGATGGCCCGATCAAGGGATATCCCAATACATCGGTCACGGATTTGCCGGGCATCTATTCCATGTCACCGTACACCAGCGAGGAGATCGTATCCCGTAATTTCGTGCTGCAGGACAAGCCAAAGGCGATCATAAATATCGTTGACGCCACCAATATCGAACGGAATCTGTATCTGACCATGCAGCTTTTGGAAATGGATGTTCCCATGGTACTGGCGCTTAATATGATGGATGAAGTAACAGGGAACGGCGGAACCATCGATGTGAATCGGATGGAAGAAATACTGGGAATCCCTGTCATTCCGATTTCGGCTGCAAAAAATCAGGGCGTAGATGAACTGATTCGCCATGCGATCCACATCGCCAAGTATCAGGAACGCCCTGGCAGACAGGATTTTTGCGATGAAAATGATTTTGGAGGGGCGGTGCATCGTTGTATTCATTCTGTGTGCCACCTCATTGAAGATCATGCAGAAGCCGCAGAGGTACCGATACGGTTTGCCGCATCAAAACTGATCGAAGGAGATCAGCTCATGATGAGGCTGATGAACCTTGATCAAAACGAAATAGAGATGCTGGAGCATATTATTTTGCAGATGGAAAAGGAGCGAGGACTCGACCGAAGTGCAGCCATCGCTGATATGCGATTTTCCTTTATTGAAAAAGTCTGCGAAAGTACAGTCGTAAAACCGAAAGAAAGTAAAGAGCATATCCGCAGTCGAAAGCTCGACCGTATACTGACGGGGAAATACACGGCGATCCCATGTTTTCTGGGGATCATGCTGCTTGTGTTCTATCTGACGTTCAATGTGATCGGTGCCTGGCTGCAGAGACTTTTGGATCTGGGGATCAGCTCGCTGACGGATGTGGTGGATCACGCACTGACTGCGGGGCATATGAATCCTGTACTCCACGGGCTGATCATAGATGGGATTTTCACGGGAGTAGGATCCGTCCTGTCATTTTTGCCGATCATCGTAACATTGTTTTTCTTCCTCTCTATGATGGAAGACAGCGGATATATCGCCCGCGTTGCGTTTTTCATGGATAAACTGCTTCGAAAAATCGGACTTTCCGGGCGAAGCATCGTGCCGCTTTTGATCGGATTCGGCTGTACGGTGCCGGCAGTCATGGCGACTCGGACGCTGCCAAGTGAACGTGACCGTAAGATGACGATTTTACTGACGCCGTTTATGAGCTGCACGGCGAAGCTGCCGATCTACGCATTCTTCGTCAGCGCGTTCTTCCCGGGAAAGGGTGGTCTCATCATGGCGGGACTTTACATAACAGGTATCGTAATCGGGATTTTAGTTGCACTTCTTTTCAAGGGCACTCTCTTTAAGGGAGAAGCGGTACCGTTTGTAATGGAATTGCCGAATTATCGCCTGCCGGGTGCTAAAAACGTCGCACAGCTTCTCTGGGAGAAAGCAAAAGATTTTCTGCAAAGAGCCTTTTCGGTGATCTTGATCGCTACGGTAGTGATCTGGTTCCTGCAAAGCTTTGACCTCCGGTTCAACATGGTCGAGGATTCTTCGAAGAGCATTTTAGCTATGATCGCCGGTTGGATCGCGCCGCTTTTCGCACCGATCGGACTGGGAGACTGGCGGATCGTAACTTCACTGATCAGTGGATTTATGGCTAAGGAAAGCGTGGTTTCTACATTGCAGGTATTGTTCCATGGCGGTGTGCAAAGCGTGCTGACTTCCCTGTCGGCCGCTTCCCTTCTGGTATTTAGTTTGCTGTATACGCCATGTGTTGCAGCTATTGCATCGGTGCGCCGTGAAATGGGACGTCACTGGGCCATCGGTGTTGTGCTGTGGCAGTGTGCCATCGCATGGGTGGTTGCCGCGATCGTGAGAGTCATAGGACTGTTGATTTTTTAGCGGAGGTGGAATTTCATGAGTAATCAGTCGGCAAGTGTTCTGGTGGGGAGTATCCAGAAATTCTCCGTGGAAGATGGCCCGGGGATACGGACGACGGTGTTTTTAAAGGGATGTCCGTTATCATGTAAATGGTGCCATAATCCGGAGATGATCGATGTAGGGCAGCAGCTTATCAGTTCACCAAACAACTGCATCGGATGTGGTCACTGTATCCAGATCTGCCCGCAGAATGCAATTTCACTTGATCCTGAAAAGGGAATCCATATAGATCGAAATAAATGCAATGTTTGTCTTAAATGTGCAAAGGAATGCTATGCTCAGGCGTTGCGTCCGGTGGCAAAGGAAATGACCATAGACGAGATCCTGGCGACTGCAGAACAGGACAAACGGTTTTACGACCACACCGGCGGCGGCATCACCGTAAGCGGTGGGGAGATGCTGACTCATGCAGACTTTGTCGGATCGCTCATCGATGAAGCTGCAAAGCGTGGGATCCACGTTTGCCTGGACACCAGCGGATTTGGCGATGGGAAAGCTTTGCAGAAACTGGCGAGAAAAGAAAACGTGACGGACATTCTGTATGATATGAAAGCCATCGACGATGAGGTGCACCAGGCATATACTGGAGTCAGCAACAAGAGGATCCTGGAAAATCTGCGTATGCTGGCGGAAGATCCGGAAACTTCCGAGAAGCTTTGGCTGCGGATGCCTCTGGTGCAAGGGGTAAATGACACCGAGGAAATCATTCGGAGCACCGGAGAATTTTATCAGGAAATTGGTGTGAAGAAAGTAAATCTTTTGCCTTATCACAATCTGGGCATCAGCAAGGAGCGAAACGTGGGCGGTGTGCAGGAAGAATTTCAGCCGCCGTCAGAGGAATGGCTGACCAAGATTGAAAACTATTTCAAGAAGGAACTGCATCTGGATGTGAGCATTTTAGGCAGGGTATAGCAGCAATCAAGGCGTGTTCATTACTTCAAATATACCATTAAATTACAATTAAAGAAAAATATGTTGACTTTTAAATCCCGTTTCGTAGAATGAAAGTAGAGCGAAGGAAATGCAGGCTGCGCAGGATGATGCATTCGCAGGAAAGGAGATACGAAATGGGTAATACTTTGCGCTATGAGGGGTTTCGAAATGTGCTTTTGTCGCAGATGCGAAAAAGACTCTCGGGAAAGCTGGGAATCAAACAGATTTCCAGAAGAGAAACGGTAAAGAATAACGATACGGTAATGGAAATGCTGCTGGTAGAACTGGAGGACGGCCGGGCAGCGCCGACCCTGTATCTGGAAGATCTGTATAAGGCGTATAGAGAGGGCGCCACACTTGATGAGATCATCCAGGGCCTTTGTGAGATGTTTACTAAGTATTCTGCTGTTAAAATGCCTCTGGAAAACAAACTGAGTGCACTTATAGATGATTTTGAGAAAGTGAAGCCGCTGCTGAAATTCAGACTCGTCAATGGTGCACGAAACAAGCGGAGAATGGAAGGAAAACCATTTAGCAGAATGGGAGAATTTTTGCTGGCTTATCAGATCCAGCTGGGAGATGGTCATGGAGGGATCTATGCGACACAGGTCACTGATCAGATGCTGCGGGAATGGGGGATAGACGAGGCGGAGCTGCATGATATCGCGGTCGCTAATATGGATCTTCCACAGAATTATCTCCTGCAGTCCATGGAGGAGGCGATCGGGATCGAGGTCGATCCGTCTGTGAAACCGGAAGACAGACCGGAGATGTTTATCCTGACCAGCAAGATGAAAATCAACGGGGCAACAGTGATCTTTTCAGAGGAAGTAAGACAGAAAGTGGGAAAACAGATCGGCGGTGACTATTATCTGCTGCCTTCCTCCATTCATGAATGGGTAGTGATCCCTAAGAGGTGTGCAAGGAGCACACAGGAAATGGAGGATATGGTGCAGGAGGTCAATGAAGATGCAGTGGAAGAAGAAGAGTTCCTCTCTAACCATGTATATGAATATGATGTTGCAAGAGCGCAGATGCGGCAGGCAGTGACAAGGGCGGTCCTCATGTGAGGACCGCCCCCGTTAATCAACCTGTACGAAAGCAGGGTCAAAAATGCCTGTAATAGCACCCATGGCCACCATAAAAGCTACCATGATCAGCAGACACCAGGCTGCACGCCCTATGAGTGAAACCGCGAAATTGTTGCTTCTGGCCAGAAGCAGATGGTCACAGATCCCGCCGTAATTGGCGAAAACAGCGACCCAGCTGATCAGTATGAGAAATGTAGTAATGCGATAGATCAGAACCGTAAGTGGCATCGTAGCACCTTCCACTTCGATCGTTGCACTGAGCCATAGGAGGGAAGCATACCCCAGCACCGCCAGTATCATCTTCCAGATTTTCATAGAGCGAAATCCAGGCGGCGCGAAGGGATGATACCTGTCCGGAATATCAGCCAGGGGAGTAATTTTTACTCCCGGGTGGAGCGCCTCATTGATGCCGCCCGGCTTCAGTTTGCGCAGCGCCTTTTCCAGTTTCGGGATAGAATCGTAGCGCTTATCGGGATCTATATGGGTACAGATTTCGATGATGCGGGCGATGGGACCGCAGGCAGCCAGCTGCTGCGGATGGCAGCTGGTAAGCATGAAATTCAGCAGGATACCAAGTCCGTAAATATCCGTTCTCGCATCCGACTGCCCCATCCCGCCATACTGCTCCGGCGCCGCATAACCCACCGTTCCGATGTTGATCGTATCTTCCTGG
>ERZ826220.1797-NODE-1797-length-20195-cov-5.049801_pt1 | contig 20195 bp, 17 predicted proteins | sample MGYA00519927_ERZ826220 | MGnify/ENA primary metagenome ERZ826220 (study PRJEB31778, sample SAMEA3449225) | human gut metagenome | biome: human gut; feature: human-associated habitat; material: faeces | place: United Kingdom | collected 2010/2012 ...
TTGGCAGGCTGATTCCCATCTGTGCAGATAATTCCTGCACACTCATAGTTGTTTTTTCCATAAGATGTTGCTCCTTTCGTAGATTTTGTTGCATCTGTCTCTTCAATAGTCATTTCTCTGCTACCGCTCTTGGCGGCTACCAGTCCCTGCAGTAACAAAGGCTTGTTCATTGAGAACGGTATGAAATTGTCAAGGTACAAATCCGTTACATCATTTTGTGTAACTTTTTATTGTTTTCATGAATATTTTAAGCTATAATGTAACCGGAGTTCAAAAACTGACGGTAACGCTAACGGTTACGAATTAACGATTGGAATGAGGTATGATATGCCATTAAACTGTAATGATGAAACTATTCCATCAGAAGCAGATAAAACAACAGATATATTTGGATTTAAAGAGGTCGGTGGTGTCGGTCAACTGATTTACCATCCTTTCCGCTTCAAGAAATATGAACTTGATATTGATAAAAGCGATGATTATTGCGCAACACCATTTTGCCGCCCAGGATATGAACCCATCTTTCCTAAAGAAGATTTTCTTTCTGGACAGGGACTGCTTACCAGCCTTTGCAATCTGGCAATGCAGATAAACAACTTTGATAATAAAATTCCATATACGCAGCTCATCATGGAATGGTGTACAAATAATATGCATCCATATAATATTGACTTCATCTATTCTGAATTGAATGAATCATTTGATATAAATAGCTTCGATGCAGAAATGGTAGAAAGAGACGGAACATTTGAGATTAACACCTTCCTAGATGATCTTGGAAAATTATATAATGCAGTCATGTTTTATGTTGCTCTCGAAGGTGTCTGTATTACCGATGACGAATCTGCATATGATTTATCCAAAGAAGGGAAATACTTTGAGGAATACTCTTTCTTTGATAACTATAAGCATCCTATCGTTGCAATACCAGATGACTTAGATTATGGGGATGCAAAAGGAAATCTCATAGAAGAAATGCAAATTGATAATGAGTACATTAAAAATCATCCGGCAGATAAACCTCCAATCGTAGAATTCGCCACTACACCATATGACGATTACGATGAATTACGGAATGCACTTATTGACATTATTCCGGAATTTACCATGAAATTAAAGGTAGATTCACGCACTAACCGATTAGAATTTTCTACCGATATTAACTCCGTGTTTGATATTGCATGGCTAACACTTGCAAGAATGCTTTCCGAAGATCCTGCACCAGAAGATAAAGGAAAACCGGATAATCGTCCAGAGGGCATTATGATTCGTTGTCGGAACTGTGGTAAATTCATAATACGAAAGAGCAACCGCCAGGAATTTTGTGATGCCGAAGAATGCCAGAAGGTTCGAAATGCCCGAAAGCAAAAAGCCTATCGTGAGCGAAAAGCCATCGAAAAGGCTCAAAAAAGCAAGAAAAAAGCACATTAATTTATATAATTTTGCGGAAAGACAAATAGAACATTGTATCTAATATTAGCTAGTTATATGTAATTATGTGCTATGATATTATATAAAATATGTTAAAAGACACAGGAATCCCCCCTATGCAATTTCGCGAAAAAACGTGTGTGAGGGGGCATCGGTCTTATACTAAATAAGTTGTGAAAATTATTGCTCCCCTGGGAGCTGAATGTGGAGGATATAAAGATGGCAGTTAGTAGTATTGAAGAAAACGTTGAGGACATAGCCAAAGAATGGTTAAAAAAATTCGGTGTTAAGTATTACACAAAAACCGAAAGTGTTAATACTGAAATAGATACGGCATTGATCAACGCTCCAAGTAAAAAAGGGGGCACAGGAAAGAACTTTCCTGATATTAAATGCTTTATTGATTATAAAGGACGGAAGCTTCCTGTAATGATTGAAGCTAAAGGCAAAAAGACTGACTTAGAAAAACTTAACGTTATGGGTGAGGTAGATAATTACAATAAAGATGATTCCCCAAATTACACCAATATCGCTAAATATGCGGTTAATGGTGCTGTTCATTATGCTACCGCTATTGTAAATGGTACTGACTCATACAAAGAAGTTATCGCCATTGGAATAACTGGATGGAAAGAAGAAAAAACTACTAAAATTGCTTTGAAGGTTTTTTATGTTTCAGATGAAAATTACAATGTACCAAAACAAGTAGGTACATACGAAGATTTATCTTTTCTAGCTGGGGCTGAACTAGATGATTTTATGGATAAAATTGATGCGCTTTATCTTACTGAAGAAGAAAGAGAAAAACTAACTCTAAAATTAGAAGCTCAGATTGAAACAAATTTAAAAAATCTCAACCAAGAAATGAGAGATGCTTATAGTATTAGCGAAGCATATCGTGTGAAACTAATTTCTGGTATGATCATTGCCGGATTGGGTGTTATTGAAAATGGAACAACTCTTGTTGCACCATTAGAAATTTCTGATTTAAGAAGCAAGCAAGATAAATATCAACACGATGGCAAAATAATAATGAACACAATAGAAGCATATCTTAATAGTAAAGATATTCCTAAAGAGAAAGTGGAACTTATAAAAACCAATTTTGAACAAGTATTTGTTCAAACTGATTTATATAAAGAATATCAACCAGGCGAAAGTCGATTGAAAAAGGTTTATACAACTGTAAAGAAAAATATCGTTCCCTTCTTTACAAAACAAAAATACCATCTCGATTTCACAGGGAAACTTTTTAATGTTCTTAACGATTGGGTAAAGGTTCCTGATGGAGATCAAAATGATGTTGTTCTTACTCCACGTTATGTTTGCGATTTGATGGTTAGATTATGTCAAGTCAATAAGGATAGTTATGTGTGGGATTACGCTGCCGGTTCCGGAGGATTCCTTGTTGCCTCTATGAAAGCAATGATAAAAGATGCTACTCAAATAGAAGACAAGGATGAACGTGATAAAAAGATTAATAAAATTAAGATGAAGCAGCTTCTTGGAGTTGAGCTTCGTCCAGATATGTACACCCTTGCAGTATTAAATATGTTCCTTATGGGAGATGGTTCAACACATATCCTCTGTGATGATTCACTGAAAAACTATTCAGGAAAGTATGAACAAGGTTCTGACAAGGACAAAGATTTTCCTGCTGATGTATTTCTGCTTAATCCACCTTATTCGGCAGAAGGCAAAGGTTTTAATTTTGTAAAATTAGCATTAAGTCGTATGAAAGGTGGATATGCCGCTGTTCTTATTCAAGAAAATGCAGGTAGTGGGGCCGGTGGTTCTTACACACGAGATATACTTGATAATAATACGCTTATTGCTTCTATCAAAATGGGAGATATTTTTTGTGGAAGGTCAAGTGTACAAACAGCAATTTATGTATTCGAAGTAGGACATGCGCATCCTGAAAAAAAGAGGGTTAAATTTATAGATTTCACTAATGACGGATACGCTCGTCAGAGTCGTAAAAAATCTAGTCAAGAAGTTAATTTAAGAAATGTTGATGATGCCATAGGTCGTTATTCTGAAATAGTTGATATCGTTTTAGATTGTGAACCAGATACATCATATTATACAAATGAAAATGGCTTGCTAATTACCGATACTATTACTACACAAGTTTCATTAAGAGAACCCAAAAAAATCTTAGATAAGGTACACGAACGAATAGATCCTCTTCGTGCAGACAAAATCAACTTTGATAAAGATTTAAAAGATACGGAAAAGAAACTAAAAAAGGAGAAAGATCCAGTTAAAGCAACTGCTATGGAAGCTGAAATAGATGTCTTAAAGAAAGCAATAAATGACTTGACTATTAAGATTTCTGCTATTGAACCAGAACTGATTGAAGCACAAAAGAATTATAATGATGTGTTTAATAGGATTGGAGCCGATTGGACAATTTCTCAACATAAAGAAATAGATACCATTCCAACAAAAAAAATATTTGAAACAACCATTGCAGACTATTTATCATGGAAAATAAGCCATGCAATTAAGGAAGGCGTTTAACTATGAAATATGCAGAATTTACGGTAGGGGATCTTTTTATAAAAAAGACAGTAAAGGGATATCCGAAATCAAAGGAAAATCTAACACCTGTAAAAAACGGGTACTATGTATATGGTCAAAACATCAAGCATCAATATAATTTCAAAATACTAATGAATGATATATATTTATATAAAATTGAATTAGGTCATCCAATTTTAGCATATACATCTAGTGTTGGTGAAATAGGTTTAATAGAGGAAAGTTTTTATCGTAGCGGTGATAATGGTGCATTCCAGGCACTAATTCCAAAAGATAATCAAATATCTAAATATGAACTTCAATATATCTTATCTATATTAAAAAAGCATTTTGATACATATGGTTATGCTACCAGTATGGCTCATATAATTGATCTATCTTTCTCATTACCTGTTACAGATACTGGAAGCCCCAACTATAATTATATGAAAAATTATATGGTTGAAATAGAAAATAATCAATTGAAGAGAACAAAGATGTTTATTGAATCACTTGGATTATCTGATTGTACTCTTACTGAAGAAGAAAAAAAAATACTATCTTTAAAGAAAAACTATAAAGAATTTTTTATTGACAATCGCAACAAAGGTGGATTATTCACCATAAAAAATACCCATAGCATTTTGAAAGAATGGATTAAAAATTCTGGCAAATATCCTTATGTGACTGCCGGAGAAGGGAATAATTCCATATCCGCTTATGTTGATTTTGATTCCGAACAAATCGAAGAAGGTAATTGTATTTCTATAGGCGGCAAAACCATGGTTGTTACATATCAAAGTGAAGACTACGTTTCTAACGATAGCCACAATTTAGCTTTATATATGGATAATCCAAGAGGAAGAACAGAAAAGGTCCAGTTATTTATGGTCTCCGCAATTAAGGCTGCTCTTTCCTACAAATATACTTGGGGAGATTCTATTTCAAAGAGCAAAATAAAATCCGATACAATAATGCTCCCTATTACAGAAATAGGTGATATTGATTTTGATTATATGGAAAAATACATTACATCTATGGAAAAAGTCATCATGCAAAAAGCATTGAAAGAAATTGATAAATTAGGGGCTATTTGATAAGTGAGACTATACTATTAACATTTTTATATACACAATCAAAGCTACAATCCCTGTGTTCTTGTTCCCAACGATTGTGGCTTTTTGTGTTCAAAGTTTTGTATGTGTGCCATCGCTTAGTAGTCCATTACTACTAAGGATTTCTCCCCACACCTTTGCCTTTATCCCGATTTTGCCCATGAGCCTTAGTAGTCGAAAACGTAGTATTTTCAATGCTTTCTGCCATATTCTGCCCTGTGTTGCCCCAGTCTGCAAAGATATGCATTATCATAAAACTGGAGTGCCGTGGCAGATTATGAGGACTTTAATTTTTCTTTGCATATATTAGTATAACCTCGATTTTCCTTATATTTACTAGGGTTCTAGCCATTTTCTCATAGAACCTTATCTTAGCACATTTTACTCTTTCCTGGTAGGTAAAAAGAGTAAAAACAGAAGTAAATTTACTCCTTCATACTCTTCTTTCTTTAGGCTATTCCTATATACTACTCACTCTCTTTATTTCCTTTTTGGCATACTCCATGTCCACCAAAGTCATCTCCTTTTTTTACTGCTCCCTTACTTTTCATCTGCTCCAGTTCGTCCTTCGTATCTTCCAATTTGAGATGCGTGTATACGTTCATGGTAGTCGCTATGTCTGCGTGTCTTGTAAAGTCTTTACTGATGTTCCCGATTTTGCCATGTTGGTGCAATAGGTATGTCTGCATATATGAGGTGTAATCTTTGGCAGTTCCACTTTATAGATTTTATTGTATTTCTCAACAGATCTTTGGAACTTCTTTTCCCATTGATATGCTAACATTGGTTTCCCTCTGCCATCCAAGAAAAGGAAACCACTGACCCCATCTATCATCATTTCTATTTTTGGTTTTTTCCTGCTTGAAGCAACACGCTTCCAGAACTCCACCACTCTACTATATGTTTTTCTGTTTTGATTATACTTTTAGTCTCCATAAGAGAAAAAATATTATTCATTATTAACCAAACTCCATCACCATGCTTTCTATCATTTTTTTCTTCCCACAGAATAGTTCATAATCATTGCACAAGTATTGATTGCTTGCTCTACCATATCATCATCTGTAATATCAAGGATTTCAACAGGCATACAATTAATTTCTTGCCTATCAACTTGTGCACAATAATTAATTTCAAAATCACAATCGCTCCACACTCCTTTGCAACCAGAAATTGTGACACATATATATGCTATTATATGTTTCTCTTGTAGAACAAACAATTCCTTTGTTCCTTCCACCAATATTTTCATTTGTTCTATAACGCCTGGCATCCAAAGCCATTTGTCCCCATTCCGTTCTCTAATATCCATTTTATAAAAGAGTTCTGATATTCCATTATTATAAAGTTGTAAATATACTCCATTATCATAACCATAGTTAGGAAAACAAATTCCATCTACATTAGGATATATGTGTCCATAACAGAGCCCATTAAAAATATCATGAAATTTTATATTTTTCTCCTTATACTCATTATATAAAAGGATCCTAGAATCAACATTTACAAATTCTGCGGGAATAACTTGGATAATAGCAAATGGTGTATTAGGATATTCTTCAATATAAGAGAGTAATCTATCCTTACGAAATCTTTTAACTTCCTCTGCCAAAAGATGGGAATGTAAAAAATCATCTCTAATTTCCATGTAACTCATTGCCTGCTTTCTACTTCCTCTTCTAACATAGAACCTATAATTATCTTCATTTTCTCTGTATAAATATGGCTTATAAACACCTCTGTAAATTTTTATTACTACCACATAATTTCCATTTAATAATTTTATAAAAGAAAAATCTACTTTAGGTACAACTGGAAGTATTCCTGATAACTCATTTCTTCGATCTAGCTCAAACTTATCTATGTTAGAAATGGCAATTCCATCTATTACTAATGGTATTCCTTTTTCTTCCATTACTCCTACAATAAGATACCCACCTTCAGCATTAGCAAATGAACAAATGTCATGGCGAAATTCATTCTGTTTTTTACGTTTACTTTCCTTATCCTGACATTCTAATACAGCAAAAGTTTGCTTGTAATCTAAATAATCATTCTCTCTAAATGCATCATTCTCTACAATTTCCTGCAAATCGCCTTCTGTCCAGTCTTTAAATTCTTTATTATTTATTTTCAAATCATTCTCTCCTCTATCTTACAGTCTCACTTCCTAATAGCCTCATCTTCAAGGCTGTACTTTTTCCAACAACATTCTCTTTCTTCATTTAAAAGCAATAACTCCACTTCTCCATGATAGTCTTTTAACTGCACTATAATTCGCTTGTCTAACCTCCTACTTCGATAACCTATATCCTTTTCAATTAAAGTTCATCTGCCCGCCCAAAATCCGATTTTTTCTTTCACGAATTGTCTACAATTCTTCATAAGAGCATTTTGCAAATACAAATATTTTCTCATCTATCTTTTATCAAAGTTCACTGTATTAAGCCCAAAATGCTTACAAGTTCTACATACAACTTTCCATCTCCAAATTTCACATTTTCAAATAATGTTGCTTGGCATAACACTTCCCTGACATTCTCTTTTTTCACTCTAAAAACTCCACTTCCAAGGAGTCCCTCTATCTCTATTTCTTCCAAATATAACCACTTTTACAGATAGTCAGTATGTCTATAAATCTAGGATATATCTGTAAGACATCTTAAAGGTATAAATATCCTTTCCCTTCTTTGTGGAATACGTAAATCAATATTCCTTTTCGATGCTATTTGTTCCGAAATAATACTTTGAATTATTGATTTCAAACATATTAATTATACACACATCTCTTTGTTTTTGAACAATCTCTATCCGAACACTGTATTTTCCATCTTCTAATTTGAGATTATTTATATTATATTGATACTTCCAATAAAGCATTTCCCCAGGTATTTTCTGAGTCTTTCCAATTTCGTCACCTTTATTATTTTTCAATGTTTGTCCTGTTGAAGTCTTAGCCTGTAAAATAACATCTTCCGTAATGTCTATTTCTGTTACAACACCTCCATTTTCATCATAAATACGCAAAGTTCCCTTTCCAAATTCTTCATCAATAGAATTTTGAATTACTATGTTTCCTTGCTCATCAAATATTACATCCACTTTACCACATCTGCTACAAATTAGTACAAGTTCAATATATAATGTAATAGCTAATATTACTCCTAAAATAGCTAACCTTTTCGTAATATCCCATATTTTTTTCCAACCAATTTTCCTTTTTATAAGTTTTTCTATAAATACTACAATAACAATGACAAGCAATACTAGCCCCACAATAAAACCAAATAACCCTTCTATATTTTTTTGTGAAAAACCACTTATTAAAAACAATAAATACAATTCGCTCAAAATGGTTCCAAGTACTATTTTAAAATCTTTTATCATAGTAGCGTATTTTATATCAGACTCTTTATCATAATCCTCATATTTTTCATCTAGCACATTATATCTTTTTAAATCAGCCATAACATAAAGAATAATGTCTAAAACTATAAAAATAGCACTTGATAAAGAAGTCAAGAAAACACTCCACATTATAATATAATATGCATATCCACTCTCTGGAACTGCAGACATAACTGCCTTTGTGCATCGAAATAACACCGAACATAATGTTACCATAATTGCAATTATCCCGATAATTGATCCCAATCTCGAATCACGCCTACTTGGTATATCACATATTGAAACATTACTTTCTTCTTTTCCATTTCTTCTTCGTTTACTCATATTTGTTGTCCTTACCTTTTCTCGCTAAAATATTACCTACCATATACAATTAAACATATCGGATGCTAAAAAAATACAGCCAATATACTTCTTAAACAACACCATTATTCTGAAAAAATACTTTTTATAACCGTTACAAAACAAATCTCTATCCCCAAATTACTTCTGAACCAATTTTATTGTTAACTGCTATAAAGCCTCAACTATTTTTATAAAATTCCTTTAATTTGTTTTAATTTCATCAAAAGTTGTTTTAGTTCCATCTTAATCTTATAATACATATATTCATCTCTATGCAATATCTCTTCAAGTTGAGAAATTGAGCTATCAATATATTTTTCTGAATACTGATCATCTCCAAAACGTTCATAATATCTAATTGTATTTCTTGCATATATTAATGCATGATAATTAATTCTCACATCTTGAGTTATACAATATTCTAGAGTCGAAAAAGACTTCTGCATAGTTTCCTTAAGTAAGTATAGTTCTTTATCGCTATTTGCTTCTGCACCTATGTTCATCTCAAACATAATAACCGCATGCGTATTAGCTATCGTAAACACTTTCTTTTCACTCTCTGTATATGCTTGATCAATCTGTTTCCATGCTAAATCAAATTGTTTTTTTCTTAATAAAAAGATTGCATATTGATGCTTAACAAATGGAGATTTGTTTATCAAGAACATCTTCTCATAAAAATCTTGTCCGTCTTTAACATTATAAACATTAGTAATGATATCTGCGTCATAAGCTCTTCGTTTCATAACATCATAGCGATATATAATGTGAGGATTAATTCTATTCCAAAACTCTTTTAAAACTTTCCCCATAGTAATCTTATCAATCAGTTTTAATGAACGTTCTGCAAAAAGTTTACTTCTCATAATCAGATAATCTTGATCCTCTATTTCCTCTATGACCTCTTCATACTGTACAATAATCTTAGTCATTTTATTAAGTGCATATAGCAAATCCTTGTAATCATCAATATCCTCATGAAAGTAAAACAATAGCATATCCATTGAACATGGTACTCCACAATAACTTGTATAATTAATAAGTGCAAATAATTCCAACAAGTTGATTTTCAAATTCGGATCTTCAAATGCACGTAAATCATTAATATAACCACGAATTCGTTCACTAATCAATGTATTTGTAGATGCATAAAATACAATTTCTAATAGTGAAACATTATTATTTGATGATAAAAGACTTACTGCGTCTTCACCCGATTTATTCATCCCTTTGCATATACGTTGAACATCCTCTGAACAAAGATTACTAATATCAATAATATCCTGCGATTCAATATTAATTGACCTTTTTATGTAATCAAAATTTAAAGCACGCTCAGCCAATACCAAATTAACGTTTGTCATTTCTCTTAAAACCTTAAAAGCCTCCATGTTGTTATATAGATTATCAATAAATACCGTAACAACTTGTTGCTCATGCATAAGAAGTTTTCGCAAATTTTCAGCCTCTTGACATGTAATGCTATTAAACCAAAACTTAATCCCTGATATTTCTTCCGAAAAAGCAAGCTGAAGTAATAATGTAGATTTTCCACAGCCTGGTATTCCCGTAATCAACACTGTATTTTTTGAAAGAATCATATTTGCCACATTATTAAAATATGAAATCCTTGTCACATTATTCGACAAAACATCTGATATCTGTGGCTCCGAGCCAGCAAAAAAATCTATAACCGGTCTTCTTACACTTATCTTACGCAATTTATCTGATATGAAATTTTTAGGAAAAATGTCTGCATAATTTCTTTTAGTCTTATTTATTGCCTTTTTAGTCAAGTCCATATCATGCAAGTATTCTATTAACTCCATTGTATCAGCTTTTATTACATTAAATCCTTGTTCTTGAAAATCATCTACATACTGAAGATTTTCTTTTGTTGGATAAATCACTATCCATTTAGGATTTTTTGATTTTGAATATGCTTCACTATTGCAGATTAAATCTAATGTATTATTGTCCATTATCCCTATTCCCCAGAATATTGTTGGCGCAGTAGATAATTTAAATGATACTGTTTCAAATAGCATCTTCTCTCGCAAGAATAAATCTGTAAGTTCTTTTTCTGTAAAAGACATGTCCTCAGTCATTGGATACGTCACAGAGCCATGAATTTTATATAAATTCACAGAATTACTCTTTTCTAAAGAACCATACACTTTAGAATCAATCAAACTTATTGTATCTGTTTTTTCCTCATATATTTTTTCTATCAAGTTATCAATATTAAGCGTAATAATATTATTTATAGGCAAATCCACTAAATACGCATATCTGTCATCATATGATTTAACCATATATATTTCCTTAAGGACTCGGTTCAACGCATCCTTATTATCTTTCTTAATTTTTTGGCAAGACTTACTTAGATTAAAGTTTCTTGACTTATCTAGTGAAAACATTTCTATCAATCTTTCATTAATAATATTCCCTAATGGTAATGACTCTTTATCCGAATTATATGCATATGCAGAAAATCCTGCGCCAAGATACAAATTCATTCCACTATTTGATACCAATTGTTTAAATAATGCTTCTTTTTCAAACTCCATATTACTTCTCCTTTGTATATAATGTTATTCCAAATTACTTTTCTACTTGTGTCTCACTCTAATAAAACATTTGCTTATTTTCCAATCATGACCAACATTTTTTCATGAGCCATAATATTTTCTTTCCCAACAAAAAAATTCACAAACGACCAATGCCCTTACGCATCATATCTTTTGTGAACTTCTAATTTCTTTTTATCATATTTACTTAGCTTTTTCATAACTTTTCTCTCCCCCCAAAATTCTATATAAATATTATGCATCTCCTTTCTCCAAATTGCAACCTTTTTTAATAAAAACCGTCAAAATCTCCCCTCTTATCAATCTGCTTCACGCCCCAATTCGACAATACTTTCTATGATTCCTGTTTTATACTTATACCTCTATCCTTATCTAATTATTTTTCCATCACAAAAGAGCACAGAATCTCTTCCATGCTCTTATCTTACAACTTTCATCTATCTAATTATCTTCCGGCTGAACTTCCTCTTCCTCAGAATCCTTATCCCCGGACTCTTCTTCCATCCTCATCACGATTTCTTCCTCTTCTAACACTTCTTCTTTCTGCGCTGCATCCTCCGGCACATCTCCTTCTTCTAAAACCACACTTTCTTCCTGCACCGCATCTTCCACAACTACTGTCTCGCCCTGCTCTGCATTTTCTGTATCTTCCGTGCCTTCATCTGAAGCAAAAACGTCCTCTTCCGCTTTCTCCTTCTCCTCTTCTTCCGTTTCTTCCCCTCCCCCATCCTTCCGGAACTTCTCCCGGAACTGCTCTTTCTTGGCTGCCACAGCGTCCTTGAGGGCAAGCTTCTTCTCTTCGCGGTTTTCTAAGGCTTCCTGCTTCTTTGCGTCACGGAGTTTTTGCTGTTCTTCGCGCTGTGCGGCTTTCTTAAGCTCTTTTTCCTGGCGCTGTTCTTCTTTGATGCGAAGCTTCTCGGCTTTATCCTGCTCCTTCTGCAGCCGGCGGTTCTGGCGAAGCTCGTCTTTCGCCTGCTGCTTCTGGCTCTTCTTGACCTGCTTTTTGGCGGAACGCTCGATAGAACGGATCATGCTCTTGGCATCACCGACTCTGCGGCGCGCACTGCGGTATGGATCGTAGAGGAAATAGGATGCTGTGGTAAGTGCCAGCAGCACCAGCAGAGAGATCACGGTCTTTTTGCGGGATGGCTGCTGCGCGGCGGCTTGGCTCATGGAAACAAAACTCCTTTCATAACCGGAAATTCTGGAATCAGTATAGCACATCTCCCGCCGCCCTTTGTGAACGGAAGCGGAACTTTGTTGGGCAATTTGGGGGATTTGATAAAAAGGAAAGACCCGGCTGCGGCATGAAAAAAGATCGCTGTACCCATAAGGTGCAGCGATCCTTTTTGTTTTTTTTATGTACTTCTCAGTCCAGATCGGCGGCTTCCAGCACGGTGACACCTTCGTTTTCAAAGGTCTTGCGGAGAATATCGGCCAGGCCCGGGTGGGGTGCCTTGTTGTGGATGCACAGGATGATCTTTCCGTTCAGGCTGGCGGCTTCCACGCCCACGGATGCGCCATCCGGCGGCACCCAGACACCAAAATCCGTGGTGTACTGTGCCAGCTCCGGGGTGGCGGGCATCAGCGGATTGCCCAGATAGCTGAGCCAGAAATCCGAAATAGTGCCACCAATGTACTCGCCCATCTGGAACACCCGCTGCTTGATGCGCAGGGGGGCTTTTTGCTGGTTCACCTTGTACACCCAGCCCATCTGCTCGGTCATGCGGCGGCGCTTGGACTCCGGCTGCAGATCCCGCTTGATGTCTGCATCTACGTCAGATATAAAATCCGCAAGGCGGGTCTGAGCTTGCAGCTGCACCGTATGCTCAAAGCTGCATACGCAGTTGTACAGCGCATTCGGCACACCAGCCACATCGCGGGTATCGGAGGAGTAGGAATACTGGATCTTCTCCTTGCCCAGATACTCCCGCATGGCCATGCACAGCAGACCCATCAGGGCGCTTACCGGCTTTGCGTTGTTCGCCAGCGCCTTTTCCACAAGGCTCTGCTTGCTCAGGCACACCCGGGTGCGGCGCAGCGTACCCTCGTAGGTCTGCACCACGTCCCGCTGGATGGCGTCGCTCCCGCCCTCCACGGGCGGGTGCTCTGCCAGCATGGCATCCATATCATAGGGTGGGTCGCACACGATCTGCTGCACCGCAAAGGCAGTGCCGTAACGCAGGTTGCAGTACTGCTCCAGAATGCTGGTGAACAGGGGCGATACCCCGTGGCCGTCCAGTAGGAAGTGATGCCAGTCAAAGTAGATGGTATCCTCTTCGCAGCTGACGCAGAACAGGTAGCCGTTCGTCTGTTCCGGGATATTGCGCATGGTGCTGCCTGGGTACACAAGGCAGGGCTCAGTGTTGGGCTCCAGCCACATCTCCCGCTTTTCCTGCACCAGACGCTGGGTATAATAAGGCGCACTTGCCAAGGCCGTTGTCAGTGCCCGCTGCAAAAGGGCGAGATCCACCGCATCCCGCAGCGAGAACTGGTACCGGCACTGGACTTTTTCCCGACGGAAAAAATACATAACACCCTGAAAGTTATATTCCGTCGAGCGCTGTTGTGTTTCCATTGGTTTTACCCCACGTTTGCTGCCAGATAATCCACCAGATCACCCATGGTGACAAAGTTGCGCAGCTCCTTTTCCGGGATGCGCAGACCAAAGGTCTCCTCAAGATCTGCCACAATGGTCAGGATCTCCATAGAGGACAGATCCAGATCGTCCATCAGGACGCTGCTTTCGGTCACATCCTCCGGTGATACCTCTGCGACATCCTCCAGAATAGCCGTGATCTGAGAAATGATTTCTGCACGTTCCATCGTATTATGCTTCCTTTCTGTTGCGTTTTACTTGCGTACCAGCTTGCCCGTAGCGTTGCGGGGCAGCGGTGTTTCGCTGAACTCCACCACGCCGATGCGCTTGTACAGGGGGACAGTACGGTTCATCTGGGTAACAAAGTCCCGCACGGTCTGCTGGTGCTCCTTTTCACAGTATACCACAACACCTATCTTTTTGCCCAGTTCTTTTACGATACATTCCTGTACGACGGGACATTTTTCTACCATGCCCTCCAGCTCCTCGGGGCTGATGTTCTCGCCGCTGTCCAGAATGATCAGGTTCTTCTTGCGGCCGATGATGTAGTAGTAGCCGTCCTCGTCCACCCGGGCAAGGTCGCCGGTATGCACCCAGCCGTCCTTGTCGATGACCTCTGCGGTGCCCTCCGGGTCCTTATAGTAGCCCATCATCACGCAGTCGCCGCGCATACACAGCTCTCCGTCCGGCTCGATCTTGTAGTCCATGTACTCGCTGCCCTGACCCACGGCGCCAATATGCTTTTCGTCCTGTGCAAAGTTGATGATGCCGGCGGCGCAGGTCTCGGTAGCACCGTAGCACTGGATGACGAACATCCCGTTGTGCACCATATCCAGCAGCACCTGCGGGTCAAACATGGCAGAGGAGCCGATGGGCATCCACAGATCGCCCAGACGGTCACGGTGTCCGCGCATCACATCCTTGTGCAGGGAGTTCATGATCATCGGCACCACAGACATGATCTGGCTGGGCATCTTCTGGATATCGCGGTAGAAGTCGCGGATATCGCTGCCCAGATTCAGCGGCCAGCCCATGACGGTGGTGGAGAACAGGTCGATGAAAGCACCCAGATGGAACATGGGCAGCACCATGTAGTGGCCGGGCAGGGGCTTTGTCAGATCGATCTTGTCTGCCAGCTGTGCGGAGATGGCCCACAGCACCTGACCTGCACTGAACAGGTTGCGCTCGCTCATCATAACGCCCTTGCTCAGGCCGGTGGTGCCGGAGGTGAACATCAGCACCATCAGGTCGTCGTGACCGATGGGGTGCAGCTCCGCCGCCGGCTCATAGCGGCGGAACTCGTCCATGGGATGCAGCAGACTGCCGTAGGCGGCCTCCAGCTGCTCCTTGCTGCCGTAGTCCTCGCCGTCGGTCAGGATGGCGGCGGGCTCCACCAGATCCAGCTCGTGGGACATCTCTGCCCAGCTCTTGCGCTGGTTCATCGGCACCAGCACGCAGCCTGCCATGATCGCGCCGAAGGTGTTTACCACATACTCGTAGCTGTTCTTGCTCAGCAGGCAGACCTTTTTGCCCTTCGCGTCCGGGATGGTGCTCTGCAGATAGGTGACCGTCCGGCGGACATCCTGTGCCAGCTCCTTAAAAAGGACGGTGGTCACCGTGTCGGTCTCCTCGGTGTAGTAACGGAAGGCCACGCGCTCGGGAAATTCTTTTTCCATGCCCTGCGTAATGGCATCGTACATCGTGCTCACGAATTTTTCCATTGTAGGTTCCATCCTGTTTTGTTCTGTTTGTTTTATACTCAGCGCAGCAATTTGCCTGTAGCGTTGCGGGGCAGCGGAGTTTCGCTGAACTCCACCACGCCGATGCGCTTATACATCGGCAGGGTACGGTTCATCTCGGTGATATGATCCTGTACAGTCTGCTGCTTGTCCTGCGGGCAGTACACCACAGCGCCGATCTTTTTGCCCATTTCCTTCACGATGCATTCCTGCACGGCGGGGCATTTTTCCACAAGATCCTCCAGCTCCTCGGGGCTGATGTTCTCGCCGCTGTCCAGAATGATCAGGTTCTTCTTGCGGCCAGTCAGGTACATATAGCTGTCCTCTTCCAGCCGGGCGATGTCGCCGGTGTGGAACCAGCCGTCCTTGTCGATGACCTCAGCCGTGGCCTCGGGGTCCTTATAGTAGCCCAGCATGATGGGGGTGCCGCGTATGCACAGCTCGCCATCGTCCAGCTTATACTCGCAGCTGTTGTCCACATGGCCCACGCTGGTCAGGTGCTTTTCCTCCTGGGAGGAGTTCCAGGCACCATCGCCGCAGGTCTCGGTCAGGCCGTACATCTGGGCAATAAAGAAGCCCTTGTCCATCAGGTCCTTGAGCATCTTGGGGTCGAACATGGCTGCGCCGCAGGTCAGGACGCACAGGCCATTCAGGCGGTCGCGGCGGCCCTTCATCACATCCTTATACAGGCTCTTCAGCAGCACCGGCACCACAGCCATCACCTCGCTGTGCATCGCGCCGATATCGCGGTAGAAATACTTGAGGTCGTTGCACAGGTTGATGCAGTGGCCGGTAATGCTCCAGGATACCAGGCTGGTCATGGCCGAGATGTGGAACATGGGCAGCGCGGACAGCGAGCAGAACTTATCGGTGTCCCAGCCGGTCGCCTTGCGCACATCATCAAACGGATCCAAGAAGGCGGGCATGGCCGCAAACAGGTTCTTCTGGCTCAGCATAACGCCCTTGCTGCGGCCGGTGGTGCCGGAGGTAAACATGATAAAGGCCATCGCGGCAAGATCTTCCACTTCCTTTACATCCTGTGCGGGGGCAAAGGCGGTAAAGGCATCCATCGGCTCCAGCTTTGCACTGTAGGTATCCGCCAGGGCAGGCTCCCACTGCAGATACTCACCGTCCTGCAGCACACAGACCGGCTCCACCAGATCCAGCTCGTACTGGATCTCGTCCCAGTTCTTGCCCATATTCAGCGGCACTGCCACACCGCCCGCCAGCACGGTGCCGTACATACAGATGATGTAGTGGTAACTGTTGCGGGCCAGGATCGCGACCCGCTGCCCCTTGACATCCCCTGCCTTACTGCGCAGGAAGCTGACGAACCTGCGCAGATCCTGGGCATACTGGCGGTAGTACACCTCTGTTACGCCCTGTTTTGTCTCGTCATAATACCGGATCGCCACGTGGTCCGCATAGATCGTTTCCATATTATAAAGTGACTGATACAGCGATGTGACCATAATTTTACCCTCCCGAAGCATTTTGTCCTGCCCAGTGTCCGGCTCCGTCCTTCGGGGCGCAGCCCGGGCGCTCAACTGTGCCCAGTATACAATATTTTCCAGCGCAATGCAATACTTCTGCAACATTTAATTTCTTATCTTGACAAGTTTTTGTTGCGTATCTTTTGGCGCAGTCTGGCCAAATTCTACCTTTCGTTGCAATCCGCCGGTTCCTGTGCTACAATTTTTAGCGCAAAATACCAGTTCCGGTATGGCGCGGACTGCAAAACAAAATTGACAGTCTCCTCAAAAAGCATTATACTAGCCATATATCATGGCAATGCTGCATAAAAACTGATCATTTGCGCCGTATCCGGCTTTTTCTCGAGGGGGGTATCTGCCCGGCGCAGGGAAGGAATCTTTCATGGAAACAACCAAGCCCCGCACTGTCAGCTCCATCGGGATGTTTGATATGCTCAAGGGCGCAGGGATGCTGTCCATCGTGCTGGGGCATACCGTAGAGCTTTATCCGCTCCAGCTGTCGAACGGCCTGTCACTGACCGCCTTTTTTTGCTTTATCTACCGCGAAACGCTGATGGCAGCCTTTTTTATTGCCAGCGGCTACGGCTTCCGCAAGCGCTCTATCCACAAATGCATCCACCAGCAGCTCAAAAGTCTGCTCAAGCCCTTTTGCTATACTGCGGTGTTCACCACAGTGCTGCATTTTATCATTCATTATAAGACCTTTCACTACCTGCCCGGCTCGCTGACCGAGAGCATCAAGGTGGCGGGCGGCTTTCTGCTGGGTCTGCCCCATACGGCCACCTACTTTGGGCAGGAGTTCTTTTCCTGCGGGCCCATGTGGTATCTGCTGGCGCTGCTGGTGGGCTGGATCCTGCTGGACGTCATCCTGAACATCTTCCCGGAGCGGTACGTTTCGTGGGCAGTGGGCGGTGCCGCCCTGTTGGGCTGGGGCACCAGCCTTGCGTGGGAGCTGCCTTTCTGCCTGATCCAGGGCGCGGTGATCACGCCGTATCTGTACATTGGCTACCTTGCCAAGCGGCAGCACTGGCTGGATCAGCCCTTGTCCCGCCGGATGTCCTGCATCCTGTGGGCAGCTGTTCTGCTGATCCCGGTGGCTGCCTTTGCCACCGGCAGCACCGACTGCGTTTCCATGGCAGAGTGGACCTTAGGCCCCATCAGCATCCTGCTGGACGGCCTTGCCGGCCTGCTGTTCGTCCGGCTGTTTCTGCGGCTGAACCGGCACCGGAACGCGCTGGTGAGCTTTTTTGAGGCCGTCGGACGCCGCTCTTTGTATATCTTCTGTATACATACCGTGGAGCTTACCGCCATTCCGTGGTATCTGCTTGCGGCAAAATACGCCGACCGCCCGTTTGTGGGCATCGGGCTGGAATATGCCTTTTCTTTGGGCTCCATCTGGCTGGTCTGTGCCCTGCTGCAGCGGCGGCGGGAGCTGATCATCCGGCTATTCCCCGCCCGGCGGCACACCCCGCAGGTGCACTACACTGCGCGGCACTGATTTTTCGGAAGCTGCTTGCAATGCTTATGCAAACGGCTTTTCAGCACATTGCGGCTGCGGCGGCGCAGCTGAGCTTATAGGATAAGGAAGAGGAGGATCCCGTTATGAACCATGAACTCCCCGCGACCCCTGCTGCCCTGCAGGCGCATATTGCAGAGCTGGAGCAGCAGCTCAGGCTCTCGGACGAGGGTGTTTCCCAGCTGGCACAGCGGTGCCTGGAGCTGGAGCAGCAGCTGCTGGTCTGCCAGACCGAGCTTGCCAAGCACAGCACGGAGACGGATAACTTTACCCTCACCCTGCCGCAGCTGTTCTACGACACCGGCAGCGGCTTTTCGCCCCGGGAATGCCTGATCGCAGCCGAGGACGCCCACAATGAGCTGACCCATGAGGTGTCGGTCACCTTTGTTCTGCCGGAGGACGCCCGCGCTGTCCGGCTGGATCCCGGCGAGCTGGCCTGCTGCATCACCGATCTTGCCATTTCGGACGAGCGCATCAGCTTTCAGTCGGTCAACGGCCTTATGCTGCAGGAGGACTGCCTGCTGTTTTTGGATGTGGACCCGAATCTTTCGCTGCATTGCACCACCGGCTTTAGCGCCGGCATGAAGTTTGCGGTAAACTACCACTACTACCCGCTGGGGCGTTTTCTGCACGAGCAGCCCGGCAAATCTCTGCTGCGGGCACTGAACGAGCTGAAGCTGAAGAATGCTGCCGCCGCGCAGGAGGCTGATGAGATGCTGCAGGCCAGCCGCGCCGAATGTATGCGGCTGAACCAGCAGCTGCTGACTTTGCAGGGCATCCAGCACGAATATCAGGTCTCGCTGGAAACGATACGCGCCAGCAGCAGCTGGCGGCTGACCGCTCCGCTGCGCAGACTGCTGACCCTGCTGCGCGGCCACTGAGCCCGCCCGATATTCTGCCCGGAGGAGTTGGATCGATGTACACCAGTTACAGTAACCTGCAGCGCAAGCAATTGTCCAAGCAGGCCTATACCGATACCCAGAGCACCTATCTTCTGGTCTATGCGCCGGGGCGTCACAAGGCGCTGGAAACGGCGCTGCAAAACCAGCTGCACCGCAAATTCCGTCTGGTGACCCGTTTGGAGGGCGAACTGACCCCCGCTGTGGCCGGGGTGCTGCTGGTAAGCGAGGATGTGGAGTGCACCCCCACCGCCCTGACCTATTTTGCCGCTGCCCTGCGGGAGGGGGCAGACCTTGCAGTCTGCGATGCCTCCTTTGGCTTTGACGGCTCTACCGCCCTGTACCTGAGCACCCGGCACCTGCCCGGCAGCAGCTGCGCCATGGTGTCCCGGGCACTGCTGGACAAGGTGCGCGCCGCCGCCCGGGGCAGGGACAGCGTTACCGAGCTGCTGCGTCTGGCCCATGCCATGGCGCAGCACAGCTGCCGCATCCCGCAGGCACTGCTGCACTTCCGCCGGGAGCTGTGCGCCGAT
>ERZ826220.1805-NODE-1805-length-20115-cov-40.055234_pt1 | contig 20115 bp, 20 predicted proteins | sample MGYA00519927_ERZ826220 | MGnify/ENA primary metagenome ERZ826220 (study PRJEB31778, sample SAMEA3449225) | human gut metagenome | biome: human gut; feature: human-associated habitat; material: faeces | place: United Kingdom | collected 2010/2012 ...
GCACATGTCGCCGAAGAAAATGATCGGACTTTCTTTCGCCGCTCCGGCGGCGAAACTCTACGAGGTTCTTTAGCAAACTCGGCGGCCGCTTTTGCCTATGCGGAGCATGGACGAAAGCAAGTGCTCCCATTCAAGGCGGGCGTCCTTATTCCCAGTAGCCGGAGATGCCGTCCGGCGCGTGCGCCTTGCTTTTGGGCACGGCGTCAGGTGTTGGCATATGCCCGGCGTCGCTGTGCTCGCGCTTTCCGGCGCGGTGATCGTGCCCGGTCTGCACCGGTGCGCTCTTGCGCCCGCCGTTTTTGTGATCGTTCATATTATCCTCCTTGTCAGTGGATGCCGCATACGGCGAGGATCAGCCCGTAGACCACGCTTGCGCCGATGCCGTAGACGATCACCGGTCCTGCGATCGTGAAGATCTTCACCGCCGTGCCCGTGACGAGCCCCTCGGTCTTGAATTCCAGCGCCGGTGATACGACGGCGTTGGCAAAGCCCGTGATCGGTACGAGCGACCCCGCTCCGGCAAAGCGCGCCAGATCGTCGTAAACGCCGAGCCCCGTCAGCAGCGCGCCGAGAAACACCAGCGTGATCGAGCACCATGCCGATGCTGTGTCCGCCGCAGCGCCGCAGGCTGTGTACAAATCTGTCAGCGCCTGCCCGAGCGTGCAGATCACGCCGCCGACCAGCCCCGCGCGCAGCAGATCGCCCCAGATGGGCGAGCGCGGCGAGAGCGAGTCGACAAAGGCCGCATATTCATCGCTGCTCATGCGCATTGTCCTCATCTCCTGCGCACAGTATGACCGCACACGCGAAAACTATGCGTTATGCAAAAAACAACGCGGCCGCCGGATTTTTCCGGCGGCCGCGTTTTCGATCGGTTATTCGATCGGTTGTTTATTTTAAATGTGTGATCCCTTCCAGCGCCAGCAGGCGGCGCTTTGTCTCCAGCCCGCCGGCATAGCCCGTGAGCGAGCCGTCCGCGCCGATGACGCGGTGGCAGGGGATGAGGATCGACAGCGGGTTGCGGTGGTTTGCCATGCCGACGGCACGCGCAGCCCGCGGACTGCCGATGGCGGCGGCGATCGCACCGTAGCTGCGTGTCTCGCCGTAGGGGATCGTGCGCAGCGCCGCCCACACGCGCAGCTCGAACGCCGTACCGCGCGGATCGAGCGGCAGGTCAAACGTGCGCCGCGTGCGCGCGAAGTATTCGCGCAGCTGCGCCTCGGCCGCGTCAAGAAGCGCCGAAGCGTCCCGCGCGCCCTGCGCGCCGAAGCGGACGGCCGTGACAGCGTCCGCCGACGCGGTGAGCGTCAGCGCGCCGATGGGCGTCTCGATCGTGCGCGTGCTCACGCCTCGATCACCAGATTTTCCACGCCGGACTTTTCAAACTCGTCCATGTATTCGTCCATACGCGCGTTGAGCTCGGTCAGATCGGCGGGCTCGCCGTCGAGACAGCCGAGATCGCGCCGCGCGAGCTCCTCGGCCAGAATGTCGAAAAACACGGCGTCCTCATAGTCGGCGATGGCCTCGTGAATGCCGCCGTTTTCGTAAGCCTGCGAGGGGAAGATATGCCCCTGCCAGCGGGAGATGAGCGCGCTCATGCCGTTTCTGGCGCACAGCGCAAAGATCTTCTCCTGCAAAATATCATAGTCCTCAAACCGGTCTTTCTCGCGCGTGGAGTTAAGGATCCAGTTGCCGATATAGACGAGATCCAGCAGCCGCCGGAACTCCTTGTCGGTGAGCTCAATGTTCATCCGGTCATCCCTCCCGACGGGAGCAGCGCCCCCGAAAAATGGCTGGCATCCGCAGCGGTCGGCGGCGGATGCGCTTGTGCTACCATTATAGCAAACGGTGACGGGAAATTCTACACCATTTTTCTGTTGCGAAGTTGGACAAAACAGTATATAGTAATAGAATCGCACAATTATGCAAAGGAGGCGGCGTATGCGGGTCGTTATCACGATCGAGGGCGCTCAGGCGGATGTTCTGGAGCAGGAGCCGGATGAACTGGTGCAGTTTTCGACCGACGGGGAGTATACCTGCGTCGACGGCTGCGGCATGCTCACCTATCCCGAGAGCGAGCTGACCGGCATGGCCGGTACGCTCACCACCATCACCTTTACGCCGTCAAACGCCGTGCTCAAGCGCACAGGCACCGTCACGAGCCGGATGGTCTTTGCCCCCGGCACGCGCAACACGTTTTTGTACCAGACACCGTACGGTACGAGCACGGTCGGACTGGAGACGCAGCGCTACCGCTCCACGCTCGGTGAGCGAGGCGGCGTGCTGGAGCTGCTGTACGTTGTGGATTTTGACCATGCCTGCGCCAACCGCAACCGGCTCAGGATCACCGTCAGAGAACAATAAAGATTATAGAATAGAGGGTAACTGATTATGGCCAATCGAATCGAACAGGCACGCGCCGCTGTGGATGCGTGCATCCGGGAAGCATATCTGCGTGCCGTCGCCGCGGGCGAACTGCCCGAGGGCGCGGAGATCCGCGGCAGCGTTGAGCAGCCGAAGGACACCGCCAACGGCGACTTTGCCGCAAACCATGCCATGGCATCGGCCAAGACCATGCACATGGCGCCGCGCAAGATCGCCGAGGCGCTCATCGCGCACATGGAGCTCGGCGGCTCATGGTTTTCCGGCGTTGAGGCGGCAGGTCCGGGCTTTTTGAACTTCCGCCTGTCCGACAAGTGGTATCAGGACGTGCTGTCCGCCGTCGAGGATTCCGGCGCGGACTACGGCCGCGTGGACGACGGTCACGGGGAGAAGGTCATGGTGGAGTTCGTGTCCGCCAACCCCACCGGCCCGATGACGATCGGCAACGCGCGCGGCGGCGTGCTCGGCGACGCGCTCGCGTCCGTGCTCGAGCGCGCGGGCTACAATGTCTGGCGCGAATTCTATGTCAATGACGCCGGCAATCAGGTCGACCTGTTCGGCAAGTCCATCGAGGCGCGCTACCTCCAGCTCATCGAGGGCGAGGACGCCGTGGAATTCCCGGACAACGGCTACCACGGCGACGACATCAAGGCGCTTGCCAAGCTCATCTACGAGCGCGACGGCGACAAGTACCTCACCGTGCCGAGCGCCGAGCGCTGCGCGGCGTTCGTGGCCTTCGGTCTGCCGTACAACATCGCGCGCATGCAGCGCGACCTTGAGCGCTACCGCATCCACTTTGACCAGTGGTTCCTCGAGAGCAGCCTGCACAGCTCCGGCTACGTGGCCGAGACCGTGCAGCTGCTCACGGATGCCGGCCTGACGTATGAAAAGGACGGCGCGCTCTGGCTGCGCAACACCGACCTCGGCGCCGATAAGGACGAGGTCCTGCGCCGCTCGAACGGCTTTTATACCTACTACGCGGTCGACATCGCTTATCACCGCAACAAGTTCATCGAGCGCGGCTTTGACCGCGTCATCGATGTCTGGGGCGCTGACCATCACGGCCACGCCATCCGCTTTTCCGCGACCATGCGCGCGCCCGCGCTCGGCCTTGAGGGACGCAAGCTCGATTTCCTCATCATGCAGATGGTGCGTCTCATGCGCGGCGACGAGATCGTCAAGGTCTCCAAGCGCACGGGCAAGGCGCTCTCGCTCGCCGACCTCATGGACGAGATCGGCGTGGACGCCTGCCGCTTCTTCTTCAACGCCAAGCCGGACACGCACCTCGAGTTCGACCTCGACCTCGCCGTGCGGCAGGACAGCGAAAACCCCGTCTACTACGTCCAGTATGCGCACGCGCGCATCTGCACGCTGCTGGCTGCCATGGCGGACAGCGGCTGCACCGTGCCCGCCGCGGCGGATGTCGATGCGGCGCTGCTCTCGACGCCGCAGGAGCGTGAGCTCATCAAGCAGCTCGCCATGCTCCCGGAGGAGATCCACCTCGCCGCGCGCGATTACGATCCCAGCCGCATCAACCGCTATGTGACGGAGCTGGCCGCGCGTTTCCACCGCTTCTACAATGTCTGCCGCATCAAGGACGCAGAGCCCCTCGTGCGCGACGCCCGCCTGAAGCTGGCCGACGCGACGCGCTGCGTGCTCGAGATCGGTCTGGGCATCATCGGCGTGACCGCACCGGAAAAAATGTGATTCGTACAAACACAAGCTGCCCTCTCCCGCATATGCGGGGGAGGGCAGCTTGTTCGTATAGGCCCGAAAACGGCAACAACGTGCCGCCGGAGAGTGGCGACACGTTGCTGTCGAGAGAGCAAAAATAAGAAGAGAAAAGAAAAGAAATCGGAAGAACGTTGAGTTAATTTATTAACTAACGTGATTATTTTATAACACATTCCGTCGGCTTTGTAAAGCAAAAAGTGCGTTTTTTTGCAAAATAGGCGTTTTGTCAAGAAAATATCAACCTCGCCGTCTGCTTTTGTGCACTTTGTCGTCCGCCTATGTACTCCAGAGACAGCGCACCAGCGCCGCGGCCGTGACAAAGCCGGTCACGTCGGCAACGATGGCGGCGGGGATCGCCCAGCGGCTGTGCCGGATGCCGCATGCGCCGAAATAGACCGCCAGCACGTAGAACGTCGTCTCGGTCGAGCCGAGCATAACGGCGGCGGTGCGCCCGATGCGGGAATCTGCGCCGTAGGTCTGAATGATGTCACTTGCGGCGGCCAGCGCACCGCTGCCGCTGATCGGCCGAACGAGCAGCAGCATCGCCGTCTCGGGCGGGATGCCAAGCCGCGCCAGCACAGGCGCGCACAGCCGCGTGAGCGCCTCGAGCGCGCCGGATGCGCGCAGCATGCTCACCGCCGTCAGCAGCGCTACAAGCGCAGGGAAGATGCGCATGACGGTTTTCAACCCGTCGCGCGCGCCGTCAGTCAGCGCAGAGAACACATCCGTCCCTGTCAGCACGCCGCAGAGCCCGACTCCGGCCAGCAGCAGCGGCACGGTCAGTGTCAGCAGTCCACTCACGGCCATATGCGCGCGAGCCCCTTTCCGGCCAGCAGCCCCGCCGTGACCGAGCAGAGTGAGCTCACCCATACGGCGGGCAGAATGTCAAACGGCACGGCAGCGCCCGCCGCCTCGCGCACGGCGGCGATCGTGACTGGCAGCAGCTGGATTGAGGCCGTGTTGAGCACCACCAGCAGGCACAGCTCGTCGCTGGCGGTGTCGCCGCGCAGATCGCGCGCCATTGCCTGCGCCGCGCGCACACCGGCCGGTGTCGCTGCGTTGCCGAGTCCGAGCAGATTCGCGCTCACGTTCATGCTCAGCGCATCGAGCGCCTGCGCATCGCGCGCAGCGTGCGGGAACAGCCGCCGCAGCACAGGCCGCAGCAGCCGCGACAGTCCGCCCGCGATGCCGCAGCGGCGCATGAGCTCCATCACGCCCGACCACAGGCAGATCATACCGCCAACCGTCAGGCAGAAATCCACCGCCTGCTGCACGCCCTGCGCCGCTGCCGCGCCGAGCTGCGCACCGCGTCCGGACGCCGCGCCGAAAACCAGCGCGACGCATATCATGCTGACCCATATCCGGGACAATGCCATCGTGGTCGCTCCTTTCTATAAAAAATTTTAAGTTTTCGGTGATTATTCACAAAAACATATTATGCGCAAGGGAACCAAAATATGCAAATGGTAGAAAAACGTAAATTGACTGTGAACGTTTGTCGAATCCGTTGACTTTTTGACAAGCTTTGGTATAATGCAGTTGTTGAAATGAATGATTTTTGAGTCATCCTTTCCCTTATCCCATACGTATTGGAGGACACTTTTATGAAATCTACCGGTATTGTTAGAAAAGTAGACGAGCTCGGCCGTATCGTGCTTCCCATCGAGCTGAGAAGAACGCTCGGCATCGAGGAGAAGGACCGCATCGAGATCTTCGTGGATGGTGAGTCCATCATCCTGCGCAAGTATCAGCCGGCCTGCATCTTCTGCGACAACGCGAAGGACATCATCAACTACAAGGGCAAGAATATCTGCCCCGACTGCATCCGCGCCATGAACGAAAAGCTCTGAGCGGAGCTGAAAAAAGTCCCCTGACCTCAGGTCAGGGGACTTTTTTTCGCCAAAATCAAAATAATTTTGAGATAGAAACCGATTCCATCATGCTCAGATGTTGAGCGCCATCTGATACAATTCGTTTTTGCCGAAGCCGGTGTCGGCGGCGGCGAGCTTGCACGCCTCCTTGAGCGCACGGCCCTCGCTGCGGTAGCGCGCCACGATCTGCAGCGCCTGCTCGGCCGTGACCTCGGGCTCGGAGCGCTCGGGCGCACCGCGCAGCACGAGCACGAATTCGCCCTTCGGCGCGTTTTCGGTGAAGTATGCCACGGCGCCGTCGAGCGTCGTGCGCAGCGTCTGCTCGTGCAGCTTTGTCAGCTCGCGCGCGAGCGTGATCTCCCGCTCGCCGCCGAACGTATCGCGCAGGTCGCTGAGCGTGCGCAGCAGCTTGTGCGGCGCTTCGTAGAAGATCATGGTGCGCGTCTCGCCCTGCAGCCGCTGCAGATGCTCGCGGCGGGTCTTGCCGCTCACGGCGAGAAAGCCTTCGAAGCAAAACTGCTGCGTCGGCAAGCCGGACACGGCCAGCGCGGCGATGGCGGCGCAGGGGCCGGGGATGACCTGCACGTCGATGCCCTGCTCGGCGCACTGGCGCACGATGTCCTCGCCGGGGTCGGAGATGGCCGGCATACCGGCATCGGTCACAAGCGCGCACGTCTCGCCCGCGAGCAGCCGCGCGACGATCTTCTCGCCGCTGGCGTACTTGTTGTGCTCGTAGTAGCTCACGCACGGCTTTTTGATCTCAAAGTGGTTGAGCAGCTTTGCGGTCACGCGCGTGTCCTCGGCGGCGATGAAGTCGGCGCGGCGCAGCGTCTCCAGCGCGCGCACGGACAGGTCGCCGAGGTTGCCGATCGGCGTGCCGACCAGATACAGTGTTCCGCTCATGGTTGCGTCCTCCTGTGATAAATTCTGCGGATCTCGTCCGAGTCCGCGCCGTCGGGCGTGCACAGCGCCAGCGGCGGCGAAACGGTGAGACCCGGCTTTCCGCCGCGGCGCGCCTCGACCAGTACGAGGTTGGGCGCGGCGTCGGCCTTGTATGCCACGGTGCGCAGGCGCTTGGGCTCGAGCCCTGCGGCCGTGAGCGTGCACAGCAGCTCGCTGAGCCGCTCCGGCCGGTGCACGAGCGCGGCCGCGCCGCCCCAGCGCGTGAGATAGGCCATGGCGGCGCAGATGTCCTGCATGGTGCAGGTGCGCTCGTCGCGCGCGTGTGCCCGCATGGGGTCGGGCGAGGTGTAGCCGCTGCCGGCGGCGAAATACGGTGGGTTTGCAACGACGAGGTCGAAGCTCCCGGCGGGGAGCAGCGTGCGGTGCGCGCGCAGGTCGGCGCAGAGGATCTGCGCCCGGTCGCTCAGACCGTTTGCTCTGATGTTGTCGCGTGCGAGCTGTGCCGCGTCCGGCTGCAGTTCAATGCCGACGGCGGTCGCCTGCTCCAGCGCGTGCAGCAGCAGCACCGTCAGCACGCCCGCACCGCAGCCGAGGTCGGCAATGCGCCGCGCGCGGCGCTGCGCCGCAAAATCGGCCAGCAGCACGCTGTCCGTGCCGAGGGCGAACCCCGCGCCGGAGCGCACAAAGCGCGGGCCGCCGGGCCACAGGTCGTCATATTCCGGTTGGGTCATGGCGCATGCTCCTTCCGTTGCCGTCATATAGACAGAGGCGATATGCAGCTTGCATATCGCCTCATTCGTTTGCGTTGTTCTCCGAGCGGAACTTAGTCGACGGAGATCGCGCCCACCGGGCAGTTCGCAGCGCAGGTGCCGCACTCCATGCAGCTGTCCGCGCTGATGACGTACTTGCCGTTGCCCTCGGTAATTGCCTCGGCCGGGCAGTTGGCGGCGCAGGTGCCGCACATGATGCAATCATCGCTGATAACAAAAGCCATTGTCGTTACCTCCTATGTTTTTCACCGGGTATCGCTACCACTGGTATGAGAGTCATTGTAGCACAAAAATCTGAAAAATCAACCGCGTTTTTCGAAATTTGAAAATGTGTGCTGATTAAAACCCGGGAAGACGTGGAAATAATACAAATCAGTTTCCCGGATTCGGCACATTCCTTGCGCCGGCCGGAGGATAATAGAGGCGTATGACCGGCGAAGGAGGCAAACGATCTATGCGCGGCAGCGAAAGGTTTACACAGCGGGCATCCACGGCGATCCGCAAGGCGCACGATGCGGCGGCGGGAATGGGGCACAGTTATGTGGGCACGGAGCATATCCTGCTCGGGATCATCCGGGAGGGAGAGGGGCTCGGTGCGCGCATTCTGGCGGACAATGCGCTTACCGATTCCGTGCTCACGCGCATGGTCACGGAGACGGTCGGGCGCGGCGTGCCCGGCACGCCCGAGCAGGGACTCAGCCCCCGCGCGCGGCACGTCATCGAGCTGGCCGCCGAGGATTCCAACCGCCTCGGTCACTGCTATGTCGGCACGGAGCACCTGCTCATGGGCATCCTCCGCGAGGCGGACAGCGCCGGGGCGCGCATCCTCGTGGCGGCGGGCGGCGACCTCAACAAGATCTATACGGACATCATGGACGTCTTCGGCCGCCCGGAGTATAAGCCCCGGCCGCAGCAGGGCGCGCCGCGCACACAGCCGCGCCGCGCTGCCGAGACGAAAACGCTCGACCAGTACGGGCGCGACCTCACGGAGCTTGCCGCAGCCGGACGTATGGATCCGGTCATCGGCCGCGACCGCGAGATCGAGCGTGCCATCCAGATCCTCTCGCGCCGCAGCAAGAATAACCCCGTGCTCATCGGCGAGCCCGGCGTCGGCAAGACGGCGGTGGCCGAGGGGCTCGCGCAGCGCATCGCCGACGGCAGTGTGCCCGAGGACCTGAAGTGCAAGCGCATTGTGAGCGTGGATCTGACGGCCATGCTTGCGGGCACAAAGTACCGCGGCGATTTTGAGGAGCGCGTTAAATGCGTCCTGCAGGAGGTGCAGCGCTCGGGCAGCGTCATCCTCTTCATCGACGAGCTGCACACGATCGTCGGCGCGGGCTCTGCCGAGGGCGCGATCGACGCGGCGAACATCCTCAAGCCTGCGCTCGGCCGCGGCGAGCTGCAGATCATCGGCGCGACGACGCTTGAGGAGTACCGCAAGTATATTGAAAAGGACGCGGCGCTCGAGCGGCGCTTTCAGCCCGTGCGCATCGCAGAGCCCACGCCCGAGCAGAGCCTGCAGATCCTGCGCGGCCTGCGCGCGCGGCTCGAGGCGCACCACCGCCTGAAGATCACGGACGAGGCGCTCGACAAAGCGGTCGCACTCTCGGTGCGCTATATCGGCGACCGCTGGCTGCCGGACAAAGCCATTGACCTCGTCGACGAGGCGGCCTCACGTGTGCGGATGCAGGCACTGGTGCAGCCCGAGCGGGTGCACGCGCTCGAGACGCAGCTCGCCGCCGCAGCGGCGGAGATGGAACGCGCCGTGCGTGCGCAGGACTTTGCGCGTGCGGCCGCCCTGCGGGAACGTGAACAGAAGCTGCGTGCGGAGCTGCGCATGCAGCGCAGCCGCTGGGAGCAGGCCAATTCCGGCTCTGTACGCGCCGTGACGGGCGAGGACGTGGCCGAGATCGTCTCGCTCTGGACGGGCATTCCGGTCGCGGGCATCACATCGAGCGAGAGTCAGCAGCTGCTGCAGATGGAGGCGTCGCTGCGCCGCCGCGTCGTCGGGCAGGAGGAGGCGGTGTGCGCAGTCTCGAACGCCATCCGCCGCAGCCGCGTCGGGCTCGGCGATCCGAACCGGCCGATCGGCAGCTTTCTCTTTCTCGGACCGACCGGCGTCGGCAAGACGGAGCTCTGCCGGGCGCTTGCCGAGGCGCTCTTCGGCGATGAGCAGGCGCTCATCCGCGTGGATATGTCGGAATATATGGAGCGGCACAGCGTCTCGCGGCTTATCGGCTCGCCGCCGGGGTATGTCGGACACGAGGAGGGCGGCCAGCTCACGGAGAAGGTGCGGCGCAAGCCCTATGCCGTCGTGCTCTTCGATGAGATCGAGAAGGCGCACGAGGACGTCTTCAATCTCCTGCTGCAGGTGATGGAGGACGGGCAGCTCACGGACTCGCTCGGGCGCAAGGTGAACTTCCGCAATGCGGTCGTGGTCATGACCTCGAACGTCGGGGCGAAGGCCATCACCGACAGCCGCCGCAGTCTCGGATTTGCACAGCAGACGGGCGCGGACGCGGGGCGCACGGATGCCGAGATCCGCAGCATGGTCATGTCCGATCTGAAAAAGACGTTCCGGCCGGAGTTTCTCAACCGCGTCGACGAGATCATCGTCTTTCACAAGCTCACGCGCGCCGATACCCGCCGGATCGCGCAGAAGCTCCTCGGCACGGTCAACCGGCGCATGGAGCGCGCGGGCGTGGAGCTGCGCGTGCCGGATGCGGCGCTCGATGCGCTCTCGGCGACGGGCTACGACCCCGTGTACGGGGCGCGGCCGCTGCGCCGGGCGATCCAGAGCACGATCGCCGATCAGGCGGCGGGGATGCTGCTCGACGGCTCGCTCCGGCGCGGCGATGTGGTCACGGCGCAGGTGCGGGAAGGAAAAATTGTTTTGACGAAAACGTGCGAACGTGGTATGATAACGCCCTGAATGTAATCTGGACGGAGGCGTACCCCAACATGGAACAAACTATGCAGATGGAAAACAAAGCGGTCTATCTCGACCCGTTTCGTTATAATGAATTCGAGGGCTTCAATTCCCACAACCACATCGTCGTCACAGAGGTCGGCGACGGCACCAGCGTTGTCGAGGTCAAGCTCGCGCCGGAGAGCCTCAACCCGCTCGGCATGGCGCACGGTGGGCTGATCTTCACGCTCTGCGACGTGGCGACCGGCGTCGCCGCGCGCACCGGCGGGCGCATCACCGTGACGCTCGACAGCAACATCCACTTCCTGCGCCGCGCCAAGGACACGGAAAAGCTCGTGGCGCGCGGCCGCGTGGTCAAGGCAGGCCGCACGACCGGCCTTGTCACGGCGGAGGTGTTCGACGATACGGACAAGCTCATCGCGACCGCAGACATGACGGTTTACTATGTGGACGAGAACACATACACGGACCCCGCGGCGCAAAAGTAAGCACGAAATAAGAAAAAGAGACGTCTCCGGACGTCTCTTTTTTCGTGCTTCGTTCAGCCCTCGGCGCGGATGAGCGCCGTGCCGGGGTAATAGTGCGCGAGGATGTCGGCGTAGCCGCTGCCATGCGCCGCCATGACGTTCGCGCCGTACTGGCTCATGCCGACGCCGTGGCCGCTGCCGGTGACGGTGAAGGTGAATATCCCGCCGCCGTATGCGACGGAAAACGCCGCCGAGCGCAGGGAAAAGAGCGCGCGCACCTGCGCACCCGTGAGTGTCTCCGAGCCGACAGGGATGCTCGCCACGCGGCCGCTGTCATCGAGCACCGGCGTGCCGAACCACGTGCTCGGATCGTCGCCGAGTACACAGTCCGGATAACGGTCCAGCACAGCATCCTGCACGGCGTCGGCTGCGATCTCGGCTGTGGAGACGTAGTTCGGCACGTCCTGCGCCGTCTCCGGGGAGGACACGCTCACAAGATACGGCGCATCACCGCCCCAGAGTGCGGCGCTGCACTCGGTCGCCCCGGCGGACGCGGCGTGAAACACCGCGCGGATGAGCTGCCCGTCGTAGACGAGATACTGCCCGTCCGTGTCGGCAACGGCCTGCCGGATGCGCGCCATGTTGCGCGCATAATCCTTGCCCCACTGCGCGCGCAGCGCCGCATCGTCCTTGTGCGCGCAGCAGCAGGTGTACTGGTCGCAGATACCGGCCTCCGGATGGTTTGCGCCGCCGCCGCGCACGCGCCGGAGGATGTAGGTGCGCGCGGCGACGGCCTGTGCCCGCAGCGCCTCGGGCGCGAAGGAAGCGGGCATCTCGGCGGCTACCACGCCGGGCAGCCAGTCGGCCATGGTCGTTTCGATGAGCGCATCATCGCACAGCGCCGTGATAGGCGTTGCGCCGTCGGGCGCGACGGTGTCCGACACCGGCACGGACGGGACGGGCAGGGAAGCCGCCCCGCCGGCGGGAGCGAGCGTGACCGCGAGCCACGGGATCAGCAGCGACAGCGCCACGAGCAGCAGCGACAGCAGGATGACCCTGCGCATCCGCACCGCCTCCTTTCTGCTGCGCGGGGCGTTTTGCGCCTTGACGCAGCGGGGAAATCAGTATAAAATAGGTCTACTAAATATGTATTGGGACAGGTAGTTTGTTATGCGCAAAAATGCTTGGGTGATCTGCTGCTGTACAGCTGTGCTGTCAGCGTTCGGGATCTTTTTTCGCTGGCTGCAGGATCAGGTCTGCTTTGAGGCCGAGACCGGCCTTGCCGTACACGGAAGTATCTGGCCGTACGTCGTCGCGCTGATGATCGCTGTTGCCGCGGCGGTGCTGGCCGTCGTGTGCTTCCGGGCAAAGAATCAGCCGCACACCAGCTTTCCGGACTCGCTTCCCGCGGCGTTCGCGGCGTCAAAGCGCGCGCGCGCGGTCGGCGGTGTCCTGCTCGGCGCGATGCTCGCGCTCGGCGGTCTGTGGCTGCTGCTGAGCAGCGGTGCGCTCTCCGAGCCCGGCCTGCAGCGGGTTCTTGCCGTGCTCGCGGTCGTGACGGGTGTGGTGTTCGCGCGCCAGATGCTCGCCCCCGGTGAGCGGGAGAATGACGCCGGCGCGCTCGTGTGTGCGTCCATGCCGATGGTGCTGCTCGTGTTCTGGCTGATCGTGAGCTACAAGGTCAACATCATCAACCCCACCATCTCTGCCTATGCGGTCGAGATCCTGGCGCTGTGCGCCGCGCTGATCGCGTTTTATGAGCTTGCGGGCTTTGCCTATGGCCGCCCGAAAGCCGTCAAGAGCATTTTCTGGAGCCAGTTTGCGGCGTTCCTGTGCATCACCGCCCTGCCGGATGACCGCGCCGGCGCGCAGCAGCTTATGCTGGTCGCCATTGCGGGCATGCTGCTGTTTCAGTCTTACCTGACCGCGTCCAACATCCGCCCGGCTGTATCAGGGCCGGCCGGCGGCGCGCAATAAGCTGTGAAAAAAGCCTGCACGGTGTATGCCATGCGGGCCTTTTCATATACGGATACCGGCCGTTACCGGGGAGGAGAACATTTATGAACAACATCTTAGCCCAGCTCAACAGCGCACCTATGTATGCGATCTGCGGCGGCATCATCGCGTTCGTCGCGGCGGTGTGCGTCGTGTTCCTTGTGCGCTCGTACCGCGCGGGTCTGGCCATCGGCATGGACCCCGCACGCATGAAGCGCGCCATCACGTCGAGTGCCACGTTCTCGGTCCTGCCGAGCGTCGGCATCCTGCTCGGCGTCATCGCTCTGTCCGGCAGCCTCGGCACGCCGTGGCCGTGGCTGCGCCTGTCCGTCATCGGCGCGCTGCATTATGAGACGCAGGTCGCGCAGGCTGCCGCCGAGCAGGTCGGCATGCACGCGCTGTCCGCTGCCGAAATGACGCCGCAGGCCTTCACGACGATCGCCCTGCTGATGAGCTTTTGCATCATCTGGGGTATGCTCCTGTCCATCTTCTTCAATAAGCGCTACCTCAAGCGCCTCGGCAACGACGGGGCGAAATCCGCCTCCGGCGTCGGCTTCGGCGACAGCGCCATGACGGCCATGTTCATCGGCCTCGTCTGCGCGTACATCGGCAGCTATATCGGCGCGTTTATCTCCGGCGAGGGACTGTTCACCTGTGCCGGCGACTGGACGCCGCTGGTCGTCGTGGCTGTGTCGGCGGCGGCGATGGCGCTGTTCGTGTATCTGGCCGAGAAGAAGAATATGGCATGGCTCGAGAGCTTTTCCATCGCCGGCAGTATGCTCATTGGCATGGCGGTGGCCGTGCTCGTGCGCCTGTAAGGAGGGAACATCATGAACGAAACCGAACGCAAAGTGTATCTGGAACAGTTTAACCGCCGCACACACGTGCTCGGCCGCGCCGTGTGCGTGATCACGCTGGTGCTGCTTGTCGGCGCACCGTTTCTCATCGGCACGTTTCTCGGCGCGATGCCCGACATGGGCGCCGTCGGCAAGGGCTTTTTGTCCGTCGGCGTCGTGTGGGCGGTCGCAAGCGTGGCGGAGTTTCTCATCTACACGCCCATGCTCGGCGCGGGCGGCGGCTATCTCGCCTTCATCACCGGCAACCTCATCAACATGAAGATCCCGTGTGCGGTCAACGCGCGCGACATTGCCGGCACCAAGACCGGCACTGCGGAAAACGAGATCATCTCGACGCTCTCGATCGCGACAAGCTCGCTCGTGACCATCGTCGTGCTCGCGCTCGGCGTGGCGCTGCTCGTGCCGCTGCAGCCCGTGCTGCAGAGCCCCGTGCTCCAGCCGGCGTTTGCAAACGTCGTCCCCGCGCTCTTCGGCGCGATGGCGTATCAGTATTTCCGCAAGAACATCCGCGTTGCCATTGCACCGCTGGTCATGATGAGCGTGCTGTTCATGCTCGTCCCGTCGCTGACGGGCTCGACCAGCTTCATGATCGTTCCGAGCGGTGCGCTGGCCATCGGCATCGCCTACGCGCTCTACCGTAAACAGAATCAGGAGGGTGAAACAAAATGAAATTCCGTCCCGGATATCTCGCGTTCGCACCGCTGGCCCCGCTGGGAGCGGCGGTGGCGCACGCCGTGCTCATGCCGAAGAAAAAATCCGCCTATCAGCCGCAGCCGGATGCAGACCGCGCCATGGCTTACGCTGAAAAGCTCGCCGCCATGATCCGCTGCGACACCACGTCGTATGCCAGCGTCTACGAGCCGGAGCGCTTCGAGCGCTTCCACGCGCAGCTTGCGCAGCTGTTCCCGCTCGTGCACGAAAAGCTCGAGCGCACGGTCATCGACGGCAACTTGCTCTTCTATTGGAGGGGCAAGGCACACGACCGACCGATCGTGCTCATGAGCCATCAGGACGTCGTGCCCGCCGAGGGCACATGGTCGCACGCGCCGTTTTCCGGCGACATTGCCGACGGCAAGGTCTGGGGACGCGGGGCGTCGGACACCAAGGCCTCGCTCATGGCGTTTTTCCAGGCGGTCGAGGAGCTGCTCGCCGCCGGGTATGAGCCCGCCAACGACGTCTATCTCTCCTCGTCCTGCACGGAGGAGTGGGCGGGCGACGGCGCGCCGAAGATCGTCGCCGAGCTCAAGCGCCGCGGTGTGCGGCCGTTTCTCGTCTGCGACGAGGGCGGCGGCATCATCACCGAGCCGATCGGCGGCATCCCCGGCAACTTTGCCATGGTGGGCGTGTTTGAAAAGGGCAAGGCAGACGTGAAATTCACCGCCCGCAGCAACGGCGGCCACGCCAGTGCGCCGATGGCGAACAGCCCCATCGCGCGCCTGTCCGCATTCGTGACGGACGTGGAAAAGCACGATCCGTTCCGCAGAAAGTTCCTGCCGGAGGTCTCGGCCATGTTCGCGCGCCTTGCGCCCTATGCGCCGTTCGGCCTGCGGCTCGTGATGGGCAACCTCTGGCTGTTCCAGCCGCTGATGAAGATCGTGCTGCCGCGCGTGTCGGCGCAGGCAGGCGCGATGCTGCACACGACGATCGCCTTCACGATGCAGTCCGGCGCCGATGCGTATAACGTCCTGCCGCAGGAGGCAACGCTGGGCGCGAATATGCGCTTCATCCCGCATCAGGGAGAGCAGGAGAGCCTTGCCATCATCCGCCGCCTTGCCGAAAAGCACGGGCTGGAGATGGAGGTCATCCACGCCAATGACTACTCCGAGACCGTGGACATCCACGGCGAAGCCTTCCGTCAGGTGGAGCAGGTCATCGGCGAGACGTTCCCGGGCCTGCCCGTGAGCCCCTATGTCATGACCGGCGCGACCGATGCGCAGTTCTATCAGGAGATCTGCAGCAACTGTCTGCGCTTCGCCCCCGTGATCTACGGCCCGGAGCAGATGAAGGGCATGCATGGCATCGACGAGAACATCGAATATAACTGCCTGCCCGGCGCGGTCGATTTCTACAAGAACCTGATCCGCGCGCAGGAGCGATAAAACCGAACACAAAGAGCAAACCGCCCCGGTAAAACCGGGGCGATTTGCTCAGCTTGTCATAGAACCTCGTAGAGTTTGCGCCCGCAGGCGCAAAGAAGGTCCAATATTTTCTTCGGCGACATGTGCGGCGAAGAAAATACTTCTCAGGCTGCAAGTGTGGAATTTGTGCGCCGGCGGCGCACAAATTATGCGCGCAGCAGACTGCACCCCCCTTGTCAAAAAGTAATACTTTTTGACAGACTCAGCAAACCGCCCCGGCGAAAACCGGGGCGGTTTGCTATAGTGCGTGTTTTATTCAAACGAGATCATGTAGTAATAGACCGGCTGGCCGCCGTCGACTACGTTCACGTCCGACATCGGCAGACGCCCGCCGATCAGCTCGGCTGCGTGCTGCGCGGCATCGGCCTTCACGTCCTCACCGTAGTAGATGGAGACGATTTCGGGGTCGAGATCCGTGGCGGCATCGGCGATCGCAAGCAGCACCTTGTCCAGGTCCGCGTTGCTGCCGAGCAGCGCACCGTCCATCAGCGCCAGATACTCGCCCTTGTGGATATCGTGCCCGTCGAAATCGGAGTCGCGCGCGGCGTAGGTGACCTGCGCGGTGTGCACGCTCTCGATCGCGGCGCTCATCTCGGCCTCGATCACGTCCTCGGCGCTTGCCGGGTCGAACGAGAGCATCGCGGTGATGCCCTGCGGCACGGTCTTGGTCGGGATGACGATGACCTTCTTGTCCGACAGCGGGATGCACTGCTGGGCGGCCATGATGATGTTCTTGTTGTTCGGCAGCACGAACACGATCTCCGCCGGGGTCTTGTTGACCTCAGTGAGGATGTCCTCCGTGGAGGGGTTCATGGTCTGGCCGCCGGTGACGACGCGGTCAACGCCCAGCTCGCGGAAGAGGTTCGCCATGCCTTCGCCGGCGGACACGGCCACGACGCCAAACTGCTTTTCGGGCGCGGCCACAGCGGGCTCTGCCTCGGGCGCGGCCTCTGCCTCGGGTGCGGCGGGTGCGTCGCTGCCGGAGAGGGCGGTGTGCTGGTTGCGCATGTTTTCGATCTTCACGGTCTGGAGCGGGCCGTAGGTCAGTGCCTCGGTCAGCACCTCACCGGGCACGTTCGTGTGCACGTGCACCTTGATGATCTCATCATCATCGACCACGACGACACAGTCGCCGAGGTTGTTGAGGAACGAGCGCAGCAGCTCGGGGCTCTTGCTGTTTTCACGCGCCACGATAAACTCCGTGCAGTAGCCGAACGTGATCTCTCCGGTGTCGAACTCTGAGAAATCCGCGCCCTCTTTCGGTGCGGCGGCGGCAGCCGGAGCGGCCGCGGTCACGGGGGCGGCGGTGCGTCCCTGCAGATAGCCGAGCATGGCGTCCATGACGAGTACGAAGCCCTCGCCGCCGGCGTCGACCACACCTGCGCGGCGCAGCACGGGGTTGATGTTCTGCGTGTCGGCCAGCGCCTCGCGCGCGGCGGCGAGCAGCGCCTCGAGCATGGCCTCAAAGTCCGTGCTCTCCTTGGCAAACTCCACGGCGGCCTGCGCACCCAGACGGCTGACGGTGAGGATCGTGCCCTCGGCCGGCTTCATGACGGCCTTGTAGGCGGCGTCCACACCGGCGGAGACGGCGGCGGCAAACTCGGCGGCGTTTGCGTTCTCGCGGCCCTTGAGGGATTTGGCGATCCCGCGGAACAGCAGCGACAGGATGACGCCGGAGTTGCCGCGCGCACCGCGCAGCAGGGCGCTGGCGGCGCAGTCGGCCACGGCGCCGACGGTGTCGGTCTGCTTGCGGCCGAGCTCGATGGCGGCGGAGTTCATCGTCAGGCTCATGTTCGTGCCGGTGTCACCGTCCGGAACAGGGAAGACGTTGAGCTCGTTGATGCGTTGTTTGTTTTCTTCCAGTGCCGCGTTCGCGCACAGGAGCATCTCCCGAAGCGCTGCGGCATCAATAATTTCTCTCAAATCTGTACACCTCCGACGGGGGAAATGAAAATGGCCCGGAAGCGCGGCTCCCGGGAGGGGAAGCGATGCGAAATGTCCCTGCTCAATCGAGGAACATGGAATCCACGAATACGTCCACACGCGCAACGGGCACGCCGGTGGCCTGATTGACCTTATAGCTGACCTCGTTGATGATGCTGTGGGCGAGCGCGGAAATGTTCACGCCGTGATCGACTGCGATGTGCAGCTCGAGCGAGATGCTCCCGTCGTCGGCGAACGTGGCGTTGACGCCCTTGGACATGGATTCTCTGCGCAGAAGCTGGAACGGACCGCTGTCCTTGCTGCGGCCGACCATGCCCTTCACGCCGAAGCAACTGGTCGCGGCGTCGCCTGCAAGGTTTGTGAATACTTCGTTGGTGATGCTGATGGTGCCATTCGATTGTTCGATTTTGACCATGTAGACAGCCCCTTTCTTAACAGCAATGATATATTATATAACAATAGGTGAGAAATCACAAGCGGAAAAACAGCGAAAAAAGCAGGTATTTTCCGTGAAAATGCCGGTTTTTCCTCAGAAACTTGCATGTTTTCAATAATAACGTTTCGAAATATGAAATACGAATCAAAAAACTATTATTTACGTTTTTTTGCAACTGTGTTATCATATTGACGCGAATGGGTTGATAGGTACCCATTGCACAAACATAGGCTAACGCATAAGAGAAATAGGAGATGAAGTTTATGGCAAGAAAGCTCGTTACGATGGACGGCAACAATGCTGCCGCCCACGTGTCCTACGCCTTTACGGAAGTGGCTGCCATTTACCCGATCACCCCGTCGAGCCCGATGGCCGACCTGGTCGATCAGTGGTCCGCCGCCGGCCGTAAGAACATCTTCGGCACGAAGGTCCGTGTGCAGGAAATGCAGGCAGAGTCCGGCGCAGCCGGCGCTGTCCACGGTTCGCTGAATGCCGGCGCTCTGACGACGACGTATACCGCCTCTCAGGGCCTGCTGCTCATGGTTCCGAATATGTACAAGATCGCCGGTGAGCTGCTTCCGGCCGTCTTCCACGTGACGGCGCGCGCACTCGCTTCGCACACCCTGTCCATCTTCGGTGACCAGTCCGACGTTATGGCATGCCGCCAGACCGGCTTCGCCATGCTCGCCGAGGGCAACGTGCAGGAAGTCATGGATCTGTCCCCCGTGGCGCATCTGGCCGCCATCAAGGGCCGCGTTCCGTTCCTGAACTTCTTTGACGGCTTCCGTACCTCGCACGAGATCCAGAAGATCGCCGTCTGGGATTATGATGATCTGGCTGATATGGTGGACATGGATGCGGTCAATGCCTTCCGTCAGCGCGGTCTGAACCCGCAGCATCCGCAGATGCGCGGCAGCCATGAAAACGGCGACATCTTCTTCCAGAACCGTGAGGCGTCCAACAAGTACTACGACGCTGTTCCGGAGCTGGTCGAGGAGTACATGGCGAAGATCAATGCCAAGATCGGCACCAACTACCAGCTGTTCAACTACTACGGCGCCCCGGATGCTGACCGTGTCATCATCTCCATGGGCTCCATCTGCGACGTGGCCGAGGAGGTCATCGACTACCTCAATGCCCACGGCGAAAAGGTCGGCCTCGTGAAGGTCCGCCTGTACCGTCCGTTCCGTGCCGACAAGCTCATCGCGGCCATCCCGGCGACCTGCAAGAAGATCGCCGTGCTCGACCGCACGAAGGAGCCCGGCGCACAGGGCGAGCCCCTGTACCTCGACGTTGTCACCGCGCTGGCCAACGCCGGCCGCAACGACATCGTCGTCACCGGCGGCCGCTACGGTCTCGGCTCCAAGGACACCCCGCCGGCCTCCGTGTTCGCGGTCTATGAGGAGCTCAAGAGCGAGAACCCGAAGCGTCAGTTCACCATCGGCATCGTTGACGACGTGACCAACCTCTCCCTGCCGGAGACGGACGCGCCCGACACCTCCGCCGAGGGCACCATCGCCTGCAAGTTCTGGGGTCTCGGCGGTGACGGCACCGTCGGCGCCAACAAGAACTCCATCAAGATCATCGGCGACCACACCGATAAGTTCGTGCAGGCCTACTTCCAGTACGACTCCAAGAAGACCGGCGGCGTGACCATCAGCCACCTGCGCTTCGGCGATCACGAGATCA
>ERZ826220.1820-NODE-1820-length-19904-cov-3.084841_pt1 | contig 19904 bp, 14 predicted proteins | sample MGYA00519927_ERZ826220 | MGnify/ENA primary metagenome ERZ826220 (study PRJEB31778, sample SAMEA3449225) | human gut metagenome | biome: human gut; feature: human-associated habitat; material: faeces | place: United Kingdom | collected 2010/2012 ...
GGAAGCGGATCAGATGATTCACCGGCTCGCGGAAGAAGCTGGAGCCGGGCACTGCGCCTACTCCTACGTGCTCCGCAAGCGCTTCGCAGAGCCTGAGGTCGCTTTCGTAGCCGAACTCGGATACGTCCACCATGACGTAATACGCGCCCTGCGGAACGTTGTGCTGAATCCCTATCCTATCCAGACCGTCAAGGAACAGCTTGCGCATGTGCGTGTACTTATCCTGGAGCCACTTGTAATAATCGTCGCCGAATTTCAGACCGACCACCGCCGCCTCCTGGAGCGGAGCCGCCGCGCCTACAGTCAGGAAGTCGTGGACCTTCTTCACGCGGTCGGTGATCTCCGGAGGAGCGATAACGTAACCCAGGCGCCAGCCGGTGATGGAGTAGGTCTTGGAAAGCGAAGAACAGCATATAGTACGCTTTCTCATGCCCGGGAGGGTCGAGAAATAAACGTGCCTGTTCGGCGCATAGAGGATATGCTCGTAAACCTCGTCGGTGATAACATAGGTATCGTACTTCTCTGCGAGGTCTGCGATTATCTGGAGCTCCTCACGGGTGAACACCTTGCCGCAGGGGTTGGAGGGATTACAGAGTATCAGCGCCTTGGGGTGCTGCCTGAACGCCGCTTCCAGCACGTCTGCGTCGAAGCTGTACTCCGGCGGAACAAGCGGAACGTAGATAGGCTCGGCGCCGGAAAGGATAGCGTCCGCGCCGTAGTTCTCATAGAACGGCGAGAATACGATGACCTTATCGCCCGGGTTGGTAACGGACAGCATAGCCGCCATCATCGCCTCAGTGGAGCCGCAGGTAACGACTATCTCGGAGTTCGGGTCGATGTCATAGCCCATGAAGTGCTTCTGCTTTGCGGCTACCGCGTCGCGGAAGTTCTGGGAGCCCCAGGTCGTAGCGTACTGGTGGAAATCCTCCTTAGTGACCTGCGCCAGGCGCTCGAGTATCTCCTTCGGAGGCTCGAAATCCGGGAAGCCCTGGGAGAGATTCACCGCGCCGTACTGGTTGGATATTCTCGTCATGCGGCGAATCACTGAATCAGTGAATCCCGCTGTTCTTAATGAAAGATCTGTCATGTTGTTCCCCTTATTTAAGATAAGAAATGTGGTCGTTCAGAATGCGCTTCGGGTCGAATGCGGTCTTGATGGAGCGCATGAGATCGAGGTTCTCCGGAGCGGTCGCGCCGAGGAAGTACGGGCGCTTCGCAACGCCGATGCCGTGCTCGCCGGAGGTGAGCCCTCCCAGGGAGTACGCGTAGTTGTAAACAGTGGTCATGTTCTTGTGGAGGTCGTGCTCCCACTCAGCGTCGGAGCGCTTTCCGCGAACCATGCACAGGTGTACGTTTCCGTCGCCTGCGTGCCCGAATGCGACCATCTGCATGCCGGACTTCTTCTCGGTCTCGTGGACGAACTTGATGAAGTCAGCGGTGCGGTTTATCGGCACTACGAGGTCAACAGGCTCCTGCTCGCTGACCGCCTCCACAGCCTTGACGAGACAGCCGCGCACCTTCCAGATGTTCGCCGCGGTCTCCGGGTCGTCGAGGGTGATGTAATCCAGCGCGCCCGCCTTCAGCGCTACTTCGCGGACTCTCGCGGCGCTGTCGGTCACTGAATTTTCGGTGCCGTCGAACGTCAGTATAATGTACGCGCCAGCCTCGGGGACCGGAAATTTCAGCCCGGTGAACTTTTCGCCGAGCTCCACGACGGTGCGCTCGGTGAACTCTATCGCGGTGGGGTTCGCGTTGGCGCGGATAATGCTCAGAACGCCGGAGATACCGGTGGAAAGATCCGGGAACGGAACGACCACAGAAAGCGATTTCTCAGGCTTGGGAACAAGCTTCAGAATGCACTTCGTGATGACCGCCAGAGTGCCCTCCGAGCCGATGACGATATGCTTGAGTGAAAGTCCGCTTGCGTCCTTGACGTTCTTGGTGCCTGCGGTGACTACTCTGCCGTCAGCGAGCACAAGTTCCAGACCGCGGACGTAATCGCGGGTTACGCCGTACTTTACAGCTCTCATGCCGCCGGCGTTAGTGGATATGTTGCCGCCGATGGTAGCGGTCTTTTCGCCCGGGTCGGGGGGATAGAACAGTCCCCTGGATTCAACCAGCTTCTGAAAATCCTGGAGCACAACGCCAGGCTCCACGACTGCGGTGAAGGTGTCCTCGTCTATTTCAAGGACGCGGTTCATCAGCGAGAAATCAAGGATTATGCCCTCGCCATGGGGAACGGTCGAGCCGACAAGGTTGGTTCCCGCGCCGCGGGGAGTTACGGGAAGCCCGCGGTCGTTCGCGAACTTCATCACCGCGCTGACCTCCTCGGTGGACTTCGGGAACACCAGCGCCGCGGCGGTCCCCTTTAATCTGCCGAGTGTGTCGGAAAGGTACTTGTCCTCAATATTGCCGAGTTTTACTCTCTCAGGGTCGGAAATTATTTTCAGAAGGTCCTGCATTGTTATCTCCCTTTCTAAAACGGAACCGCACATATTCTGCGCGGTTCCAGTGCTAGGTTTTCAGTTATTATCAGCCGAGTGTCCAAGCGGGAACGAAGAATCCCTTGAACTCGTTGTTGTAGATGTCGATGGTGTCCTGAGTCTGGTAAGCTTCAACGATGCGCTTGTAAACGGGGTTCTCAGCGTCCTCGGAACGTACGGCGATCAGGCAGTAGTAGCTGTTGTCTGCGTACTCGCTCTCCTTGTAGATGGCGTCGTCTGCGGTAAGGCCGCTGTCGAGGGCGTAGTTGCCGTTGATGACTGCGAGGTCAACGTCCTGGATAACGGAGTAAACGAGGTTTGCGTCTACCTCGACGAACTCTACCGGTACTGCGTAGTCGGTGATGTCGCTGATCTCGGGGGAAGCGCCGGCTTCAGCGTTGATGGTGAAGAAGCCTGCGCTCTCGAGGAGCTTCAGCGCTCTGCCTTCGTTGGTAACGTCGTTCGGAACTGCGATCTTGAGGGTCTCGGTGGAAGCAAGCGCGCTTTCGATGGTGAGATCCTTAGCGGTGTAGATGTTCATTGCTACGATGTAGGTGTCGCCGATGGCGGTCAGGTCGTAGCCGTTGGAGGCTGTATCGTTGTTGAAGTAAGCGTGGTGCTGGAACGCGTTCATGTCGATCTCGCCGCTGTTGAGCGCGTTGTTCGGAATGTTGAAGCTTGTGAACTGCTCATACTCAAGGTTGATTCCCTCGGGAGCGAGCTTCTCCTTGATAGGGTTCCAGATGTCCTCGTATACGTTGCCGGTGAGGCCGATCTTTACGGTCACGGGGTTCTCCGGGGAGTACGCGGTCTCTGCGTCAGCAGCGCTGTCTGCGCTGTCGGAGTTCTCAGCGGTTGCTGCGCTCTCTGCCGCAGAGGAATCAGCGGAGCTGTCAGCCGCGGAGGAAGAGCCGGAGGAAGTGTTGCCGCTGCAAGCGGTCAGAGATACTGCTGCAAGAACTGCTGCGAGGGAAAATGCGAATTTATTTCTGATAGACATGGTGTTTGTTCTCCTTTGAACTTGATTTGTTTAGGGAACCTCTAAAAACCGGTGCGAAAAGCAAAAATGGGCAGGGTGTGCCAGCTTCTAGGAAAGCCGACGAAGTAAGGCTGTATGCCTTACGAGGAGGTTTGACGACGAAGATGGTACGCACTGCACATTTTCGCTCACATGAGGTTTTTAGAGGTGACCTTTAGTTGTATTATCCGGTGTTGTCTTATTTGTCTTACCGGTTTATTTCTCTGTTTTCTTTGCGATGATGTTGCCGATTATCTGGATAACCTGGACGATGAGCACCAGAACGATAACTGCGGCAACGATAATGTCGTAGTAGTTACGCTGAACGCCCTGAACATACGCGAAGTTTCCGAGGCCGCCAGCGCCGACTGCGCCAGCCATCGCGGTGAGTCCGACGAGGTTTATCAGGGTGATCGTAATACCGCGGGAAAGAGCCGGAATGCTCTCGCGGAGGTACACTCTGAAAATGATCCCGAGCTTGGAGCAGCCCATCGACTGCGCCGCCTCGATAAGACCGGGGTTTACTCCGGCGAGCGCCGCCTCAGCCTGGCGGGAGAAGAACGGAACAGTTCCGACGATGAGCGGGAAAATCGAACCGGCAACTCCGATGGAGGTACCGCTTATGATACGCGTCAGTGGGATAAGCAGGAACAGCAGGATAATGAACGGAACCGAGCGCAGAAGGTTGATAATGATGTCCAGCACGCGGTAAACCACTGCATTTTCAAGCAGTCCGCCCTTTTTCGTCACGGTAAGCAGGATTCCCAGCGCCATTCCGATAACGAGAATGTACAGCGCGGAAATGCCGGTCATCGCGAGGGTCTCCAGGGTAGCGTTCCACAGGGCGGGAAGCTTCGGTATAACGTTCGGCATAATGCTTTCAAAGAACTCACGCACTGAGGATCACCTCCACTCCGACATTGATATCGCACAGGTACTTGACTGCGGCGCGGATATCGTCCTCGTTTCCGTCGGCGATGACTACAAGCCCGCCTATCGGGTTGTCGCCGATGATCTCTATGCTTCCGAACACGATGTTCAGGTCAATATTGAACTTGCGGGAGATGGTGGACACGAGCGCTTCGCAGGCGCTTCTCTCGAGGTACTTGAACCGGAGTATCTTCTGACCCGGCTTGAGCTGCACCAGCGGGGATTTCTCCTCGATGAGGGTGTTTATGCCGCTCAGGCAGGAGGTCGTGTCCACGAAGGAGCGCGTCACGGGCTGCTGCGGGTTCGCGAATATCTCGAACACGTCGCCCTGCTCGACTACCCTGCCGTTTTCCATTACGGCGGTGCGGTCGCATATCTCCTTGACTACGTTCATCTGGTGAGTGATCAGCACGATGGTAAGTCCCAGCTTCGCGTTGAGGGACTTCAGCAGCTTCAGTATCGCCTCGGTGGTCTGCGGGTCGAGAGCCGACGTTGCCTCGTCGCACAGGAGTATCTCTGGGTCGCTTGCGAGCGCCCTTGCGATAGCCGCGCGCTGCTTCTGGCCGCCGGAAAGCTCCGAGGGGTACGCGCCCGCCTTATCCGCGATACCTACCAACTTGAGCAGCTCCAGCGCCTTTTTCCTGCGCTCCGCTGCGGAAAGCTCGTTGTATCGTATCGGGAATATTACGTTCTGCAGCACTGTCCGCGAAGCGAACAGGTTGAAGTGCTGGAATATCATTCCTATTTTCTTGCGCTGCCTGCGGAGTTCCGCGCCGCGCAGAGCGGTAATGTCCTTGTCGTTTATAAAGACACTTCCGCTGTCCGGGCGCTCAAGCAGGTTGATACAGCGCACCAGCGTGGATTTTCCCGCGCCGGAGAAGCCGATTATGCCGAATATCTCGCCCTTTTTTATCTCAAGGCTCACATCGTCCGCGGCGTTGAATTTTTTGCCGGCGTTGACGTAGGTCTTGGTAATGTGCTCCAGACGTATCATGCTTTGCTCTCACCTCATTGTGACGTTTTTCGTTCTCCCTGTGGTTTCGGGGGAAGGCAGCACTGCATGACCGTTCAATTTAGGGAAGCACTGATTAAATCACGCCTGACGGCTTGGCACGCATTTTGCTTGCATCTTTTCCGTTATATTGCACAATTCGTCCTAGCAAGGCGACAGCCTTGCGTCGTCCTCATTGTACAATCTGACGGAAAATCTGCGGCGCAATCTGCGCACCAGATTTAATCAGCACTTCCTTAATCACAAAATAACACCTCCCGCATACTATGGAAACACAGTAATGCAGGAGGAGATGATCATATGGCAAACTGCCAGAAGCTCGTCGTTAACGGCGGGCGGCGGCTGGAGGGCGAACTCAGGGTGCACGGAGCAAAGAACAGCGCGCTCCCGCTGCTTGCGGCGTGTGTGCTGGCGCACGGCGAATGCGTTCTGCATAACTGCCCGGAGCTTACCGACGTGGACGCGGCGTGCAGGATACTTTCCTGCCTTGGGTGCAGGTGTACCCGCAGCGGCGACACGGTGTGCGTGGACGCCTCCAACGTCTGCGGCAATGAGATACCAGACAATTTGATGCGGGAAATGCGGTCGTCCATAGTGTTCCTGGGGGCGGTCCTCGGGAGGACGCGCCGCTGTAAGCTGACTTTCCCGGGCGGCTGCGAGCTTGGCGCAAGACCTATCGACCTGCACCTCGCCGCGCTCCGGGACATGGGCGTCACGATAAGCGAGGAGCACGGCTGGCTGGAGTGCACGGCGGCTGGAGGTATCCGCGGCGGGAGCGTAACGCTTTCGTTCCCGTCGGTGGGAGCTACGGAGAACATAATGCTCGCGGCGGTTACAGCGTCCGGCCGCACCGAGATACACAACGCCGCCCGGGAGCCTGAGATAATCGACCTGGCGGAGTTCCTGGTGAAATGCGGCGCGAAAATAACCGGCGCCGGCGGCAGCACCATCTGCGTCGAGGGCGTATCACGCCTTTCCCCCGCAGAGCACACGGTGATCCCCGACCGCATAGTTGCGGGGACGTACCTCTGCGCGGCGGCGATGACCCGGGGCGAGCTGATACTTACGCGGTGCGAGCCGTCGCATATGACGGGATTCCTCCCGGTGCTGGAGAGCATGGGGTGCCGTATCTACCCCTACGGCGGCGGAAAGCTGTACGTCAACTGCCCCAGGCGGCTGAACGCTCCGCCGACCATACGCACGATGCCCTATCCCGGATTCCCGACGGATATTCAGGCGCTGTTCACGGCGGTGTGCTCCGCGGCGGAGGGCACCGCCGTGTTCGTGGAGACGATATTTGAGAACCGCTACCGGCACATTCCGGAGCTTATACGGCTCGGGGCGTCGATAAAGGTCGAGGGCAGGGTCGCGGTCGTGCAGGGCGTTGAGCACCTCTCCGGCGCGAAGCTCTGCGCGGGGGAGCTGCGCGGAGGCGCGGCGCTGGTCACGGCGGCTCTGGCGGCTGAGGGAACCAGCGAGATAACCGGCGTGGGGTACATCGACCGGGGCTACGAAAGCATTGAAAAGGCGCTGCGTTCAGTCGGCGCGGATATTTCCCGGGTAGGGCAGCAAAGCAGAAATTAACGGAGGAGTAAAAGCATGGGCAGTAAAAAACCAGCGGCGCGGGGTGGAAGCGCTCAGCGTAGGAGACCCCCTAAGAGCGCACAAAATGTGCAGAACACACGCATTCAGCACACCCAGAACAGATCAGCACAGGAACGCACCGCCCGTCCGCAGGGAGCTCCGCCGCGAAGCGCCGCCCGCAGACCGGCTCCGCAGCCTGACAGGGCGCAGCGCAGGCGCACTGACCGCGCGATAAACCAGGCGACAGTTCACCGGAGCGTAAAGGGCAGGCGGCGCGGAAGCCGCGGCGGGAACTACATAATGTACTATATCCTGGCGGCAATAATAATAATCATCGTTCTGGCGGTGCTGTCGAATACGGTGCTGTTCAACTGCACCTCCATCGAGGTAGAGGGAAATTCTCGCTACACTGCGGAGCAGATAATAGCTCCGTCGGGGCTTGAGACCGGGCAGAACCTGCTGCACATCGACTCCGGCGACGCTGAGAAGCGTATCTCAGCTGCCCTCACTTATATAGATATGGTAGATGTCAGCAAGGTATTCCCGACGAAGATAAAAATTACCGTCAAGGAGGCGGAAAAGTGGTTCCTGGTGAGCCAGGACGGAGTTACCGCGGCGGTTTCCCGAATGGGCAGAATAGTGGAGCTCGGCTCGGAAAGCGGGCTTCCGACGATCGTCGGCTACGACGCGGTGGAGCTTACTCCGGGAGCGACCCTGACCTCCAGCGAGAACGGAAAGACGCAGCTCCCGCTTCAGATCCTCGAAAAGGCGGAGCACTGCGGGATAACCGGAATAACCCGTGTGAATCTCACCGACAGATTTGACATCAGCGTCGACTGCGGCGATAATATAACGCTCCAGCTCGGCGGTATCGCGGATATCGACAGCAAGTTCGCGGTAGGCGCGGAGGTCCTCCAGTATGAGCAGGCGAACGTCACAATAAACCTGAAGAACCCGAATAAGCCGTCTGCAAAGGATAAGATAGTATCGGCGGCGCTCCCGTCGCTGAGCGGCACTGCGGAATCCACAGGAGAATCCACTGCGGAAGCGGCGGGCACCTCCGAACCGGCGGAGTGATTCTGCCGGAAAAATACCCGGCGGGTGAATAATTTGTCAAAATATTTTTTAAAAAACAGTTGCAATTATTTGTTGTATCTGTTATAATATTAAGTAGTATTATATTTGCGTATCATGCGTCTAAAAATTTGGAGGGAAAAAGACATGGCATTTGAAATAGATACACACGATGATGAGTTCGTGATGGACGACGATTTCGAGGACCAGACCAAAATAATGGTCATCGGCGTCGGCGGCGGCGGCGGAAACGCAGTCAGCCACATGGTCGAGGGGGATATGACCGGAATTGACTACGTTGTTGCCAACACTGATGTCAAGGCGCTCCGCTCCAAAGACGGAAGCAGAATGCGCCGTATCCAGATCGGCAAGAAGCGCACCAGAGGTCAGGGCGCTGGCAATAACCCTTCTGTTGGTCAGGATTCCGCGGAGGAGAACCGCGACGATCTCAAGAACGTAATGGAGAGCGAGTCCATGGTGTTTATCGCTGCCGGAATGGGCGGCGGCACCGGTACGGGCGCGGCTCCTGTAGTTGCTTCCATCGCGAAGGAAATGGGCAAGCTGACTGTTGGCGTTGTCACCAAGCCGTTCGCGTTTGAAGGTCAGGCTAAGATGAACCAGGCTCTCAAGGGCATTGCAGAGATGAGAAAGTACGTTGACTCCCTCATTGTTATCCCTAACGAGAGAGTCAAGGAGATATCCAACGCAAAGCTCAGCATGGCTGACGCGTTCAAGGCGGTAGATAACGTGCTTTACAAGGCGGTAAAGAGCATTTCCGACCTCGTAAAGGGCGTAGGCTTCATCAGCCTTGATTTCGCGGACGTTACCATGGCGCTGAAGGATTCCGGAATCGCTCACATGGCGATAGGTCAGGGCAAGGGCGACAACAAGAACGCCGACGCGCTCGACCAGGTGCTCCACAGCCCGCTGCTTGAGACTTCCATCAGCGGCGCGCGCAGACTGCTTATCAGCATTGGCATTCCGATGACGACCTCCGCAGACGAGGTAGACATCATCGCCACCGAGATAACCAAGAACGCGGCTCCCGACGCGGAGATCAAGATGGGTATGCAGTTCGACGACAACCTTGCCGAGGACGAGGTTTCCATCATCGTTATCGCTACGGACTTCCTCGACGATGAGCACGGCGAGGCTGAGGCTCAGCCCGCTCCGGCATCTCAGCCGGCGGCTTCTTCTGACGCAGTGTTCGGTGCCACAATGCATAAGCCCGTTTACGACGGCACCGACGCAGACATCGACAAGCTCATCAACCTGCTCAACAACAATAATAACTGATCGAAGTCACGAATGCTTCGGCGGTCATAATGCACAGAACAAAATCGAACATTCCGGAAATCCACGTCGGTAAGGCGTGGGTTTCCGTTTGTTTTACAGTTGGAACAACAAAGCCGGGATAAGTGTGCATAAATTTGTGAAACATTATAAAGTTGCTGAAATCCCTTGCATTTTTCCGGGATTTGTTATACAATAGTTATATGTGGCAGTATATATTGCCGCGCGTATAGAGATATATTGGAGGACAAAAGATGTTTAGAAAATTCAGAAAAGCTGTTGGGTGTATTATCGCCGCAGCGGTCATGACAGTCGTATCGGTAACGGCCTCGGCTGATTACATATACGACCTTAACAACACTGACCTTCTCGACGAGATAAAGGCGACAGACTACGAGATCTACGGCACGGAGGGCAGATTCACCGCGACCCTCGGCGACAGCACCGAGGAAAAGTATGTTTCCCTGCGCTTCAAGCTGTTCAACGAGTACCTTGACCAGGAATTCTGGGAGTCCGACGACGCGAGAGTTTCCGTTGACGTAAAGCTCGAGACCGCCGGAAAGGACGTTATCGCATGTATTCCCGGATTCAACAACAAATGGGGCTGGGTGAACCCGTCCGACTACACACCGCTGAAGTCCGGCGAGTGGGTGACTGTAACTGAGAAGGCTTCCCACTTCCACGAGGAATTCGCGAAGGGACAGCCCGCTTACCTGCTGTTCCAGGTAAGGACCAACTGGGGTTCGCCTTCACAGGGCGAGATCACGGTTTCCGTGAGAAACTTCCGCATTATTGACAGCAAGACCGCTCAGACTACCACCGAAAACACCACGCAGACCACCACGACGACCAAGCCCGAGGAAACTTCAGCTCCCGAGGAGACGTCCACGACACCCGAAGAGACTTCAGCTCCCGACGCTGCGACCGCAGAGCCTGCGAACACCCTCGAAACCGAGGGCGCTGCCGCTGAGACACCTGCGACTGAGCAGGCAGGCACAAAGGAGCAGACCGAGGAAGCCGCAGTCACCGAGCCAACGGAGCCTTCCGACACCAGCAGCACTCCCGCCGCGACAACTATCCGCACTGCAGCGACCGAGGCGACCTCTTCCGAGATAAATTACGGTCAGCTCTACGCTGAGCCTGAATCCCCGGTAATGCTCATTGTTATCATCGTGGGTGTTGCAGTTGTAATAGTCGTTGGTGCTATCATCGGTTACATGATCTACAGAAAGAAGAAGTTCTATTGATAGGCTTCTGAAGCAGGAGGGAATATATGAACTCAAAGGCAGCAAAAAACCGCAGTTTCATGGATACTTTGGTCGCGCTTTTCAAGAATGTCTGGCTCAAGCGGGGCGTAGCTCTGCTCTGCTGGGGGTATACCGGGCTTCTTATCTGGATAGCGTGGCTCAACGGCGCGTTTTTTCTCGAGTATGAGAACCCCACGTCGCTTTTCGTGGTGTACGTGTTTGTGAATATCGCCGCCCTGGGTCTGCTCATATATACCCGCCGTCAGGTCATCACGCAGGTAAATGTCATGATACTTCCACCGGTGGTGTTCGCTACGTTCCTGCTTGCGTTCGGAAACTGGTATATGATACTTCCGCCGCTGGTGGTCCTGGTTGCGATGTTCTTCATCTGCACCGCCAACGAGACGCTCAAGACCGTACTGGGTACGATGTACCTTCTGATGTACGTGATCGGCGCGGCGGCTTACATCACCATCACGCTCCTCATGGGCAAGATAACCCTTGCCGGAGTAGACCTCGACCTGCGCGACCGTAACTATGAGGTGCTTTCCGCCGACGGTCAGTACCGTATCGTGCGCTATGTCGACAAGCCCACCGGAGAGCGCCGCACCGCCAGCTACTACGTCGAGGATATCTCCAAGGACAAGAAGATACCATTCGGCAGCGCGAAGCGTGTGCTCGGAAGCGGCTGGGTAGTCACCGCGAAGTACACCAGCAAGTCCGATTCACCTGTGTCCTGGGTGACTAAAACAGTGGACGGAAAGAAAGTTGAAATGCTCAGCGTCGAGGGCACATTAAAGGAAAACCCCTACCTCGTGGCGGAGATCTCCGCGACCGAGGAGCTTGAGGAAAGCTCCGTGCCGATAACGCTTTACTATGGAACAGAGGACGCTTCCTCACAGGGAAGCTCCGCAGAAGCGCAGACCGCAGAATGACAAAGGAGCCTTGAATTGGAAAGAGTTCTCAATTTAGCAGGGAAGAACAGCAGCGAGATATTTCAGCTTCGCTATCCCTATTCGCTGCTGACGTTCTGCGATTACGACCTGTCGTATTTTGCCGAAAACGCCATCGCAGTCTGCGACGAAGCGCTCCGCTCAGGCACGCTCGACGCGGACCGAGCAACGGATCTCCGCAACTCCCTGAAAAACATGCACGTCTGGATAGAGCATAACCTCCGCACGGTGTACGATAAGATCGTGCTGGACTGCTGGATAGACTACGTATGCCGCAGGGACAACATCGGCACCGCCGCGCTGTGGAACCGATTCATAGACTGCAAGACCACGTTTGAAAAGGCGGTTTTCGTAAGGCTCTGTGAGTACCGCTACAACAAAGGTATCAATGAATGGCTGAACCTTGTCAGAGTGCAGGATTACGCAAAGAGCAAGGTTTATTTTCTGTTTTCACGCGAGATTTCCGGCGTAGAAGAGGCAAACGCTCGGAGGAACTATTTTGACCTTATGTTCAGCGTCACGGCGCGGGAGCTTGGCTGCCGCCTCGAGGACCTGGGCGTAACTCAGGTGTTTTCCACCGGCAGGGTTCCTTCTGCGCCTTTTATGTATCCTAATATTTCCAAGGACATAATCAAAAACCTGCTTCCCGATTTCGACTACAACGACGATTACTCGGACATCGGCTCTTATGAGTGCCTGTCCGACCAGATAGCGATGGACGCGTTTTCGCACATGAAGGCGGGTCTGGCGCAGGAACTTTCCAGCTACAATATGTCGCGCTCAGCGATGGAGCATACGCCGATGAGGGTGTACATGCCATGCGGTCTGAAAGCGGTGGTCGACCTCGAGATAGACGCGCTCATCGAAAGCGGCGGCTGGCTCACGAGGTGCAAGCGCTGCGGAAGGTACTTCGTGCGCGACGGGGAGCACACTGAGGAATACTGCTCGCTTCCCGTGCCGAACGGCAAAACCTGCCTGGAACTGTACGAAATGGAGCACCCGCGCAGCCTGGTAACTCCCGAAGCGGAGAAGCTGTGCAGCGAGATAACCGACGAAATGTACGGCCGCGTCTCCTCCGGCTCAATGAGCCTGAAGGAGTACGAAAGCTGGAAGCTGTACCTTGAAGCGATGAAGGGGAAGGTCAACAACGGCGAGATACCGCCGGAGGATCTGACTGCGTTCGTAAACTACTCCCGCACGATGGATATTACACGGAGCAATCCGGTGTCCGAGGTGCCGAAGCGGGAGCCGGAGCGCTCGCAGGGACGCGTAGTCAAGCCGTTCGTGCCGGAGCGCATCAGCCGCAGCGACTTGGAGCCGCAGCCCGAGCCGGTGGAGATCCCGAGACCGCAGCCCCGCCGCGAGGGATTTTTCACCTCGCCAAGCGTTGAAAGGCAGCGCCAGGGGAAGCCGCCGGTGTCGCATATAATCCGCGCCGGGGAGCCCAGGGACTACCAGCCCCAGCCCGCGTTTGTTCCGGAGTATCCGCAGGGCGCTCAGGAGCCGGCGTTTGCGCCGGAAACCAGGGAGCCTGTCCGTGCCGAGGCACCGCAGCGGGCTTATCAGCAGCATAATGAGAACGTTCCGAGCGCTCCGAACGTTCCGAATGCTCCCGGGTATACACAGAGCGCACCGAGGCAGTCAAGGGAGCAGGGATTCACACCGTTTGCAGAACCTCCGCGCAGCGCAGAGCCGGAGATCCACCACATCGTAAGAGCCGCAGAGCCGCAGAGTACGTCGGAGCGCTATGAAGAGCCGAAGTTCGTTTCGTTCGGTGGAACCGAGTTCGGTTCTGATTTCGCCGCCCCCGCCGCTGAGCCGGATATTACGCAGGAGCCGCGCGACGCGTTTGAAGATTTCCAGCCGGAACCAGTTCCCGAGTGGGAAGAACCTGCGGAATCTGCTGATCCTTCCGAACCCCAGAAGGAGCTGTCTCAGCCTGAGCCAGTTCCGGAGCCTGCGCCACGCCCCAAGGTGATAAAGAAGAACGCCGCGGCTATCTCAGCCTACGGAAAGATCGCGGGAACTCCGCTTGCAAGAGCCGACGGCTACGAGGCAGTATCCCGTCCGGAGCCTGTGGAGCCGCTGGAGCCTGCGAAGCCCTCTGAGCCTGTAAAGCCTGTGGATTCGCCTGCCGAGTCTGAATCCGCTGAAAAGGATCCGTTCTGGGAGATAGGCTCGATATTCGATGTGCTGGAGCAGTCCGAAAACGACATGAGCCGCAGTCCGACAATGACCGCGCTCAGCGAGCCGGATTCCTCCGAGCCGCATGGAACAGCGTCTGCACGGGAATCAGCCCAGCCGTCTGAGCCGACAGAACCGGCTGAACGTCCCGCGCCGGCTGAGAAACCGGCGGCGAAGCGTACCGCGCACAGGAAGCCGCTACACCAGCCGGAGGAAACTTCCGCACAGGCAGACCCAGGTGAAACGCGCCGCCAGGCCAAGAAGCGCAGTGCCCCGGCTGAGGCTCCGAAACCCGAGCCGAAGGCTCCGGAAGCGCACGCAGAGCCGCAGGAGATACCGTCGGGAATATGGACGGAGGAGCGCCACCTTTTCGATTCTGACGATCACGGAATGACTCCGCATGAGGAGCTGAACATGCTCAAGGACAAGAAGCGCGGCAGGTCGAGCAAGACTCAGCGCCTTTTCGACGCGATAATGCGCGAGTCCGACGATAACCCAAATTTCCGCAAAAAGTAATTTAAGTGAATTTGCGCTTTTGCTTAGCTAAATCATCGTTTAATACTACTTTACGGAAATTTTATTGTCAGAATTGTGAAAAATCCGTGATGTAATCGTTTGAAATTTGTGTGATATTACAATTGAAAAAAGGTTCGTAATGTTATAAAATATATGTATGGACGTGCATGGATAAATATGCCGTTCGAGATTATTATGGAGGATTTTCTATCATGAAGATTACTAAGATTCTTGGTGCTGCTTCTGCAGCAGTAGTAAGCGCAGCCGTTATGGCAGCTTCCGCAGGCGCTTACGAAGCATTCCTGATGTACGCTTCTTCCGACTGGTCTGTACAGTGCATGGAAGCTACATCTGCTAACGCTACTACAGCCGATGTTACCGGCGACGGTACATACACCGTATCAATAAGCGGCTTTGAGTGGGAAGACGAGGAGACCGCTGAGATGGTTCCCGCTACCGCTAACGGCGCTACCGTATTCTGCGTAGATATCGACGGTCTTGCAAACGCACTTGGTTGCGGCAAGGACGCTGAGGGTTACGAAGGTCTCCAGACTGCGGCTGAGAAGATGGCTTTAGCTCAGGCTACCGGTCTGACCATCTCCGACGTAGTTATTACTGCTACAAACTCTGACGGCACTTCCACCGACATCGCTGTTGATGAGAGCAAGCTCTACTACGGCGACATCGAGGGCAACGGCAAGATCAGACTTGAGATCTACAACGCATACGGCGACACCTCTAAGGACGCTCCTATCGACCCTGCTGGCTTCTCCTTCGATGACGCTCTGTCCGTAACCTTCACCGTTTCTGGTACTGGCATGGGCGACGCTGCTGCTGACGACAACGCTGCTGACGCTGCTACCGTTGACGCTGAGGCTCCTGCTGACAACGCTGCAGCTACCGATTCCAAGGGTTCTCCTGACACCGGCGTTGAGGGTATCGCAGTAGTTGCTGGCGTATCTGCTCTGGCTGCTGGTGCTGTTATCGTATCCAAGAAGAGAGGCTAATTTAAGCGCTCTTAGCTTGATACAAAAGCTCAACATTGAACGGCATCGCTTCGGCGGTGCCGTTTTTGCATATGAGGGTCTTTTCACGTAATGGGCGAGTTTTAGAATTAAAATTGTTGATTCGATGAAAAATACGGAAATGTACAAATTGTCTGAAAAAAGTCCTTGACAAGATCGGTTGTTTGATGTAAAATATAGATAGCGAAGGATCCGTGAGATGAATTGCGGCTTTGCAGAAAGGAATCAAAATGGCAGATAATGATAATGTGATCATCGACGAAAACGGCGAGTCTGTTACCATCAAGGACGATTCTGGGAAGCCCGCAGTTTTCCATTTCTTTGAGGAGACCTACATTCCTCTCGACGATGAGGACGGCGTTACTACAGAGTTCGAGTGTATCGCAAGCATGGAGTACGAAGGCGTGATTTATTACGCGCTGCTCCCTAAGCCGGAAAACGAGGACGACGAGCCGGAAGAGTTTGTAGTTCTGAAGGGCGAGGAAGACGGCGACGAGCTTCTGTTCTCCTCGATAGACTCCGAGGAAGAGAACCAGCGCATAGGGGAGCTTTTCCTGAAGGGTCTGTTCTCAATGGAAGAAATGGACGGCGGAGAAGACGATATTTTACAGTAATAATTCAGAGGATTCTGTAGATACTATTAAAGCTGACTTACTGCCTTGTTCGTGCGGATATGTTGTTATGAATCCGAACATGTTTTAATTGGGATCTCGACTCTGGCGGCGGATTGCAGACCTCCCGTACTGCGGAAGATAGGGAGCGTGAAACCATCAGGCGACCTTACCCACCCTGCTGAGTAGCGGGTTTTATTAAGCATATCTACGGCAAGGCGGTTTGACTGAATATCAGGCGGAGGAGCTTTAGGTTTCTCCGCTTTTTATTTCCTGTGCCGGGAAGTCGATGAATTACGCCAGCAAGCGGTTTAAACGAGTCCTTAAATGCGAATTCAAATAAAAAATGCGCCCTGCTTTCGCAGGACGCATTTCGTGTTTTAGGAGATCAAACCTTGACCTTAACAGTCCTGGTGTAGTCGCTGTAGACCTTCTTGCCGCCAACAGTGGTATAAGCGCGGACCTTGAAGAAGTAGGTCTTGCCGCTCTTGAGACCGCTCTTGGTGAAGGAAACTGTAGCGGACTTGGAAATAGTTCCTGCCTTGGTGAACTTACCTTTCGCGGAGGCAGCCATGTAAACTTCGTATCCGTTGGCGCCGGTAGACTTGCTCCATGTGATCTTCGCAGCGCCGCTCTTTGCCTTCTTAGCGCTTACCTGAGCCGGAGCCGGAGCCGCAGCCTTAACGGATACAACGGAGCTGTACGCGGAAATCGCCTGCTTGCCGTCGGAGTTAACATAGCATGCTACCTTGTAGTAGTAGGTCTTGCCCTTGGAAAGGCCCTTGTCGGTGTAGGAGTTGGTTGTAGCGCTGCCGACCTTCTTGAAGGTGCCGTTTTTGGAGGTGGAACGGTAGATGTTGTAGCCGGTAACGTTCGGGATAGCATTCCATGTCAGCTCTGCTGAGGTAGTGGTCTTTGCTGTTGCAGTAAGGTTCTGGGGCTTATCCGGTGTAACCGAGAAGGTCACGGAAGCGGAGGCGCCGCTTACTGTATAGGCTGTGATGGTGGTGATACCAGTCGCTCTCGCAATGATGGTACCGTCGTCGGATATGTAAGCTACGTTAGGATTGGAGCTCTTGAGCACGTAAACGTTATTGAACTCGCCGCCTGCGGGTGTTGCAGTTACCTTGAGCGTTACCTTAGCGCCGGGAGCAGCCTCAGTGGTTCCTGAGATTGCAACATTTGTGGGGGCGCTGTAGCTCTTCATATTTACAACATCGTAGTGAGACCAGCCGTCAGCATACTTTGAGGGGTAATATGTATATGTACCGGTCACTGCGGTGCTGGAGAGGTCTGTGAAGTTGTAGTAGTCGCCGCCGAATACGATATTCTTTAAAGCGGTGCAGCCGGAGAAGATGTACTTCTTAATAACGGAAACGCTGGAACCGATGTATGCATTCTGTAAGGAAGTGCAGCCGGAGAACGCTTCTTCTGAGATGGTCTTTACCTTGTTGGGAATGAAGATCTCGGTAAGACCTGTGCAGTCCTTGAAAGCCATTTCGCCGATGGTTTTGAGCTCGGTGGAAAGGGAAATGCGCTTGAGGCTTGCGCAGCCGTTGAATGCGTCCTTGGCGATAGTTTTTACTGTATCGGGAATATTGATGGACGCAAGGGAACTACAGCCGGAGAATGCGGCAACTCCGATATCAGTGGTATAGGAGGGAAGCGCAGCTGTAGTCAGCGACTTGCACCCGGTGAATAATCCGTCGGGAATCACAGTAGCCTTGCAGCTGAGGTCTGCGCTGATAAGAGCGATACAGCCGTTGAATGCGTTGGTGCCGATGGTCGTAACGGAGTTCGGGATCGTGATGCCAGTCAGGGAAGAGCAGTTGAAGAATGCGTCGCTTCCGATGGTAACAAGAGTGTCAGGAAGAGCAACTCTCTCAAGTGAGATATAACCCTTGCAGACTCCGGTGCCGATCTCTTCAATGCCGTTTGCAAACGACACGGTAGTTACGGAAGCCTTAGTATTGTTGTTGTTAAGGGCTGTGACCTTCTTAACACGCTGACCGTTGACCTTTGAAGGAACCGAGATGGTTCTGCTCGTGCCGATGAATCCGGTGATAGTCACACCGCCGTTTTCAAGCTCGTACTTCCACTCGCCGTCTGTAGCGGCGGAAGCGCTCTTAAAGCAGAAAACTGATGTCAGGGACAGCAGCATTACCAGAGCCAGCAGAAAGCTCCCGGCTTTCTGTGATGTTTTTAAAACCATGATAAAAACCTCCTGTAAGATAGCTTGGGTATTGGCTTTAGATACAATTTATTATATCATGTTTTCCGCTTTTTTTCAAGGGTTTTTCATGGTTTATTCCCTGTACAATCACTAATTGTACATATTTCATAATTTGGAAGGGCGATTTTTGGAAGGTGAATTTTCGATATTTTTTTGCAGATGTCAGGAAAAACTCCCCCGGTTTGTGTTATTATTAAAGCGGATACTTCCGCAGGCAGCAGGTCTGCCGGAAAGGTGGGAAATATATGATCAATCTGACTCAGGACACCGTAGGCGGCATGTTCGATAAATACGCGGACATGGTCTACCGTATCGCCCTGAATATCGTGAAAAGCCGCGAGGAGGCTCAGGACATCGTAATGGAGACGTTCCTGGCGCTGATAAAGCAGGAGTATTTCGAGAGCGGGGACCACGTCAAGGCGTGGCTGATACGCACGGCTCAGAACAAGGCGCTGAACGTCATGAAATCCGGCAGGATACGCCGGAACGTCCCGTTGGACGAATTCCTTGAGAACACGCTCAGCGCTCCGGCAAGCGACAGCGAGCACGAGCTGCTCGACCTTGTGATGAGGCTCCCGGACAAGCTGAAAACCACAGTCTACATGTTCTATTACGAGGATATGACCGCGGCGCAGATAGCCGGGGCGCTCGGCATAAGCGAGAACACGGTCTACAAGCGCCTGGAGCGCGGACGCAGCGCACTTAAAATAAGTTTAGAGGAGGACGCGATATGAACAGAAAAGATTTTAAGTCGGCATATGATAAGATCACGCTCTCCGATGAGTGCAGAGCGGAAATGAAGAACAAGCTCATGGCGGCGATGGAGCAGAAGAATTCCTCCGGCGAATTCGAGGACGACGGGCTGCTCCACTCCACGCAGGAAATAAAGCTCGCCCCGAGGAAGCGCAGCGCCGGGAAAACCGCCGCGATAGCAGGTTCGGCGGCGGCAGTCATCGCGGTGTTTGCGGTGGGGGCGGGCGTAATGCTCAGCCGGAACGGCATTCCTAAGCCGCAGCCGGTGACCTCAAACGGCACGCATGAAACCTCCGATATGCAACAGACTGCGGAATCCGTTGAGCCGGAGACGTTCGAAGAACAGGACGACGGGAACAGCATAAAGACCGCATGCGGAACTATGCGTTTCCAGGAGCTTTCCGAAACCAGCGCGGAGCATTCAGAGCCGGGACAGCAGTTCGCGGACAGCGCGGCGGCGGTCACGGAAATGCGCACGAGGTGGTTCAAAAGAACATTCAGCTCCCTCGGCTGGGATCAGATATACGCACAGAACCACGGGCTTGAAATGTACGATGATACCGACGGCGGCGATGATATCACCGATACGCGCCCACTGGGCGAGGAAGTCCCCTACTCGGACGGCTACTACAGCGACACGGGAATGACCCTCATCTACCGCAGTGAGGACGGCACAAAGCAGGCTAATCTCAGCATTTCCACGGTGGAGAATGAGTTCATTCCGATAACCCTGCCTGACGGCGGCTACCTGACCGCGCCCGGCGAGCCGGAGAGCCTTTTCTCGCGTGAAAGCTATGCCAACTTCATCGACCCGGCATATGACCTCGAAATGTGCGTCGGGACTTACACCGACGGCACGGACACCTACTACACGGCGTACTATTACATTGATTCGGCAAGTCCCGAGGCGTACGTCCGCATAGACGCGAAGAACATCACCCGAGACCAGTTCATCGGCTGTATCGCGAAGAACACCTATCAGTACCGC
>ERZ826220.1822-NODE-1822-length-19885-cov-5.409985_pt1 | contig 19885 bp, 22 predicted proteins | sample MGYA00519927_ERZ826220 | MGnify/ENA primary metagenome ERZ826220 (study PRJEB31778, sample SAMEA3449225) | human gut metagenome | biome: human gut; feature: human-associated habitat; material: faeces | place: United Kingdom | collected 2010/2012 ...
TTATTCAAAAATACAGCGAAGTATTTAAGCGGCCGCAGATATTTATTTAATAACTGCAAACATAAAGGTGATATAAAATGGGAAGCGGAACTATGAGGTGCAAAAGCTATATAACAAAACGCGGATATTATCTTGTTAATGATTATGATGAGACAGTCGGCGGAGAGTTCTGGTTTCTTTTGATGCCGCTGTACGGCAATAATGATGAAAGGTTCTTTTATGTAAAAAATAATCTTAACGGCTCTTTTACTGTAGAAGGCGAATGTTATATAATTACAAATAAAGAGGTTTTAAGGCGATATATAACAGACGCCGGGAAAGAACTCAAAGGGAAACCGATTTGGTATTATCATATAGATGGAAACGGTAAAACAGTCAGAAAAGAAAAATCTGTTCCGTAAGGAAACGGATGTCCGCCTGTCTGACAGACGGACATTTTTGAAAAAATAGGTCATAAAAGGAATTTAATTGCTTTTGGTTGACTTATCTTTGTGCGGCGGATATAATAAAATTAAGGAAGTGATGTAATGCCTGAGCTGAGCAGATTTTATAATATCGTTATTAAAATGATATTTTCTGATGACGGACAACATAATAAGCCGCATTTTCATGTGTACTATGCTGAGTATGATGCGTCAGTGGGTATTGACGGAGAGCTTTTAGCCGGGAAATTACCGGTAAAGCAATTAAAACTGGTTCAGGCTTGGGCAGCTATCCATGAGGAAGAATTATACGCCGCGTGGAATAAAGCTGTCAGAAACGAGCCTTTCGGAAAAATCGAACCGCTTAGATAAAGGAGCTGATTTTATGTATATTGTTGATGACATAGCTTATGCAGGCGAACCCGAACCGATAATAAAGGTTAGTGGGGTACGGCCTATGGAAAATCACAAGCTGTGGGTAAGGTTCAATACCGGCGAAACCAAAATTTTTGATTTTAAGCCGTTACTTGATATGCCCGCATTTGCGCCTCTTAAAAGCACCGAGCTTTTTAATCGGGTTTATATTGATTACGGTGTGACGGTATGGAACGACGGAGATATAGATATCGCTCCCGAAAAAATATATCGCGACGGCGTACCGTGTGACAATCAAATAGGCGTGTGAAAATAAAAATCTGCCGGCTTCGTAAGAAGTCAGCAGATTTTTTATGCCTTAATAACGGTTGCGAGCTTTTCAAGCCCGTGCCGTTCTATGTATTCATATACCGCCACAATATCGTTAAAAACCATAGCCTCACTGAAAAATTCGGTATAGTTAAGAGTGTCCTTTAAAAGCGGATATTTTTCGCCTGTATTTACCGCAATATAATATTTCTCTTTCATTCAAAGCACCCCCCGCAGACGAATACCATTATACCATACAAAAATATATTTTCAATTATCTTTTTACATAAAAACACAACCGTCATTTCGGCGGTTGTGTGCAGCGGAGTTTTTCACTAATTTAATTCAAAGTATCGGGTATTCTGTATTTTAGTCAACCACACGTAGCGGGACGCCCAGAGACAGAATAACACACGAAAAAATAATAATTGTTTGTTTAGCGATTCCGGCTGCAAGAAACATTATACTACATTTTTCGACAAAAATCTACACAAATAGTATAGTTATATGTCGTATAGTTTGTTCAAATATAATTTCCTGTAATCTATACTAATAGTATATGGAAAAAACAGGAAGTGTGTATATATGGAACCGAAAATATTAGGCGCGAATATTCGCAAATACCGCAAACAAATCGGAATTACGCAGGAGCAGCTTGCAGAGAAAATAGGTAAAAGCGTTAATTACATAGGTATGATCGAGCGCGGGGAAAAGGTTCCGTCTCTTACAACCTTTGTCTTAATTGCAAACGCAATCGGTATATCTACGGATATATTGCTTGTAGGCATAACCGAAAACTCATACGCCGTGCAAAATTCTTTATACAACGAACGCATAGGCAAGCTGGATAACGCTAAAAGAAATATGCTTTACAGCGTTATGGACGCTATTCTTAACAGTGTGGGTTAAGAAAGAGAGCGCCATAATGCAATATAATTTATTCAAAAAATACTAATATATTTTAACCTTAAAAGTGCTCAATAAGCATTGTGAAAAACATCGATGCTTATTGAGCACTTTTTTTGAATGAAAATTTTAATCATGACAGTAGCTGTCAGGGTTAAGCTGTAAGCTATCTCCGTGAAAGGAGGTAGAACAATATGGGAGCAGCCGAACGAAGACGGGGAATCATGCGCGTTCTTTGCCGCAGACGGCATGAAACGGTAAAAAATTTAAGCTTTGAGTTCGGCGTTTCCGAAAGAACAATTTTGCGGGATATTGAGGCTTTAAGTATTACGGAGCCTATTTATACGCAGTGCGGGCGCTATGACGGCGGCGTATATGTGACGGAGGGCTACAAAATGGACCGTATGTATATGACCGACAGCGAGCTTACAGTCTTGAATAAGCTGTTGCGCACAGCACGGCAAGGGTCTGTTTGCGATTTATCGGCTGATGAAACGAAAATACTTGAAACGCTTATTTCGCAGTATACAAAAATTTAAAAGGAGATTATTTATGACAAAAAAGGAAAAAGAATTATTTAAAAGTCTTTGCAGCTTTAAAGAGCATACGTTCGACAAAAAACTGCTTTCGGCTGCAACGCCGAATGTTTTGGGACATTTGTTTTTCAACCGTATGCAGGCGGCGGCATACGGAACCTTAAAAAAGCACGGTTTGGTAGGTGCAGTAAACCGTGAATTCGCAAATTCGCTTAAAGCGGCATATGAGCAAAACATTGAAAAAAACCGCGATTTTTTCACCTGCGTGCGGTATTTGGGGGAAATATTATCCGATTGCGGCGATAAATACGCAATGCTGAAGGGCGCATACCTTTGCAGAGTGTACCCAGAAGGCTGCAGAACCTCAAACGATATTGACCTGCTTGTTAAGCCCGAGGATGTTACCGAAATAGGGAATAGGCTTTCATCCGCCGGGTTTAAGCAGGGAAATATACGAAACGGAGAATTTAAAGCCGCCTCAAGGCGGGAAATAATAGAATCTAAAATGACGCGCGGCGAGACTGTTCCTTACATTAAGGAGGTGGGGCTTCCCGCTATGCGGTTTTTAGAGGTGGATATAAATTTTTCGCTTGATTATAAACCGGGGGACACAGGGCTTGTATGCGAAATGATAAACAACGCGGTTACCGAAGAATTTGATGACCTTCGGGTAAGAACCCTGCGGCGCGACGATTTTTTCATTCATTTGTGCAGCCATTTGTATAAGGAGGCTGCCACTCTGCCCTGGGTTGAAATGAAGAGGGATATGACGGCGTATAAATACGCTGACATTTATCTTTTGCTGTCAGGCGCCGACAGGGAGCAAACCGAAAGGCTGTTTGAAAGGGCGAGAGAACTGGGAACGGAAAAAATATGCGCCTTTGCGGTAATTAATACTTTGAGGCTTTTCAAGCTTGACAATTATTATGCCGTGGCGGCAGCCGAGGAAATACTTAAAAACGACCCGGAATTTATTCATACCGTTATATCCCCCAAGGATAAGAAAAAATATATTTTCACCGAAAAGGATATTGTAAAAAGATTTTTTGCCAAAAACAGAAAATCGCTTTTAAGGGAGGCGGGAAGCATTGAAAAAGCTTGATATGAAACCGAACGGCACAAAGGGCTTTCTGTTTACCTTTTGCGGGCTGGACGGCTGCGGAAAAACGACTATGCTCACGCGCCTTAAATCCGATTTGGAAAAGGAGCACCGCGTATTTCTTACAAAGCAGCCCACAAACGCCGTGCGTACATCGGATATATTCCGAACCTATATGGACTGCCCCGACCACGACGCTTATGATTACAGAAGTTTATCTCTTCTTGCCGCAAGCGACAGATTGCAGCACGGCAGCAGGGTTATAGAGCCGAGACTTAATAAGGGCGATATTGTAATAAGCGACAGGTATTTTTATTCATGCCTTGCCAATCTCAGAGCCAGAGGCTTTGAAAACGATAACTGGATATATGAAATCGCAAGGGCGGTTATAAAACCGGACGCGGCGTTTTTCTTTGACGTGCCTGTGGAAACGGCGGTAAAAAGGGTTCGCAGCCGCGCTGCGGAAAAAAACAGGTATATAGATATGGATTTGCAGTACAGACTTCGCACCGAATATATTTCCATATGCAAGGCTAACGACGGCGTGCTTATTTCTACCGAAAATTCGGTGGAGGATTGCTATAACGCCGTAAAAAAAGAGGTAGAAAGGGTGATAAAAAATGAAACCGGTAAAAAAGATTAAAGGTATTTTATCAGAGCTGAGCGGTGAAAAAAGAATTAAAAACAGCGCGCGGCTACAGGAGGATCTGGCGCTTGACAGCCTTTCAATGGTAACGCTGCTTATTGAAATTGAGGAGCAGCTCGGAATAGAGCTGGATGAAAAGGATATGAATCCTTTTGAATTGACCGATGTGCAAAGCGTTATAGATATGGTTAAAAAATACGGAGGCGAGTAATATGAAAAAGAAAATAGAACTGTCGCTTACAGAGCCTATGTACAGTACATATCATCACCAGGGACCGGCAACTGCGATTGGCGTGGGTAATTCCGCGGGAAAAATATGGACACTGAATAATGCTGTGAATCTCTTTTGCAACAGAAAATTCCTGACGGGCTTCACAACACCCGAGCTCGGCGTGGAACGTTCTTCATGGGCTGATATGCCGTGTATTGAAAAAGAGTTTATGCCTACACGGTTTGCCGGAGGCTATATAAATCCGATTATAAGAAATATGCTCGATAAAGGCTTTTATGTATATTTTACGGATGTGGACGATTATTATGTAAAAGGCAAAAGCTGGTATCATGAACGCCATTTTTTACATAACGGGCTTATTTGCGGATATGACCGGAATAATAAAACCTATTCTGTTTACGCATATGACAGCGAATGGCGGTATACAAAATTTCAAACGCCGCAAGGTGCTTTTGACGCGGGGAGAATTGCAGCTCAAAGAAAGGGGCGTTTCGGGACCTTCTGCGCAATTAAGATGACAAATGAAAGCGTACAGCTTTCACCGGAAACGGTTTATGGCAGCCTTACAGGATATTTGGATTCGGATCTCGGTAAATATCCTTTTGAAGGTGAAGGCAGGGTCTACGGAATAGCGGTGCACACCTATATTGCCGAATACGTTATGAAGCTGTACCGCGGAGAAATACCGTATGAACGAATGGATCGCCGTGTTTTCCGCCTTATTTGGGAGCATAAAAAGGTTATGCTTGAAAGAATAATCAAGGTTGAGGAAGCGCTGCATTTTGATAACACGCTCAGCGAAAAATACCGCCCGCTTGTTAAAGAGGCAGATACAATGCGAATGTTATATGCGTCTCATCATATGAAACGCCGTGATTCGGTGCTGCCGATTATTTCGGATAAGCTTTTAAGGCTTGAAAAAACCGAGCGGGAAATATTAACTGAGCTTACAGAAAAAATGAAAAAGGAGCTTGAAAAAAATGCTGTGGGAATTTCTGAAAAGTAAAATGCAAAAAAATCCAAATAAAAGGGTGTGCGAAAACGGCGCCGAGATGACTTTTGAGGAGCTGATTGTTTTTGCTGAGAATTTTTCCGAAAGGCTTAAAGGAATAAAATGCTGCCCCGTCCTGTGCGAATCCGAAATGGCGGCGGGTATGGCTTTGCTTGCCTGCTTTGCGGCAGGTGTTACGGCAGTGCCGCTTTCCCGCAGATACGGCGAGCTGCACTGCAATAAAATTTTGGATTTGGTAAGCCCCGATGCGGTAATTACCGATGAAAACGGCGAGCTGCAAATTATGCGCATTAAAAACGCGGCATATACCGAGCCGCAGGCTCATCCCGCGCTTATTATGTGTACCTCAGGCACTACGGGAGCTCCCAAGGGCGCTATGCTTACCGAGAAAAACATAATTGCGAATGTATCGGATATAGCGGCTTATTTCGGAATATCGGGGGAGGATAAGATACTTATTGCGCGCCCGCTGTATCATTGCGCGGTGCTTACGGGCGAGTTTTTAACGGCGCTCATAAATGGCGCGGAAATACGCTTTTATTCGGGCGGCTTTAACCCCATGGCGGTTTTAATGCTTTTGCGGCAGTATGGTATAACAGCCTTTTGCGGCACGCCGACGTTACTTAGTATGATGGCGCGCCTGAAAAAAGAAGACCTTACATTAAAGCACATTTGCATAAGCGGCGAATGTATGGACCGCAGAACAGGCCTGCATATATCCGAGGCTTTCCCGACTGCGGAAATTTATCATATATACGGTCTTACCGAGTGCTCGCCGAGGGTGGCTTACCTGCCGCCCGAAATGTTTAAGGCTTATGCCGATTGCGTGGGCTTGCCGTTAAAATCCGTGTCAATTAAAATTCTCGACAGTAACGGTAATGAAGTCCAAAAAGGGGAAACCGGTGTTTTGTGGGTCAAGGGCGACAATGTTATGGCAGGCTATTATAACAATTCCGAAAAAACCGCGGAGGTGCTTAAAAACGGCTGGCTCTGCACGGGAGATACCGCGCTTATAAATAAAGCGGGACTGCTTAAAATAAAGGGCAGGAGTGACGACCTTATAATTAAAGCCGGTATGAATATTTATCCGCAGGAGATAGAAAGTGCGCTGAAGCTCGATACGCGCGTAAGGGAAGTGCTGGCGTGCGGTGAAAGAGACGACCGGCTCGGCATGCAGATAGTGCTGACCGTGGCGGGGGATTTCTCCGACCCCGCAGAGGTAAGGGAGCTTTGCAAGGCTTGCCTGCCCGCATATCAAATGCCCGTAAGAATAGCTTTAGTAAAGGAAATACCGAAAAACGGCTCGGGTAAGATAATAAGGCGGTGGAAAAATGATAGAACGTGAAATAAAGGCTATGCTGACAGAGGGGGAATACATCACGCTGGCAAGATTTAAGTGTCAGCATAAGGCGGTAAACCTTCAAACAAATTATTATTTTGATACCGATGACCTTTCTATGAATGAAAAGGGCATAACCTGTCGCATAAGGCATAAAAACGGGCTATATAAGGCTACGGTGAAAAAACACAATGCCGATGGCGCAGAATGTAGCATTGAAACCGATATATGTGAAAAAGCGGAGTTCGACCCCACTGTTTTTAATACGCTGGGGCTTCGTTTTCAAGGCGAGCTTGTCACCGAAAGGCTGAAGGTGTGCGATGATGTGTTTTGTAAGATTGTACTTGACAAGAACACATATCTCGGCAAAACGGATTTTGAGCTGGAAATAGAGTATTCCGAGGCATATAAGAAAAAAGCATTTGTTTGTCTTGACGATATTGCGGATTTTCTTTGCCGATGCGGGTGTTTACAGGATAAAAAGGAGCTGATATCGCGAATATTGCATGCAAAATCCAAATCACAGAGGTTTTTTGAAGAAAAAGTAAAAAAGTAAGAAAAAATTTTTCTAACCCTGACGTAGACTGTCAGGGTTATTTTTTATACTGTATAAGCAATTGCAAAGTGTCGGGACGCCGATTTAAAAAATGACATTTTAGTTAAAAAATAATATGAAAGGAGCAATTAATATGTCATGTGTTAATTTTAAAACTAAAGAAAAAAATAATAAATGGAGGGAGGTAGTCTTAGATTTAGAAAAGGAAAAATCAATACCTAAATATTTTGGTGTTGATACGGAATCGCCGGTAAATGAACTTCTTCAGAACAATATAACGCTGTTTGAATGGATTAGGAAAAATCAGGGATTCCCGTATTTCATAGGGCGAAGAATTAACGGTGAAAATGCGATTACACATGATGAAATGTCATACATTTCATCAAACGGTGCTAAGGTCATTCCTATTTTAACAGTTGTTACGGAAAAATCAGCAAAAGATAACGCGAGAATAGCCGTTGCTCTGCTTGATGATTTAGGAATTGAAAGAAAAACACCTGTTTTTGCGGATATTAACGCCAATAGTGTAAATGATGAATTTTTGAAGAATTTCGCAACTGAAATTATTTCGAGCGGGTATATTCCCGGATTTTATGTTGATACAGATTCTTATAATAATTTTGATCGTTTATTCAGCAGGGCTTATCAGTCGGATGAAGAATTAATGAAGCAATGCAAGATATGGGCGCTTTCACCCGAAATGGATGAATTTTTTGAAACTAAGAGCGCTCATACCGAGAAACCTGATATTTGGGGACCTTTTGCGCCGTCATGTATTTCAAGAGAACAGGTATCTTTTTGGCAATATGGTAAAAAATGCAATCCTATAAATACTTATCGCGGTGACATGGTGGATTTCAATTTAAATCTTACTATTGAACCTGAAATGTTTTTTTCCGTATCAGAAGCAAAAATATGCAATTATAAATTTTATAAAGACAAAGATTATAAATTTGAAGCGTGTGTAACTGACGGAAGTAATATTGAAACGGTAAGTTTAAATTGTGATTTTATCCAAGCTAAATCCAGTTCACTTATTGTGAACGATAAATTATATGCAGAAAATATAAATTCAAGTCATACAGTTTTACAATTTGTCATTTGCAAAAGCAATGATGTATTTAGCGTAAATCACACTCTTACAGAAGATAATGTGTTGATAAAACTTGCTTTCGTTTCTAAAGAAAAATCATGCGTGTATCATTTTGAAAAACTGTTTTCGTTAAAAGAATGTGATTTGCTTAAGGAAATAATTGCAAATTCTCCGGTCTTGGAAAACGATGAGGAAATTCTGAAAGTTTCTGCGCAAGAAACATGGTTTGCAAAGTTCATAACATCCAATAATTTGGATAATAGCCGCAAAACTGAAACAAATTCAAATGTGGAAAACTATATTTACAAAGCAAATGATGATATTTTTGATTCAGAGATTGTAAATATTAAAAATCTGCGTTCAAGTATTATCGGAGATACAAACAACATTTTTGCAACCATTCCGCAGTCGGCTGTTAAACATTCAGGTTCACAGTATTGTACAATTAAAGATGTATATGGACGACCTGCTACAGCATATTATAAGGATACAATGCAAGATTATGATGGTAAATATATCAGCAAAATAGCTGTTTGGAGCTTGAACCCAGTAATTTCTTCTGCGCAAAATGCAGATAGACTGGTTGAGTTTACTTATCAGAAAGCATATAATGCTTTTGTGTATTATTATCCAAGTACAGACAAAATTAAAGTTGTATATTGTGATGATGACCATACCTATGTGGTTACAACTAATACTCAAATTTCAATAAATTTGGTTGGATGTCAATCGGCATATATTAATAAATGTTCATTTGAGGTTTCTTTAGGTGGTAGCGATACCGATAATGTCGATTTTATTGATGATGCGTTGGCAGCATTAGGTTATGCAACCTCTGGAATTAAGATTGTAGGAAAACTCGCTGGTGTGGTTTCTAATATATATGCGGGATATAGTTTTTTGAACGAGGTCTCTAATGCAATAACAAACTTTAATTACAATAAATCAAAGCACGAATATTCCTTTTTCCCGGAATGCAATTTGGTTACAAAGCAAGTCGGCTCAACATTTAAACATGCGCTTGGAAATAAGAACTCATTATTAAAAATCAGAAGCACATTAGATAATGTTACTGTTTACTTTAATAGTGCGGTATATTGTCAGGTACAAACGAAAGTTTTATCAACCTTTGCCGGTAACAACGAAGACATTTATATCGGTGGTTCAATGGACTTGAAATGATCATTTTAATATGATATAATACCTACACCGTTCATAGAGGGAGTTGTCAATCGTGAAAAAATATACGACAATAATATTATCAATGGTGCGGGTGACAGGACTTGAACCTGCACGCCGGGGCGCCAGCTCCTAAGGCTGGTGCGTCTGCCAATTCCGCCACACCCGCATATAACATGCAATATTTTACTTTATTACGGCTTAAAAGTCAAGAAAAACATTGAATATTTCGGGGAAAAGGGTTATAATTTATTAACACACGGTATTTCTCTTCATAATATGTGTTAAAGCTTATGAAGGGTTATGTGCTTATGGGATATCGGCGAAAACGCGGCTTCGGCTTTTGGAGGATATATATTACTGCGCTGCTTATTTGCGCGCTTGCCGTTTCGGTTTTCTTTACGCGCGGGCGTCCGGCGATGATTGCCTATGCCGAAAGCGTGGCGCAGACGGTGATGTTCAACGCCGCCAATGAGGCGATATCCGAAATTGTTGAGGAGCGGGGAGTTACATACGGCAATTTGATGCGGCTTTCACGCGCAGAGGACGGTCTGGTCACGAGCGCCGAGGCAGATGTTGCCGAAATCAATCTGCTCAAAAGCGAGATATCCTCGCGATTGGCGCAAAAGCTTGACGGCGGCGAGTATTACACGGTTGAAATTCCTGTGGGAACATTTTTTTCAAATATGTATACAAATGCCGCGGGGCCGAAGCTTCGGTTCAGAATACAGCTCACCGCAACAGCGGCGGTCGATTTTTCTCATGAGATAAAATCTGTCGGCATTAATCAGGTATTGCACATAATAATGATAGATGCGGATATTTCGGGCAGCTTTGTGATGATCGGTTACAAAGACAGTATAACCGCCGAAACCTCTGCCGTAGCCGCGCAAACGGTAATTGCGGGGGCTGTGCCCGATGCATACACAAATGTTATAGAAAGCGAAAACGACAATACGGCGGGACTTATCAATGATTACGGCGCGGTTACCGAAAATTAAACGGAAACGGAGAAACGGAAATGGATGTAAAGGCAGCGGAGGAAAGAATTAAGTATTTAAGCGATACGCTCAAATACCATAATAAAAAGTATTATATAGATGACGCGCCGGAAATTGAGGATTTTGAGTATGACGCGCTGCTGCGCGAGCTTGAAGAGCTGGAAAACGCATATCCGCAATTTAAGCGTGAGGATTCGCCTGCCGTGACCGTGGGAGGTGCTGCTCTGAAGCTTTTTTCAGAGGTTACGCATACTGTTAAAATGGAAAGCCTGCAGGATGTTTTCAGCTTTGAGGAGCTTTACGCGTTTGCGGAGAAAATAGATACCTCGAGAACCACCTTTTCGGTAGAGCCGAAAATCGACGGACTTTCGGTCTCGCTTGAATATAAGGACGGTTTGTTCTTCCGCGGCTCTACAAGGGGAGACGGCGTAACGGGTGAAGATGTAACCGCGAATCTGATGCAGATAAAGAGCATTCCGAAGGCGATACGCTTTGACGGCGAGCTTGAAGTGCGCGGCGAGGTGTATATGCCGAAGGAAAGCTTTGAAAGGCTGACCGAACGTCAGGAGCTGATGGGCGAAGCACCGGCGAAAAATCCGCGCAATGCGGCGGCGGGATCGTTAAGGCAGAAAAACCCGAAGATCGTGAAGGAGCGCGGGCTTGATATATTTGTTTTTAATATTCAAAAAATAACGGGCAGGGAATTTTCCTCACATATTGAAACACTGGATTTTGTGAAATCGCTCGGCTTTCACACGCTGCCGACATATAAGCGCTGCGAAACAATAGAAGAGGCGGCGGAGGAGATCCGGCGCATAGGCGATTCGCGCGGCGGCTTGCCGTATGATATTGACGGCGCGGTCGTGAAGGTTGATAATCTCGAATACCGCAGGGAACTCGGCAGCACCGCGAAATACCCGAAATGGGCGGCGGCGTTTAAATATCCGCCTGAGGAAAAGGAAACGGTGCTTAAAAGCATTGAAATAAATGTGGGGCGTACCGGAGCGCTGACTCCGACCGCGGTTTTCGATCCGATTCGGCTTGCGGGCACCACCGTCAGCCGTGCGACGCTTCACAACGAGGATTTCATCACCTCAAAGGGTATCGGAATAGGGGATACCGTCACGGTGCGCAAGGCGGGGGATATTATCCCGGAGGTTTTGAGTGTTTCCAAAAAAGGGGAGAATTCCTCGGTTTACAAAATGCCCGATAAATGTCCCTCCTGCGGCTCGCCCGTAACGCGCGAGGCGGGTGAGGCTGTGCTTCGCTGCACGAATGCCGATTGTCCCGCGCAGCTGCTGCGGCATCTTATCCACTTCACCTCGCGCGACGCTATGGATATTGAGGGCCTCGGCCCTGCAATGCTCGAGCAGCTGCTCGGAGCCGGACTTATTCACAGCATTGACGATATCTATTCCATAGATTATGAAGAGGTCAAAAAGCTTGAACGTGTGGGGGAGAAAAGCGCCGAAAATCTTAAAAATGCGATTGAAAAATCAAAGCAAAACGACGCTGCAAAGCTGGTTTTTGCTTTCGGGATACGGCATATAGGCAGCAAGGCGGCGGCACTTTTGACCGAGCACTTCGGCAGCGTTGAGGCAATAGCGGCGGCTTCCGCTGCGGAAATAGAGACGATTGACGGCATAGGCGGTGTTTTGGCGGAATCCGCGGCGGAATTTTTCGCGCTGCCCGAAACCGCGGCGATGCTTGAAAGGCTGAAAAAAAGCGGAGTTAATATGAAATCCTTAAAAGAGGTTCGTGATACGCGCTTTGCGGGAATGACCTTTGTGCTGACCGGCACCCTGCCTACCTATACAAGAAGCGAGGCGTCCGATATAATAGAATCCTTCGGCGGAAAAACATCATCTTCCGTTTCTAAAAAAACCTCGTTTGTCCTTGCCGGTGAAGAGGCGGGGAGCAAGCTTGATAAGGCAAACAAGCTGGGCGTTAAGGTTATAAACGAGAACGAATTCAGGGAAATGATACGATGAGAATTCCCGAGAATCGGGTTTGCGAAATATTATCTGCGGTATCGAAAATCCCGGAGGGTAAGGTGGCGACCTACGGGCAGATAGCCGCGCTTATAGGAAGAGACCGCGGCGCGCGCCTTGTGGGCAGAGTGCTCAGCGTGGCAAATTTTTACGGTGATTACCCCTGCCACAGGGTAGTAAACGCTTCGGGCAGAACCGCGCCGAATTTTTCGGAGCAGCGGGCGCTGCTTGAAAACGAGGGCGTTGAATTTAAAAGCAACGGGCTTGTCGATATGAACAAGTATAGGTGGCGCCCGAACAACGGATATTAGGCATGCAAAACCGCGATTTCGGTGCGGATATAAATTTTCGGGTTAATTTAAGCCTGTAACATCCCTGCGGCTTTTAAGCGGGGGATAGTTACAGGCTTACATTTTATCTGTTTGCAGGCTGAAAATATGTATAACGAAGAAGAAATCGGCAATTAAAATATGAACAAAATGTAAAAGTCAGGAAAAGTCAAATTATTTTTTAAAAAAGTATTGACTTTTCTTTTTTTTAGGATATAATAATAATCGTTAGCACTCAAGTGAATAGAGTGCTAAATCAAAAAGCAGTTTTTCAGAGGTGAAACGGAATGGAGCTGTCACCGAGAAAACAGGCGGTTTTGGCGGCGGTTACAAAGGCTTACATCAAAACCGGCGAGCCGGTAGGCTCAAAAGCGTTAACCGCTCTGCTTAAAAATGCGCCGTCGGCTGCAACGCTCAGAAATGAGATGAGCGAGTTGTGCGATATGGGGCTTCTGGCTCAGCCGCACACTTCGGCGGGCAGAATACCCACAAGCAGCGGCTTTAAGTTTTATGTCAATTCGCTTATGACCCCCGAAAAGCTTTCGGACGGTATGAAAAGGCAAATTGATTCATCGCTTGACGGTCTTCACTGTGCGCCGGAAAAAATTCCGGAGGCGGCGGGAAAGCTTTTATCCGACCTTACAGGTCTTCCTGCGGTAGTTTGCTTTGAAACCGACGGCAGCCCGAAGATTAAGAGCGCGGAGCTTTTCCCTGTGAGTCGGGGATCTGTGATGCTGCTGATAGTTACGGCGGACGGCAGAACAAGGCACACGGTGCTGCGTCTCGGAACGGAATGCACAAAAAGCTTTTTGGAAAAATCCCGCGATATAATATCACGGCGCATAAACGGCAGAAGAACCGATGAGCTGACGCGCGGCTATATGCAAAGCGTGGCGGCCGAAGCCGGAGCAGACGCCTTTGCGCTTATGCCGCTTTTCTCTTCGGTGCTTGAATCGGCAGCGGGAATTGAGTCCTCCGGCGCGTATCTTTTGGGCGAACAGCGGCTTTACGGCATTTGCGAAAGCCAAGCGGCGGCTAAAAGAATACTTTCACTGGTGGCTCTTCGTGAGCCGATGATAACGCTCACAAAACGGTTTGACGGTAATATCGGAACGGTGTTCGGCAGAGATTCGGGCTTTCGTGAGCTTGAAAACAACACTATGATTGCCGCGAAGTATTACGGAAGCGACAGATTCAAAGGCACGCTTTGCGTTATAGGCCCTAACAGGATGTCCTACGGGCAGATAATTCCGAGCGTTGAATATACCGCCTTGCGATTAACCGAAATTATGACCGAGGCGCAAAAGGATATGGAGGATTGATACCGGTGGCGGAGAAAACCGAAAATACCGCGGAGCAGGCAGAAAACGAGGTTGCGGCGGAAAAAGAAACCGAAACCAAAGCTCCGAAAAAGGAAAAAAAATCAAAAAAGGACGCCGAGATTGAAAAGCTTAAAGAGGAGCTTGAAAAAAAGAACGATATTCTTTTAAGAACGGCGGCTGAATTTGACAATTACAAAAAGCGAACCGAAAGGGAGCGCGCGGGTGTTGCGGAATATGCAAGAGCGGGCATAATAAAAAAGCTGTTGCCTATTATCGATAATATCGAGCGCGCAGCCGGGGCTGATAAAGAAAGCCCCGAATATTTAAAGGGAATCGAACTGATAGTAAAGCAGTTTGAAGCCCTGGCGGGCAGTTTGGAGCTCACCGAAACGGCGAAAGCGGGCGATGCGTTCGATCCCACACTCCATGAGGCGGTAATGCACATAGAGGATGATACTTTGGGTGAAAATGTCATTGCAGAGGTTTTACAAAAAGGCTACAAGACCGGCGATACTGTAGTACGTCACGCCATGGTCAAGGTGGCAAATTAAAATAAATTATTATTCGGAGGAATTTATCATGGGAAAAATTATAGGTATTGACTTAGGTACAACAAACTCTTGCGTTGCGGTAATGGAGGGCGGCGAGCCGGTAGTTATCGCTAATGCCGAGGGCGGCAGAACAACCCCTTCGGTAGTTGCATTTTCTAAAACGGGCGAAAGAATGGTAGGTCAGGTTGCTAAGCGCCAGGCTATTACCAACCCCGACAGAACAATAAGCTCTATCAAGCGTGAAATGGGTACTGCCCACACGGTTGAAATTGACGGCAAAAAGTACACCCCGCAGGAAATTTCGGCAATTATTTTGCAGAAATTAAAGGCTGACGCAGAGGCTTACCTCGGTCAGACCGTATCTGAAGCGGTTATCACCGTTCCTGCATACTTTACCGACGCACAGCGCCAGGCAACAAAGGACGCAGGCAAAATTGCGGGACTTGAAGTTAAGCGTATTATAAACGAGCCTACCGCTGCGGCACTGGCTTACAGCATTGATAAGGAAGACGACCAGAAGGTTATGGTTTATGACCTCGGCGGTGGTACTTTCGATGTTTCCATAATCGAAATGGGCGACGGCGTTCAGGAGGTTTTAGCAACCGCAGGTAACAACAGGCTCGGCGGTGATGACTTTGATAAGCGCGTTATGGACTACATTGTAAACACCTTTAAGGCAGAGCAGGGCATTGACCTCTCGGGCGATAAGATGGCAATGCAGCGTATTAAAGAGGCTGCCGAAAAGGCTAAGATAGACCTTTCGGGTATGTCCTCAACCGATATTAACCTGCCGTTTATAACGGTGGACGATTCGGGCCCGAAGCACTTTGAAACCACCCTTACAAGGGCTAAATTCAACGAGCTGACCGCCGATTTGGTTGACGCTACAATGGGTCCTGTTCGTCAGGCACTTTCAGATTCGGGACTTAATAAGAGCGAGATAAACAAGGTGCTTATGGTCGGCGGTTCTTCAAGAATACCCGCTGTTCAAGAGGCTATCAAGAACTTTATGGGCAAAGAGCCGTTTAAGGGCATCAACCCCGATGAGTGCGTTGCAATAGGTGCGGCTTTGCAGGCAGGCGTTTTGGGCGGCGATGTTAAGGGCTTGCTGCTTTTGGATGTTACGCCGCTATCCCTCGGTATTGAAACAATGGGCGGCGTTTCCACAAAGGTTATAGACCGCAACACCACTATCCCGGCTAAAAAGAGCCAGATATTCTCAACCGCTGCCGACGGTCAGACCTCGGTTGAGGTGCATGTATTGCAGGGCGAGCGCGAATTTGCCAAGGATAACAAGACCCTCGGTGTGTTCCACCTTGACGGTATTGCTCCCGCTCCGCGCGGAATCCCGCAGATTGAGGTTACCTTTGATATAGACGCGAACGGCATAGTTCACGTTTCGGCAAAAGACCTCGGCACAGGTAAGGAAAACAACATTACCATTACCTCAAACACAAATATGTCTAAGGACGATATTGATAAGGCTGTTAAAGAAGCCGAGCAGTATGCCGCAGAGGATAAAAAGCGCCGCGAGGCGGTTGACGTTCGCAACAACGCCGACCAGATGATTTATCAGACCGAAAAGACCGTTAATGAGTTCGGCGATAAGTTATCGGCTGATGAAAAGGCTAAGATTGATACTGCCAAAGAGGCTCTTAAAGAGGCGCTCAAGGGCGAGGATATTGAGGCTATAAAGGCTAAGCAGGAAGAGCTGCAAAAGGAGCTTTTCGCGGTAAGCGAGAAGGTTTACAAGGCTGCTAACCCGCAGGGCACCGAAAACGCACAGCCGCAGGGCGGCGCGCAGAACGGCGACCCGAATGTTTATGAAGCGGATTACACCGATGTTGACGACAACAATAAGCAGTAAGCGCTAAGCTGCGTTTTGACTTCCCCCTTAAAAAGGGGAAGTCTTCAACATATAATTTGTAGGAGAAATTGCTTTGGCTGACGATAAAAGAGATTATTATGAAGTCCTCGGGGTGGATAAATCCGTATCCGATGACGAATTGAAAAAAGCCTACCGCAAAGCGGCAAAAAAATATCACCCCGATTTAAACCCCGGCGATAAAGAGGCAGAGCAAAAATTTAAAGAGGTTAACGAGGCGTACGAGGTGCTTTCCGATAAGGAAAAGCGCGCGCGCTACGACCAGTTCGGTCATGCCGGAGTAGACCCGAATTACGGAGCGGGCGCGGGCGGCTACGGCGGCGGATTTACCGGTGATTTCGGCGATTTGGGGGATATATTCAGTTCATTCTTCGGCGGCGGTTTCGGTGGCGGCAGGCAGAGCAATCCGAATGCTCCGCGCCGCGGCAACGATACGGCGGCTACGGTCAACCTTTCGTTTGAAGAGGCGGCAAAGGGCTGCCGCAAGACCGTTAAGGTAACCAAAATAGATAACTGTAAGGAATGCGGCGGCAGCGGAGCCGAAAAGGGCTCAACCCCCAAAACCTGCCCGGTTTGTCACGGCACGGGTCAGGTTTCGGCTACGCAGCGCACCCCGTTCGGTGTAATGCAGACCCAAAAGGTATGCGATAACTGCCACGGCAGGGGTAAAATTATTGATAAACCTTGCCACACCTGCGCGGGTAAGGGCAGAATAAGACACACGGTGGAGCAAACCGTGGATATTCCCGCCGGAATTGACGACGGTCAGGTTATAAACCTGCGCGGCGGCGGCGACGCGGGCGCAAACGGCGGACCTGCGGGCGATTTACGCATAAACGTAAATGTTCGTCCGCACCCGATTTTCGAGCGTAACGGCTACGACGTTTACTGCGAAATTCCCATAACCTTTGCACAGGCGGCTTTGGGCGACGAAATAGTTGTTCCGACTCTCGACGGTAAGGTTAAATTCACCATTCATGAGGGAACGCAGCCGGGCGATGAGTTCAAGCTGCGCGGAAAGGGAATACAGCGCCTAAACTACGCCGGAAAAGGCGACGAATACGTTAAAATCACCGTTGAAGTGCCGCGCGACCTTTCAAAAGCGCAAAAGGATAAGCTGCGCGAATTTGACAGCGTGACAAACGAAAAGAATTATAAAAAGAAAAAGAGCTTTTCGGAGAAAATTAAGAGCTTTTTCAATGAATAAACGGTGATAAAAGTCAGCGTTTGTAAAGACATAGGCTCCCTTATTTTCGGCTTTGCCGAAACAGAGGGGAGCCGATTTTGTCGCTGCGCGACATTTTTCCTGCACTGTGGGGAGCAACCCTCGTCAGAGGGAGCCTTTATAATCCTCGTTTTTTCATCAATTAAAGAAAAAATGACAGGGCTCGGAACGATAACACGGCTGCGGTGTGGCTGAAGCCCGCAGACCTTATAAGTCTTTTAAAGAAAAAAGACAGAGAAGCATATATTTTTTAAAGGAGATAATATATTATGGTAAAGCACATAATTCTTTGGCAGCTATCCGACAGCTTAACGGAAGAGGAAAAGGTGAAAGCCGCGCATAACGCAAAGCAGAATCTTGAGGGCTTAATCGGTAAAATTGAGGGGCTTACCGATATTTGCGTAATAACGGGTAAGCTTGCAGGCTCCAATGCGGATATGATGCTCGACAGCACTTTCACATCGGAGGAAGCGCTTAAAAACTACTCCGTTAACCCCGCACATGTTGCGGTTGCGGATACCTATGTAAGACCCTTTGTAAAGTCGCGCAGCTGCATTAACTATGAAATCTGATTTATGACCCGATAATATACAAATATTAGCCGATAAGAAATTGACCGCCGTTCCTAAAAAATATTATAATTAATGAAAAGGAACGGTGATTTTTTATGGAAAGAAAAACTGAAGCGCAAAGACTCCGCGCGGTTGAGAGCTTTAAGACCGCAGGGGAATTTATAAGCTGCGAGCCGTACGGCAACGGTCATATAAACGATACGTATTTGGTGGTCTGCAAAACAGGCAGCGGGAATAAGAGATATATACTGCAGGCGGTTAATACCGATGTCTTCAAAGAACCCGAAAAGCTTATGAGCAACATCGAAAAGGTGACTGCTTTTTTAAGGAAAAACGGCTGCGGCGAGCGCGAGACCTTAAGCCTTGTCAAAACGCGGGATAACAAGCCGTATTTTACAGACGGCGACAATAACTGCTGGCGTATGTACGATTTTATTGAGGATTCGATCTGTCTTGAGCTGCCCGAGAGCAATGAGGACTTTTACCAGTGCGCGGTTGCGTTCGGGAAATTTCAAAGATTTTTGGATGATTTCCCGGTCGGCGAGCTTTACGAAACAATACCAGATTTTCACAATACCCCCAAGCGCTTTGCGGATTTTACCGCGGCGGTTTCAAAGGACGCGCTCGGCAGGGCTGCAAATGTCCGTGAGGAAATCGAATTTATAAAATCCCGCCGGGATTTTTACCCTGTGCTTATAGACAATGAAAAGGCAGGGCTTCTGCCGCGCAGGGTAAGCCACAACGATACAAAGAGCAACAATGTTATGCTTGACAGCGTAACGCGCACCGCGCTTTGCGTTATCGATCTGGACACGGTAATGCCGGGCTATTCGGTGACGGATTTCGGTGATTCCATACGCTTTGGGGCAAGCACCGCGGCAGAGGACGAAAAGGATCTTTCAAAGGTTCATTTCAGCCTTGAAAAGTTTAAGACATATGCGGCGGGCTACCTTGACGGCTGCGGCGGAATGCTTAAAAATGAAGAAATAATGCTGCTGCCCGAGGGCGCCAAAATGATGACGATTGAATGCGGAATGCGCTTTTTGACAGATTACCTCGAAGGGGACACATATTTCAGAACGGCATACCCCGAGCACAACCTTGTGCGCTGCCGCACACAGCTAAAGCTCGTTTCCGAAATGGAAGAACAGTGGGACGAAATGAAAAACGCGGTTAAGGAATTTTGCAAATAAAATCTGTTTGGCTGTTAAACGATATATTTGATAAATTAATAAAATATAGCGCGGCGGTGTAGGTTTGTCAATGATGTGTTACAAAAATCAGAAAACTTCGCCGAAGGATAAA
>ERZ826220.1826-NODE-1826-length-19844-cov-10.038304_pt1 | contig 19844 bp, 25 predicted proteins | sample MGYA00519927_ERZ826220 | MGnify/ENA primary metagenome ERZ826220 (study PRJEB31778, sample SAMEA3449225) | human gut metagenome | biome: human gut; feature: human-associated habitat; material: faeces | place: United Kingdom | collected 2010/2012 ...
GCTTTCTGCATGGCGATTTCTTCGAGCTGTCCCGCAAGTCCGCGATTGGCAGAAATGCCGTATTCCTTTTCCAGCATAGCGGCGATGGGCATGCTGTTTTCTTCGCGAATCGTCCATGTAAAAGGCGTTCGGGCGTTTTGCCGGGTACCAGTATCCGATATGTCAAAAACGTAGCGGTAGCGCGGCACGTCGCCGGTCATATCCAGCAGCGCAATGCCTTTTGCGCCGCGCCGGACGTACCGCTGCATGGTATTCGTCCACAGCTCAAACGACGCGCAGGCGGTCGCGTCCGGGCGCTGGGCGTAGATCATCATCTGGTCGTAAAAACTATATTTGTACAGGGTGGAAGCCGTTTGCAGAAACGAGCGCCACCTTTCCCCGTCGGCGGAGATCTCGCGCACGGTCTGCGCGGCAAGCTGTACATAATCGTCAATTTTGGGCATTTCATCGCTCCTGTATGTCTTTCCGTTTCGTCGCCGTCATCGTATCTCGTTTGGCTTTGGGCCTGTCCGCAATCCGCAGACGCTCTGAATGGAAATACGGATTTCTCCATAAGCGCAGCGGAATATCCGTCGGTTTCATCAAGTTTCCATGATTCTGTGGAAAGACCCGCACCGCGTCCACGCCGATTTCCTTCACGATCTTTTCGATCATCGCCAGCGCGACGCAGTTCGTATTCGTAAAGCTGCTTCGCGTGAAATCATCGCACAGCATGTTTTTACCGTGCCGCACATGCAGCACGTCCAGATCAAACCCGCCGACCCAGCCGACGCCCATCGTCAGATGCGGCTTGTCGGTGATGTCGTCGTTTTCCTGCCGGCCTCGCAGTTCGCAAAAGCGCTGCTTCGCCTGATCGAACCGGTCAAAGCGTTCCAGCGGACTTGGATTTTCCGACCCTCGAATCCACGAAGATAAATCCTCGATGACGTAATAATTCCACTTGCCCGGATCGCGGCGCTGCGTCACATAGTCCACGCACTCGCCGCGCCGAAAGCTCTCAAAAACCACCTGATCTGCGCCGAAACGTTCGCTGTCCGATACAACCGCAAACCTTCCGGCACCCAATTCCCGGATTCGAAAGTTATACTCCCTATCCGGATTTCGTTCCGCCGTCCATTCCAAAGACATCCCTCCTTTTCTTTTTGGGAAAACCGTTTTTCGCCAGTTATCCCCAATCCGTCAACAGGTTTCGCCGGGTTTTCAACATGGATGTCCACAGCTTATCCACACGAATCCCGTTTGGACATAGAAGAAGGCGGACGCTCGCGCATCCGCCCCTCGGCACATCTCCGTTTCTTCCTTTCGTCGTCCTCATATTCCCGCCATGCCGCATCCGCCGCCTTGCTCTGTCCGCACGGCTTTTCCATCATCAGCCGCTCGAACGGGCTGTTCGTGAAGTATCGCAATTCATCCCCCTTTTCAGGCGAAAAAAAAAGCAGCCCTTTTTCAGACTGCTTACTTCTCAAAAGCAACTCGGTGTATATCGAACAGTTACGATTAACACCCTTTTATTTTCTTCCTCGACGCGATAAACAATCGTGTAGTTTTTGACAAACAGTTGTCGATATTCCCTGTCTGTAAAAACACCTGTTCGGCGCACAGAACCCCGCTTAGGCGTATCTTCAAGGCTCAAAATCGCTTGTTCAATACGATCAATCAGGTTTTCTGCTGCCGTCGGCGCAGACAATTCGCTGACAATATAAGCATATATCTCGTCAAGATCCTGCAATGCTCGATTCATCAACTGCACGCTGTATTTATCCAAGGTGCTTCCTCCTCAACTGTTTCAGCGCGCTCCGAGCCTCGTGCGTTTCACCACTTAAAGCAAATTCCATTTCAGCATCATAAATCGCACCATTCATCGCCATGCGCTCTACCATTTCCTCATAGGCTTCGATACTCATCACAACGAGATCACCATACCCATTTTTTGTGATAAACACCGGTTCTCGCTTAGCGTGACAAATATCTGAAATTTCATTGGTGTTACGCAAATCCGTAATAGGTCTAATCTGCGGCATATTCCTTCCTCCTCTCTTTTCTTGTACATTATTATAACAGAATTATGTACGTTTCTCAATCAAAATATCCCTCTTTCTTTATTTTTTATTTCTCTTCGTTCTCCTCCCCGATTTCCTCCTCGTCGTCATCATCATCGAGTTCCGTGTTGTAGCGCGGCTGCGCGTCTCTCTTCTTCCCCAGCACGACGAACGCCGCAGCGCCGCCCGCAATCAACACCACCAGCAGCACGAGCACCATCATCGCCGTCGAATCGGTCGTTCTCTCCGCTTCCGGCTTGGGTTCGGCGGTCGGCTTCGGCGTAGGCGTTGCCGTGGGTTCGGGCGTGGGCTGTTCATTCTTGCTCACCACACCGAAAAGGTCGCGGTCATCCACAAGGTTGAGGAAATAGGTTTCGTACTGCTCGCCGTCCTTGTCCAGCGGCTTGTCGTAGTCGATCACGAGGTAATACGTTTCGCCCTTGCGCGTCTGCACCGTGATGAATTGCTTGTTCGTCGCCTTGGAATACAGCAAATCCACCGTTTTCATGTTGCCGCCCATCGAAAAAGGCTTGCCCTCGGTCGGCTCGCTCGTCCCCGTCCCGCCCGCAAGCTGTGCCAGCAGCGCATAGAGCGCGTCGATATCCGGGGCTGCTGTCGTCTGCGGCTGCATGGTCGCCTGCGGCACGTCCGTGGGCATCGGCGTTGCGGTCGGCTTCGGCGTGGTCTTTGCGCCGCCGGAGGACGGTTTCTTTGTCGCGGAGGGCTTGCTGTCATTGCCGCTCAAACCGCTGTCATCCCTGCCGTAGAAGGGATTTTTCACATACACCTTCTGCGACACGTTGCCCGCCAGATCGACGGCGTAAATGGCAATCTGCTGCCTGCCGTCCGCGTATTCGCGGATGTTCGCGTCCAGCGTCGTTCCGCTATATTTGAGCTTATGCCCGTTGACGTACACCGCCGCCACGCCGGAGGTGGAATCGGTCGCTTCGATGCAGATCACCTCGCCGCTCACGCCCGCCTTGACAGTCGGCGGCGTGCTGTCAAAGCAGGAAATCGCTTCGCTTTTCGCCTGCACATTGCCCGCATGGTCGGTAATGGACACATGGATCGTCGCGTTTTCCCGCAGCTCCACCGAATAGCCTGTGCTCTGATCGTCGCCGTCTACGACGGTCTGCCAGCCGTTTTCCGTCGCCACGACGATTCGGATGTTCGCCCAGCCCGTGCCGTTCACATCCACGATGTTGATTTTCGCCGTCGCCCTGTCCTTCTGCCACTTTGCCGGGGACACAACCGTGATTTTGTACGCGCCCTCCGGCATCGGCTCGGCGGTCGGTTCGGTCGTGGGCTGCTGCGTCGGCTCTGTCGCAGGCTCAGCCGTCGGTTCGTCCGTGGGCTGCGCCGTGGGCTCAGTCGTCGGCTGTTCCGTGGGCTTGGTCGTCGGCTGTTCCGTCGGCTCGGCAGTCGGTTCGCCTGTCGGCTCTGTCGTAGGCTCGTTCGAGGGTTCAGCCGTCGGTTCGTCCGTGGGCTGCGCCGTGGATTCTTCCGTCTCTTCTCCCGTTTCCGTCTGCCTATCGGGTTCTTCTGCTTCCTGCACAGGATGATCAATTTCCCTGCTTTCGCTCATGTTTTCGTCCTGCACAGCTTCCTGTACAACCGTTTCGCCCGCCACGCTTTCCGCCTTGACCGCCAGCACCGATCCGCCCAGCACTGCGCAGAGCGCCAGCGTCAAAACGCGCATCCCCATCTTATTCTTCAAAAGATTCATCGTCCTGCCGTTCCTCCTGTTCTTCATGTTCCTCTTTGTCCTGCGGCGGCTTGCCCGCCAGAAAATCTTCCAGCTCCTCCGGGGTCAGCCGCATACTGCGCACGACATAGAGAATGCCCATGTTCTCCGCTTCCTCCTGCCGCTGCGCCAGCTTCTTTGCCTTTTCCTCGGCACGCTTGGCGGCGTTGTCCGCCTTTTCTCGGTTGTTGCGAATCTTCTGCAAATCCGCACGCCAGTTCATCTTCTTTGCCATGCTTTATTCGTACATCCTCCCGAATCCATAAAAATGCTCCTGCCAATAGGCGCGGCTCAAATCCGCATACGAAATCGGATTGCCGCAGTTCAAAATGTACCCGTCGCCCACATACAGCGCGACGTGCGTAATGCCGTCGTTCCCCGCCACGCCGTCGCCCAGCGTGCCCTGAAAGAAGATCAGGTCGCCCGGACGCGCTTCTTCCGGCTCAATCGGTGTACACACGCCGTACAAGCTCGTCGCGCCCAGCCTGCCGACGTCCCGCACACCCGACTCTTTGAATATCCACGAAATGAAGCCCGAACAGTCAAACGACGTTTCCGGGCTGTCGCCGCCCCAGACGTAGGGATAGCCGATATACCGTTCGCCTGCCTCGATGAGCTTGGCAAACTTGGGGTCAGCCTGCTTGTATGCCTCCGGGACTTCGTATTCCATCGGCTCTTTGAGCTGCGATGCGTGCGGCTTGCCCGCGAACAAATCCGGATAATTGCCCAGCGTCGCCATATAAAGCGCGTACATGCCGACCTTTTCACGGCTCAGCACCATGAACGGCAGATGAGAGAGCATGTTGTTGACCAGCTTCACCTTGCAGATCGCATAGGTGTATGCCACTTCGATTTGTACCCAGTTCTCCCGCCACTTCATCTCGCCCGTTTTGGGGTCTTCCACCTGCTCGTATTCCTTCTTCCATTCTATGCGGCAGCGCGTTTCCTTCTCGACCGAGGTTGTCAGCTTATACTGCTGCTCGAAAAGAAGCTCCAATGTCGGCATCGCCGTGTCCACCGTCCACTCCCCGCCAATGCGCGCGCTGATCAGCGCCAGCAGCACATACGGGTCGTGCCAGATTTCCATCTGCTCCACCTGCACCTCGTCGTAGTCGGGATGCCGTTCACCGTACCTGTCCAGCTCGTCTTGCAGCGCATCCTCCATCTCGCAATACGCCCGTTCGGCGGCAATCAGGTCATCTTCCTCAGCGGGATAGGTGCCGATGACCAGCGATTCAAGCAGCGACTGCGCAATCGGCATACACCCGGACAGGCTGCTGAGCATATACGTCATCATCACCGCAAAGAGCAGGATAACCAGCTTTCCCCGATTTTTCCGGATGAACTCTTCGATTTTCCGCTCCGTCCTTTGAACGGGCGTGAACACGGCTTCGCCCGCGCCCTGCACGACAATCCCTTCCGCCTGCCGCCCGGTCTGCGCCGCCGCGTACTGCCGCTGAATCTGCTTTTTCTGCCGCTGCTTGGACATCCGCCGCACGCTGGATTCTGCGCCCTGCCTGCCCGTCCGCACCGCCTGCACCCCGACGTTTTCTTCTTCTTCCGTTTCGTCCGCAGGAAGCACCGCGTCGGCCAGCAGGTCGGAAAGCGCGTCCGCCGCGCTTTCCGTGTGCCGCAGCATAGAGGGCGGCCTGGGCTTTTCCGCCTCGAAACGCAGGCGGTACGCCTTACTGCCCGCGAGCCTTTCGCGCTTTCTCATCGCAAAACACCCGCCAGTCGTGCTGCGTCATCGCGTCCGCCCGCGCCGCCGCCCTGCACAGGGACAGCATCACCAGCGCCACAAAGCAAACGCCCAGCACCGTCGCCAGAATTTCCATCATCCGTTTTCCTCCTCCTGACCCGCCGTTTCATTAGGGCGGGTCGTCATCAGCCGGTAAAGCTCCGTGTCCTGCGGAAAACGATCCACAAAAGGCAAAATCGTATCGCCGTAGAGCAGCAGTCCCTCGCCTGCGCCGGACTGCTTCACATAGGAGAGCTGACGCGCGGAAATGCCCAGCTTTTTCGCCAGAATCTCGCGGTCACCCGGTGCCTGATTGAGCATCAGGATAAAGTCACTGTTTTCAAAGATGTTTTCGATTTCCGCGCTCGCCAGCAGATCCTTCAGGTTCTGCGTAATCGCCGTCGGGATGCCGCCCCATTTTCGAAAACGCTTCCAAATCTCCACGGAGTACGCCGCCGTCTGCGGCTCTTTCAGCAGCAATCTCGATAGGTCAGACGCTTTCACGCCTTTCGCCCCGAGCCACACCGTGCAAGCAACTTTCATTGCACACGGCGTTCCATGGGATAAGTCTTTATTGCTAATACAGTTACTTCAAAGTCTGGTTAATTGTTATAAGGTTAATTGCTTCCAATCCTGCTTTAGCTCTCCATTTGTTGAGCTTTGCAATCTTGGCAGGTGCCCTACAATCGAATAAATCGATGAGGGACTTGATGATTTTCACGTCATTAGAATAGATAAGGCTCTTTATATCTTTGTGTACGATTCTGAGGTTTGCATATTCATCCGTACCACCTTGGCTTGGTGGATTAAGATATATGCATTCCACATCTTCAAACGCAAGAGACACCTTTGAGAGTTCACACTTACCCTTTGATGCCACAAATCTTGATAGGCGGTTGTCACAGAATTCGATACTATGATTCGTGTCGTTATCTCTACTCAACTTCAACAGCGTTTCTCCATATTCAGATTTAGCAAGCATGCGGTGAATACGTTCACGTCCCTGTGGGGTGTAACGATTGGTGTCCACTCGGTAGAACATTGGGTTTTGCGTCCTACAGTATGCTACAGGAACGACAATCATACCATTGATATATCTAACCTGTTTGGACTCCCCATATTTCTGATAGAAATATTCGTCCATCGCACCTTTCAATGTCGGCGGTTTTTCCTTAGAGAGGTCAGCCCGACTATTCAGTCTCGTCTTCATGGTTATGTCAATCGACGGGAACAGTCTGTGAACATCTGCATTTATCATAGTAGCCATGTTATAGTACTGATGCATACCAATGACTGCTTGGTTGTATCTGATGAGGTCATCGTGCTGTGATTGTTCACTCTCGTGAGATTTACAGGCCTGCGCCATGGCATTTTTCAGCTTCATTCGTTGAGAATTGATGGCTTTGTCAGTCATATGAGACTTGATAGACCATTTCTTTCCCTTCTTGTAAAGTTTAAATTTTATGCCTAAGAAGTCGCTATAGCCTTTGGTAAGATTCGTAATTCGTGACTTATCTGGAGATGTTTCCAGCTTTAGTCTGTCCATTAGCCATTGCTCGACCGCATGCTTTAGCTTGGAAGCATCAGAATACGACCTGCAAAATATCTTAAAATCATCCGCATATCTCACTATGTGGCACTCTTTCAATCGGGACTGTCGCAACTTCTTGTACAGATTCCCTTTATTCGGGGTACCATTTTTATTCATATAAATATCGCTTTTCAGAGGATGCTTTGCAGGCATTTCCTCCCATTGACTGGCTATCCACCAGTCAAGCTCATTCAGCACAATATTTGCCAGTAAGGGACTAAGTACACCGCCCTGAGGCGTACCTTTGTCGGGTACCGTTCTAACCCCATTTTCTTCAATTGGAGCTTTTAGCATTTTTCCAATTAAGGAAATCAGCCTTTTATCACGTATTCCCATCGTCCATATCTGTTTTAGTAGCTTTCCATGGTCGACATTATCAAAAAATCCCTTGATATCTACATCAACTACATAGTGGAATCCGTCCACCTGCGCCAGTTTGTAACACACGGCAACGGCATTCTTAGTGCTACGATTCGGTCTGAAACCATAACTGTGCCGATAAAACTTGGCTTCGCATATAGGCTCCATGACCTGCAACACGCTTTGTTGTACAATCCTATCTAATACCGTAGGGATTCCTAATGGTCGCATTTTCCCATTTGGCTTTGGGATATATACCCTTCTCACCGCTTTAGGCTGATAGTTAAGAATTTTGTCCCTAACACATTGAACCAATGCTTCCTCTGACATCTCAGCTAAGTCCTTAAAGGTCTTACCGTCGACACCAGGTGTGCTGCTTCCTTTGTTTGATTTGAGATTACGGTATGCCATTTTGATATTGGCATCTGAACCGATAATACTTATCAGATTCGTGAAAATCTTTTCGCTCGCACTATCCGCATATAATGCGTCCTGTACTTCGACCATGCCGTAGTACTCAGCATATCGGATAGCACTTTTCTTTAACAATTCCTTTCTTTGCATAGTCAACATCACCTCACTCTCGCAAGACTTGTTTCTCTTAGTCATACTCGAACCTATGAATGTTAACTGCATTACTTTATTACACTTGTTTTGTCGACTGGCAGACTGACCAGTCGTCCCACTAGAGGCTGTTGCTCCACTCCCATTACAGAAGCTTCATCGCTCGTGCCTCCGCTCTCACAACGATAAAGGTAAGTTATACAGTGTGTTTTCCTTACCAACAGGTCATAGCATGTGCAACTGCTCGCTGTTCGTTGCTTTCGACGTTCCAATATGATGCAATATACTGTACTTAGGTGCTTCCTTTGAGCCTGCTGATTTCCATTGCCTGTAACAATGCTCCGACTTTCACTTCCACCCAGTTACTTTTCGGTAATCAGCGCCAAACCGTTGGCATACGCTTTTCAACGCATTCGAATTTTAGACTCTTTAAATCGTCAGTTCGTCCCCACTTCCGTGGATACTCACCATATACAGCTTCACTACATAATCACAGGCAACCCACACCTCTGTGAATCTTTCCTCAGCCTTACCTGTTAGGACCTGCTTTTTGCTCTTCACCCTAACTTTTGACAACCCGATAGTTCTTGCACAACTATCACGCTGTAGGGAGTTTGTGTGTGTCCCTTCCGGGCGTTACCCCTTCATTTGAACAACACCATATCAGTTGTATCAGTAGCTTTTCTTTTTACGGACGGCTACTGACCCCGCTGTCTATTCAACAAGCGGAACGTCTCGTCCGATGGAACTCATCCATGTAATACCGGGTCGATTTCTTCTGCGCCCGGTTGATCGTCACCCTGTTCCAGACCTGATCCTGCACAATGAGCATCCCCAGCTTTTTAAGCTGCTTGCCCAGCCCCTTGATGTCGTAACAGACCAGTCGGTTCTTCAGGTTCACGTTCGTGCGATGGTTGAACAGATTCAGGCTGCCATGCACATAGATTTCAAGCGCCGTCGCAATCCTCTGGGCTTCGGGTTCGGGCTGAATCTTCAGCTCGACGTACAGATCCTCCAGAATCGGCATGGTTTCCGGCTTCGGGTCGGCGAAATACGCCTGATACACCGAACGGACGCACCGGTCGATGACCGTCTTTTCAATCGGCTGCAAGCCCTCCTTGCCGCCGACGATCAGCTCGCACATCGACAGCACAAAGTCGGATTTCAGCGTCACGGGGTCTTCCTCATCCGCGTAATTCATGTTGATATCCAGCGGATTGATGTAGTCGCTGCCGACGGGCGAAATGCGGATGATCTGCCCGTGCAGCCGCCTGACCAGCGGCGCATACTCCGCTTCCGGGTCGCAGATGATGATGTCGTCGTCCGTCACCAGAAACACGTTGACCATTTCCCGCTTCGCCGCAAACGATTTGCCGCTGCCCGGCGTACCCAGAATCAGTCCGTTCGGGTTGCTCAGCAGCTTGCGATCCACCAGAATCATGTTGTGGGACAGCGAATTCACGCCGTAATACAGCGCACCTTCGCTTTTCTGAAACAGTTCCTGCGTCGTAAACGGAATGAAAATGCCCAGCGCGCTGGTCGTCAGCCCGCGCTCGATGCGAATCGGGTTCACGCCCAGCGGCAGCGCCGCCTGCATCGCCCGCTCCTGCTGGAAATCCAGCGTCACCAGCGAACAGTTCATCGTCTGCGCGATGCTCCGGCACTGCTGCACATCCGCCTTGAGCTTGCGCTTCGTGTCCGCCGCGTTGACCAGAATAAACGTCAGCATCAGCATCCGCTCATTGTGGTTTTGCAGGCTTTTGAGCATGTCCTTCGCGCCCACGTCCAGCGTCGTCAGGTCGCTGGGCAGGATATCCATATCGTAGCCGGAACGCACGGCGCGTTTCTGCTCCTCGATTTTCGTCCTGTCCAGCTCGGTAATCTTGCGCTTGACCATCTTCACCGCTTCCGCCTGATCAATGGCGCGGATGTGCATGGACACGATCAGGCTGCTGTCCACCGCCAGAAACGCTTCCAGCGCACGGTCGGACAGGTCGGCGGCGGTAATCTGCAAAAACGACGCGCTGCAAAACTTCTCCCCGATTCTGAACGTGCGCCCGTCCGGGAACTCGAACGATGCAGGCGCGATGAAGTCCCGCGTAGACAGCCCGGATGGCGCGAGCCAGTCCCAGTCAAACGCGAACGGCTCTTTCGTGTCCATGTGGAAGATGCCGTGCAGCAGCGCCAGCCGCGCTTTGCCGTCCAGCGCCTGCGCGTGAACGCCCATCCGCTTGAAATTGCCCAGCAGCTCCGCCTCGATGCGTTCCAGCCGCGGCTTTGCGTTGCGCACACTGTCCGCCTCGATGGTGAACGTCAGGTATTTCGTCTTGCGCAGACCGTTATTGCCCCGCGCGAGCTGGTTTTGGAGCATCTGCACATATTCCTCGCGGATGCCGTCAAAATCGTCCTGCCGCGCGGTCATCTCAATGCGGTCGTCTCCTCCGCTCTGTCCGTTTTCCAGATTGAGAAACGAAAACTCGAAGGAAACCGAGCTGTCAAAGTAGTTGATGAACTCGCACCAGCTCCCAAAGATCGCGTCCTTGTCCTCGTTTTCGGAGAGCTGATAATTGATGTCCTGAAACTGGATCGTCTTGTTGTAGCGGTTCACGTCCACCCGGCAGACGCCGTCCGGGTACATCCGCTGATAGGGGATCGTCTGCTGCGCGCTGACGCGGTTTCCGTGCCCGCTCCGCGCGCGGCGGATGACCGCCTTAATCTGCCGCTTTTCGCTTCCTGTGAGCTTTCTGTTTGTTGCCTTGAGCAATGGCTTTCACCTCGTTTTCAAGCCGCGCCTGCTTTTCCAGCAGCGCATAAATGTTCTGGGTCTGATAGATTCTGCGTCTCGGGCGCAGATAGCGGCTTTCGATAATGTGCCGCAGTACGGCTTCCAGCGGTTCGCCGTTCTTTTCATACAGGCCAAGCGCGAAAAACGGCATCATGGCAAAGATCATAAGAAACGTCACCATGCTGCCGGGCAGCGCGTGTTTCGTCAAAAAGAAAAGCGGTACGCCGATGAGCGCCCCGCCGGAAAAACAGATGACCTGCCGCTTTGTCAGGTTCAGAATCAGCTTCTGCCTGACTTTCGTCAGGTCTTTCGGAATGGGAACGTATGCCACATTCATCCTCCTTCGTCTAAAATCAGTGAGCATGGAAAATGCTCCGCGCCAGACTGCTTGTCTTAAACAGCGTAAAGCACAACAGCACCGTGTACCCCATGCATGTCCAAATCGCCGTGGATACGTCGCTCTCCACCGCAATCCCGCGCACCAGTATGGCATAAATCGCCACGCAGATGATGATGAGAAACGCCTGAAAGCCCAGCGCAAAAAGGCTTCGCAGATAGTTCTGCCCCATCTGTCCCCATTCGCGGTTCGCCATCGTCGCCATCGGGATGGGCGCAACCGAGGTTACAAGGTAAATCTCGATCATGCGTCCATAGGTGATGATGAAAATGCAAATTGCCAGCGCCCACATCGTAAAGCCGACAAACATGCTCTGCACCCATAATCCAAACAGCGCGCCAAGCTCCATCTCCGCCAGCTTCGCTTCAAGCCCGACGATGACGCTGTCGATGCGGATATCCGTATCGGCAATCACCAACCCCGACGCACGGCTGACCACGCTCTGCGCCACGTCGAACACCGCCATCACGATGTTCCATGTGTTGGTCACGATGACCACCGCGCACGCCGTCTTGAACACCCATTTTGCCAGCATGAACGTGTCCATGTCGTGCATGTTGTTGCGGTCAACGATCATCTGAATCAGCTCCAGCGTCGCCACCAGCGCGAGAATCACGCCCGCAATCGGGAGAATCACATTGTCGCTCAGGTTTCGGATCATGCCGAATACGCCGCCGTTCCACGCCTGCGGCGTTGCGCCTACGTTGTCCGCAATGCCCGCCACCTGCCGATTCACATTGTCAAACAGCCCGGTGAGATTGCTCATAATGCTGCCGATGAGCAGCTCCTTGAGCCACTCCGTAACCTTATCCCAAAGAAAATTCAAAAAACCACCTCCTCTCATACCCAATTTCGCAAAGCCCCGCCATTCGTCAGCCGCCGAAAAGCCCGGTCAGCAGCGGAATCAGCGTCGTGCCGATCAGGGCGACGCCTGCGCCGGCAACGAATTGTTTTGCGCCCTGCGACTTCGCGCCGGGGTTGTCCCCGCCGTAACCTTCCAGCAGGTTAATGCCGCCCCAGATAGACAGAATCGCGCCGATGGCGACGACGAGGAATTGGAGCACCGTGACCGCCTGATTGAAAAAAGCCATTCTTTTTTGAGCCGGATATCGGGTTTATCGCGCAAAACCGGATGAAAAAAGCGCCTGCATCCTCCTGCAAGCGCGCTCCCGTCCGGCTTTCTCCTTTTTCATATTTTGTTTTCCGGTTCTGCGCACAAGGCATACCGGGGCGGAGAACGCCCCCGCACCATGCCGCGCAGCATAATTGGTTCCTTTCACATTTTCCTCCTGTTACTCAAGAGACAATTCATCCCCATTTTCCTCTGCGTCCACCTCATACACATCCGTCACCGTATCCGCCTTGACCTTCATCCGCCTTCGGATAAACCGCTCCACGTCAAAGGCGTTCTTCGGGTCTGCGTCGGACAGATATTTGTAATGCGGATGCTTTGTAATGTCATACTTGCTCGACAGAAACGGGCGCACGCCGCGAAGCTGCAAGATGCACTTGCCGCCGTCCAGCACTTCAAGCTCATCCACGGACAACAAGCTTTTACCGAGCTTCTGGTAATTCAGGCTGTGCGACGTTTCGCGTCCCCTCGATTCGCCTGTGTTGTAGGTGTCGATGGTCTCGCGCCCAAGCGCTTCGGACAGGGCTTTGAGCGTCGTCGGCTCTTTGCCGCCGAGAAATAGGCTCGCGTCACAGTTGCCGATGACGGTTTCCGCATTGTCCTTGTACAATGCCTTGAGCTGGCTCTGCGTCTGCAAAATCAGACACGCGGAGATTTCTCGGCTGCGAATCGTCGCCATCAGCTTTTCGAGTTTCGGAATCTGCCCGATATTGGCGCACTCGTCAATCAGGCAACGCACATGCACGGGCAAGCGCCCGCCGTACACATCGTCAGCCTGGTCGCACAGGAGATTGAAAAGCTGAGTATAGCACATGGCAATCAGAAAATTGAAGCTGTCGTCCGTATCGCTCATGATGAGGAACAGCGCCGTTTTCCGGTCGCCCAGCGTATCCAGCTCCATCTCGTCATACGCCGTCAGCCCACGCAGTTCGGCGATATCGAACACCGCCAGCCGTGCGCCGCAGGAAATCAAAATGCTTTTCGCTGTTTTTCCAGAGACGAAAAGTCAAGGATTTTTTCATCAAATTCATAAAAAGCAAGGTCGGAAATCCACTCCAGATTCCCGACCTTCGCTTTTTATCTAAAGGCAGCTCACATCTGCCGCACTTCGTTTTTCAACATACGCTTGATTTTATCGCTCATGGTTTCCGTACTGGTGGTGCTGAAATGGACGCGAACCTTGTAAGTGGTCTTTCCAATCTTCCGCACCAGTGCCGGGGCGTTCTGCTCCGGCTGAACGGTCGTTGTGCGGGGCGTATTTTCAATTCTCATATTCTGCAAGGCTCCTTTCTTCAGGGGATACGATCTGCTTTGCCGCCGTTCTCATTGCCGCCGCGTTTTCCTCTCGAAAGTTCTTTCCGGCAAAGAGAATAGGCGCACAGCGTTCCAATATACGGTCATAAATGCGGGCGTGGGCAAGGTCGGGCGGATTCTTGATCTCTTCTAAGCGCAGATTTGTGGTGATAATCATGGGTTTACGGCTGCGATATCGGCTGTCAATCACATAAAACATCTGCTCCATCGCGTACTCCGTGCTGCGCTCTACGCCCAAATCGTCAATAATCAGCAGGTCGTAAAGTTCCAAACTGGCGATAAAATCCGCTCTATCCTCGGAGAACACGCCCGTCAGTCGGTTCAAGATGGATGGAAAATTCGTCATCAGTACGGGAACATCCCGTTCAAGCAAGGCATTTGCGATACAACCGGCGAAAAAGGATTTGCCTGTTCCCACATCTCCGAACAACAGCAGACCTGTGTTATCGCGAAAGGCTTCACTCCAACGCTCCACATAAGCACGAGCTTTTTCGATCAGCGGGTTTTCTCCACTATCGTTGGCAAAGGTATAGTCATACAGATAGCGGTCTTGAAGTCCCTGTGCCTTGCGGCGCTTGATTCGCTCCATGCGTTCCCGCTGCGCATCTGCTTCTTTGCGCCGCCGCTCCGCCTCAATCTGACAGGCACAGATGCATCGCGGCATAAGATATCCCGGCTTGCCAAAGTTTGGCACAATCGTCTGTCGTGAGCCTTTGCAATTTTTACAATGAATCAAACCGTCGGATGCGTCGATATACTCATCTGCATCTAATTTCGTTGTTCCAGCATTTCTTTTAATCCAAGCGCGGATTTCCTCAGTGATTTCCATCATACGGTTTCACCTTCTCGAACGCTGTAATCTCGGTTTCGGGTCTGTGTTGCTGCTTTCTTTCTATCCTCGGCTGCCCAGCGGCGAATAGTAGCCGCGTGGTTTTGATACTGCTTACCGGTGGACGCCATGTACTCGGAGAGTCGGTCAACGTAGGTCTGCCACAAGGCGGGCAGTTCCTTTTGCAGCTCAGTCAATTCATCATCGGTGAGAAACACGTTCTGATAACGTCCATAGGCGGGTGTGCCGACACACTCTCTATTCTCTTTATCTCTAATATCTAATCTCTTATCTCTAATCTCTGGTGGACATTTGTCCACCTGCCCGGACGGAAGAAGATTTTGCCGCTTCAAGCGCATCCGCTCCTTTCGCTTGCGCTCGCCCTCGGTAGAAGATTGCCCGATCAAAAGCTGGATATCCGCCATATAGTAGCTTCCATCCGTCAATATCTCTACAAAACCAAACTCAAAAAAGACTTTGATCGCCCGTTCCACCGTGCCGATTTGATGTCGGGTAAAGGTGGCGATGGTTTGAGGCGTATGGGGCAAATGATCGTTAAGCATGAGAATACCGTTGTATTTCAAGGACATGAGATACATCTTCAGCAGCAGGTTGGAATAGAGCAGTCCATCCTGCATACTTTCCAGAATGACCATCTTGGCGTCCGTAAAAAAGTTTTCTTTGAGTTTCATGTAATAATATTTGCGATTTTCTGACATGGATTTCTCCTTTGCGTTTGATTTTCTTTTCAGTGCGTTTTCCAACGCCGACTGAATTTTTGTAAATTATTCGTGCAAAGTATTGATTTCTTCGTGCAAACAACATATACTATATTCATCAGTAGAAAAGGAGATGGTTTTATGGCTGGCTCTACCACAAACATCAGCATCCGTATGGATTCGGATTTGAAAGCGCAAGCCGACGCACTCTTTGGAGAACTCGGCATGAACTTGTCCACCGCGTTCAACATCTTTGTTCGTCAGTCGCTCCGTGAGGGACGTATTCCGTTTGATATCTCTCTGAATCAGCCCAACAAGGAAACGATTGCTGCCATGTTGGAAGCAGAAAGGATTGCAAAGGATCCGTCCGTGAAAGGCTATACCGATCTGGATGAGCTGTTTGCAGACCTGAAAGCATGAGAAAAACGAAATACATCGTCAAGCCCACCACGCAGTTCAAAAAGGACTTCAAGCTGGCTATGAAACGCAGCATGAAAATCGAACTGCTGGAAGAAGTGATTGCCATGCTTGCAATGGGCGAAACGCTTCCCGATAAGCACAAAGACCATGCTTTGACCGGGAACTGGGTGGGACACCGCGAGTGCCACATTCTTCCCGATTGGCTGCTGATCTACCGTATCGAAGATGAAGTGCTGGTGCTGACGTTAGCCCGTACCGGAACGCATAGCGATCTTTTCGGGAAATAACATCTGCCGCCGTATGGAAGTGATTCTGTACGACGGCTTTCTTATGTTCAGCGTTCGGGTTCGTTTCGTTTCTTTTCCTTTGCCTGAGCATCCTTTTCAAGCCGTTCGGCTGGCTTTTTCAGCTTTTCTACCGCCTTGATTTCCTCTCGCATGGCGTGCATCTCCTGATACTGCAAATTCTTCTGTGCGGTTAGAGATTCAACCTCGCCCCGCCATTTTTTCGGCGTGACAGGTTCGCCCTCGGTTTTCAGATTTTCCAGATACCGAACAGCAGCCTTATACAGGGTCAACTCGGCACGATAGCTCTGTTCAAATTGCTCCCGCTTGGCAGGTTTCACTTTGACATACTGGCGCTGCACCGCTTTGTTTTTCTCGTATTTTTCAAACATGTCCAGCCGTTCTTCCAGAGTCGCAATTCTGCGTTCAGCGGATACAATTTCACCTCGCAGTTTATAATATTGTGCATTCATGGCATCCACTTTTTCATGAAGCTGCTGCATGGTGGTGATGCCGTTTGCGGCAAGCAAATTATAAAGCGCCGCCTGTTCTCGCAGCTTCCTAAGCGCTTCATAACGGGAAGTCGGCTTGTCGCGCATCGCCTGTTGTGTCTCCCACAGCTGCAATAGGGTGGGCTGACTGCTCTGCGGCTTTGCAGCCTCATCCTTCGACCAACGGTGCAGCCGGGCAATGCGGGCTTTAATCTCTTTGAGCAGTTTGTTATCGGCGGTAATCTGTCGATTCAAATCGCCTTTTCGGGTAACTATGCCGCGCTTTTCCATTTGCTTCGCGGCAACGCCCAAATGCACCGAGGGGATTTTCTGAACGCCCTGTCGCTGATAACTGCGGTGGTCGATTCGTTCCGGCTCTCCGGCAGCTTCCAACGCCCGATTGGTATAATCCGCCCATGCGCTGCGCCAGACCTCAGCTTGTTCTTTGTTGTTCCAGTCCGTCGTATCTTCTCGATGATTTTTCCATCCGCCTCTGCCATCTGCGATGCGTTGACCACGTTCATCCAGTTCATAGACCTTGCGGCATTTTGCGCCCCATTCCCCGTTCTCTTTCAGCGGACGAACAGTCAGCAGAATATGGGCATGAGGATTTCCTGTGTCGCGGTCATGGATGGCAAAATCGGCGCACATGCCTTTATCTACAAAATTATCTTTCACATACGAACGGACAAGGGATAGCTGCTGCTCCCGGCTCAGTTCCACGGGCAGGGCAACTTCCACTTCGCGGGCAAGCTGGCTGTCCTTGGATTTCTCGATTTGCTCTACGCTGTTCCAGAGAATAGCGCGGTCTTGAAACTCCGGCGGCGTGTGAGCTGGCAGCATGATCTCGGCATGGACAACGCCGCCTTTGCGGGTGTAATCATGCGTCATGCCGTCCCACTCGTTGACCAGCTTTGTCCCACTGCGATATGCAGCAGCGGCAACGACAGATTTTCCCTTGCTGCGCTGTACCAGCTTGATGGTGCAATGAAAAATAGCAATATGCGTTTCCTCCTTTTGCAAGATATTCTGTGCGGAGTATAAAGGGGGTTGGGGCATCGCCCCATCGCGATCTTTGACCGCAACAGCCCTCGGCAGAGCGCACAGCACCGGCACCGGTGCATAAGTGCGCCTTTGGAATCCTGCGGTTACTCCGTCGTTTCGTTTTTCACCGTATTTTTCAGCAATTCCGCTGCTTCTGGCAGATGGGATAGCGCTAAAAGAAATGCCTTGACTTGCTCGCCCGGCAGCACGGCAAGTTCGGGAAAAACGCTCTCCAGAATCGCGCCATGCTCAATCAGGCGGCGGGTTCTGACGCGGCGCTCCATGTCACGCTGGCGATTCAACAGAATCTTCTGTTGATTTTCCAGCTGACGAATTTTCTTCATGATCTGTTCCTTCTTGTCTTTTTTCTGATTCGTTTCCGTGGGACTACTCTCGTACATACCGTTGCCTCCTTTGGAGATTCTAACCATCCGTGTTTTATAAAATAATCTCTCAGTTTTAACACAGCATCCCTGACCGTTGTCGTAATCGAAGTCATGCTGACGTTCTCCTCATCTGCAATTTCTCGATATTTCATTGCCGCTGCAAAACGCGCTTCTAATCGTCGTTTTTGCATTGGGGTCAGGGTCGCAAGCGCTTCTTGCAGGCATTGCAGCATAAGAACCATCCGTTCTTTCTGCTCTTTTGCCAGAAGAATTTCTTCGGCAGAAGGTTCCTGATTCGGAAAGTGATATTCTATTTCCGGCGAATAGTCGATGGAATAGGTGTGTTCCCTTATTTTTTGTCCCGAATAATGTTCTATACGTTCTTCGCTTTCCAGCGCATCCGCAATTTCATCGGGCAGTTCTATGAATGTGTCCGTTTTATAAACAGAGCCATAGAATTTTCTCAAATTGATCGTTTTCATAAACGGTCAGCCCACTCATCACGCGAGAGATATTGCCGCAGGCGCTTTATGCCTCCACGGATGGATTGACTGACTTGCGCAGGGGAGATATGTTCCATTGCCGCAATATCCTTATTTTTCATTTTTAACATATATCGCGCATGGATACGCCGTTGCTGAGTTGGTGTCAAGCTGGCAAGCGTTTCATTTAGCCGTTGCAGCATACAATTCCATTCATCCTGTTCCGCCAATTCGATTAAATAATCTTCCGGAGAAAGTTGTTCTCCGTGAATAGCAGCCATTTCGATTCCATCCACGCAATCAATCGAATAGTAGGCTTTGTAATAATTAATTTTTTGTCTGCGATTGTTTTCTGCACGTTGCATAAGAAGGAGAGCTTCTGCCACTTCGTCGCTGACCTCCACAAATACATCTTCATGGTACTGCGAGAAATAGAGTTTTCTCAGGTTAATCGTTTTCATGGGCGTTCCTCCTAAATCCAAAGAGGACAGACAGCGTAAAACTGCCTGTCCTCTCCACTTGTGTGATGGGAAAAAGTTCCCCTCACCGGATAGCCCGAAAACACTTATTCGTCAGGGCACCGCATCCAATATTTTTTGACTTTCTTCCTGACCGCCTCGATACTCTCAAAGATAGACGCCTTGGAGCAGCCGTACAGGTCGGCGATTTCCGCATAGCTCATGTCGTCCAGCGCATAGAGCAGAAATCGGCGGCGCTGTGTCTCGGTGCAGCGATCCAGAACCGAAAGCAGCTCGTCCAGCGTTTCTTTTCGACAGAGATAGTCCTCCGGGAGTTCGCTGAACACGTCCACGCCCTCGGTAAAGACGATGTGCTCGTCAAACTCGCGCCCATCCCAATGACGCCGCTTTTCGTGGGCGAGGTTTTCTTCCTTGTGGTCGGCACAGTCAAGAAATTCATAAACTTCAATGCTGACCTCTACGGACACGAGCTGCCCGCCGTAATTGATGGTAACTTCCATCTGTCCTTCCTCCATTCAGACTTTTTTGGGAAAATCTGAATGGGGTGGTGGGGCGCGGCACCGGGGATAAAGTTCGGGCCATGCTGACCCGATGTTCCGGCTCCATAGGGACAAAAAAGCGCCCGGACGGCATAAAGCCATACGAGCGTAATAGAGTATATTTTGCTGTTTAGTTACATGGTATAGTGCATACTTCTGACCGCATTGCTCCGCTGCTGGGAACAGGCTTTTTTTAGCTGGTGCAGGTCATGGGGACTGTGAAAAAAGGCAAAAATAGACACGGCGGCAATCCTCCTATGTGCCGCCGTGGATTTACACGGTGTTAGGTCGTCGTTGGTTTAGGATAAACGAAAAGAAACGGCGGCTCTGAAATCAAAGCCACCGCTTCATAGGCGCGTGGAAATGTGTCTGCTTTACGACGGCTTTTTTTCTTTTGCCGTCGTCCGGCAGAATGTTACTCCATATTCAATTCAATGCTTCCAGTGAAATTTTCACATTCAATGCCGATATAGTTTCCACCTTCAGGGAGTGTAATTGTATCACTAT
>ERZ826220.1829-NODE-1829-length-19832-cov-3.604844_pt1 | contig 19832 bp, 14 predicted proteins | sample MGYA00519927_ERZ826220 | MGnify/ENA primary metagenome ERZ826220 (study PRJEB31778, sample SAMEA3449225) | human gut metagenome | biome: human gut; feature: human-associated habitat; material: faeces | place: United Kingdom | collected 2010/2012 ...
GCAGCATCCCGTCCAGCCACGACGGGGCATCGGTGCCGGTCATGATGGCGGTGCGCAGAGCTTTCACATCGTCCTCCGTCACCTCCCGGGGCGTCCACCTGGAGCCGTGGGCCGAGCCGAAGCGGATGAGGTTGGCGATGCGGTTGACCAGCACGGTGGTCTTTCCGCTGCCTGCACCCGCGAGGATGAGCAGAGGGCCGTTGGTGGTGAACACCGCCTCCCGCTGCATATCGTTCAGGCGTCCGAACTGCTTTTCGATATACGTATCACGCAAAGCGCAGAATTGTTGTGCGAGATCTGTTGCCATTGTTTCACCTGTTCTTTTCAATCATTTCTGGATATATCACTTAAAATATAGTATATCACATTTCAAAAAAGTTGTACATAAAAACAATGCAAACAAAAAACCGCCCCACCGCGGTCAATACCACGATGGAGCGGAGATCTCAGGAAATGCTTAGCCGAAGATGTTGATGAGGATACCAGCAGCGACGGCGGAGCCGATAACACCGGCCACGTTGGGGCCCATTGCGTGCATCAGCAGGAAGTTGGAGGGGTTCTCGCTCTGGCCGACCTTCTGAGAAACACGGGCAGCCATAGGCACAGCGGAAACGCCAGCGGAACCGATCAGGGGGTTGACCTGACCGCCGGTCAGGATATACATGACCTTGCCGCAGAGAACACCGGCAGCAGTGCCGAAGGAGAATGCGATGAGACCCAGCACGATGATGAACAGGGTGCGGCTGTTCAGGAAGGTGTTTGCAGAGGTGGTGCAGCCAACAGACAGAGCCAGGAAAATGGTGATGATGTTCATCAGTTCATTGCCGGCAGTCTTCTGGATACGATCCACAACGCCGCACTCCTTCATCAGGTTGCCCAGCATCAGCATACCGACCAGAACGGCGGCATCCGGCACGATGAGGGAAACAATGATGGCGACCATGATGGGGAAGATGATCCTCTCGGTCTTGGACACAGTGCGCAGCTGCTTCATTACGACTGTGCGCTCTTTCTTGGTGGTGAGCGCCTTCATAATGGGCGGCTGGATCACGGGCACCAGAGCCATGTAGCTGTATGCCGCAACGGCAATGCTGCCCAGCAGCTCAGGTGCCAGACGGGAGGTAACGAAGATAGCGGTAGGACCGTCGGCACCGCCGATGATGGAGATGGCAGCGGACTGCTTCTGGGTGAAGTCTACCAGACCGGTAGCGGCCAGCAGACGAGCGCCCATGTAAGTACCAAAGATACCGAACTGAGCGGCAGCGCCCAGCAGCAGGCTCTTGGGGTTGGAGATCAGGGGTGCAAAGTCGGTCATGGTGCCGATGCCGAGGAAGATCAGCGGCGGGTAGATGCCCAGCTTAACGCCCATGTAGAGCATATCGGCCAGACCGCCGTTGTTCAGGATCTCGACCCACATCGGGTGCTCGAGGCCGTCACCGACAAAGTACTGCATATGGATGACGCCGCTGCCGGGGAGGTTGGCCAGGATCATGCCGAAAGCCATGGGCAGCAGGATCAGAGGCTCGAACTCTTTGACGATAGCGAGGTAGAGCAGGAAGCAGCCTACGCAGATCATCACTGCGTACAGCCAGCCGCCCGGCTCACCGAACTTGGCAAAACCGGAACTCTGGAAAATACCGACCAGAGTCTCAATAAACTGAGTCATGTTTTTCCTCCTGTGTTAAAAGGGTGCGGTGGTGTCGTTGACGCCAGCCTTGCCCCAGCCATTCTTGCCGCGGCGGACTGCCTTCAGCACATACTTGCCGTTGCCCATAGAGTAGATGGCTGCCATGATGGCTGCCACAACGTCGCCGGGGATGCCGGCCTCGACCTGCGGGGCAGCAGCCTTTGCAGGAGCGGGCGCAGCGGCCTGTTTCACAGGAGCAGCCGGTTTTGCAGCAGAAGCAGCCTTGGCAGCTGCCTTCTTGCCGTTCATGGCGTCAAAGATCTTGCCCTCCAGCGTGATGATGGCCATCAGCAGGACGAGGATCAGAAACACCAGCACAATACCGGTTATGGTAACGATCACATCATAACCTAAATCCATGGTCTTCCTCCTATTTACTTTTTTCTTTGCCGCCCGGGGGGCGGGCGGCAAAAAGCGATTTGAAGATATTATACAATATTTTCCGGGTCGATTCAACAACTATGAACAAAAATCATATTGTTTTTCACGGTTCTGTGAACAGCACTTTCCTCTCAGCGGCGGCCCATGCGGGGGGTGGCGTCCATGAAGCCGGTCTCCAGCTTGTCGCCCAGACGCAGGCTCATGGCCGTACCCAGCGCGACACAGTTGACGGGGTCAGGCGAGACGGTCACTTCCACCTTCAGCTCCTGGCTGAGGTACTCAGGCAGGCCGTGGAGCTGTGCGCCGCCGCCGGTGAGGACGACGCCGTTGCGGTAGATGTCGCCGGCCAGCTCCGGAGGAGTCTTTTCCAGCACCTGATGGGCGGCGGTGCCGATCTGCTCGCTCAGGCGCATGACCGGCTCGTAGAGGTCGGCGGTGGAGACATTGACACGCACGGGCAGGCCGGTGAGCAGGCTGCGGCCCTTGATCTCCATGCTCTCGTGGAAATCGGTCTTTTGGGGGCAGCAGGCAACGTGCTTTTTCAATTCTTCAGCGGTGCGCTGGCCAATGGCGATGCTGTATTTGTTGCGGACGTGCTTGAGGATCTCCTCATCGTAGTGGTTGCCGGCCACCCGCACGCTGGTGGCCTTGACCTTGCCGCCGAGGCTCAGCACGGCGATGTCGGTGGTGCCGCCGCCGATGTCGATGATCATCCGGCCATCCGGCACGGTGATGTCGATGCCGGAGCCGAGAGCTGCGGCGATAGGCTCATCAATGAGGTAGACCTGACGCGCACCGGCGGCCATGACGGCCTCCACCACAGCGTCGCTCTCGATGCCGGTGATGGCGGCAGGCACGCAGACAGCCACACGAGGCTTGACCATGTGGGAGCTGTAGACCTGATTGACGAAGCGGCAGATGAGCTCCCGGGTCATGGTGTGGTCGCTGATGACGCCATCCTTCAGCGGGAAGATGGCGGAGATGTAGTTGGGCGTGCGGCCCACCATTGCAAGGGCCTTGTCGCCGGCCTCAAGCACGCAGTTCTTGCGGGTATCCACCGCCACCACGCTGGGCTGGTTGAGCACGACGCCCTGCCCCTCCTGCGCGATGATGATGGTCGTCGTACCAAGATCGATACCGATGTCATTCTGTGCCATAATCGTGATATTTCCTTTCTCTGCTGCCCATTCTCTATTTCCATCGCCCATCTCCGGGCGCGGGTCATCAAAACACATTATAGTATAACACAGGTGTATCCAAAAAGAAACCCTTAAAGGTTCTCCTGCTCCGGCGGCAGAGCCTGGGCCAGCAGGGCGGCCAAGCCGCTGTAGCGCAGGTTCTGGCGGATGTTGGACATCATCCGGTTCACCACGTCCCGCCGGCCCACCACGATGCAGAGCTTCCGCCCGCGGGTGACGCCGGTGTAGAAGAGGTTGCGGTAGCACAGGCGGGGCGGCACCTGCGCCGCCGGGAGGATGACCGCCGGGAACTCGCTGCCCTGGCTTTTGTGTACCGTGATGGCATACGCAATTTCCAGCTCGTTGAGGTTCTCCGCCGGGTAGACCAGCCGCCGGTCGTCCATCCGCACCACCATGGAGCGGCTGCGCACGTCGATGGACTCCACGATGCCGATGTCGCCGTTGTAGGCGCCCACACCCTGTTCCCCGCCGATGCGCTGCCACGTTATCTCGTAGTTATTGCGCACCTGCATCACTTTGTCCCCCACCCGGAAGACCCGGGCCGCGCTCTGCAGCTCCGGCTTGCCCTTCCTGGGCGGGTTGAGCATGGCCTGCAGCTCCGCGTTGAGGGCCTGGGTGCCGGTGGGGCCGAGCTTCGTGGGGCAGAGCACCTGAATATCCTTCACCGGGTCGAACTGGTAGCTGCGGGGCAGACGGGTGGTCACAAGGTCGCAGACCAGCTTCTGGGCTGCGTCGCCGTCGGCTTCGAGGAAGAAGAAATCGTCCGTCTTTCCGCCCTTTTTCAGCGGTTCGCCTGAGATGATGTGGTGGGCGTTCTCCACGATGAGGCTCTGAGCGGCCTGCCGGAATATCTCGTTGAGGCAGACCGTCGGTACCAGCCCGGAGCGGATGATCTCGCCGAGGATATTGCCCGGGCCGACGCTGGGCAGCTGGTCGGCGTCGCCTACCATAATAATACGGCAGCTGTACCGCAGTGCCGCAATGAGGGCCTGGAACAGCTTGACGTCCACCATACTCATCTCGTCGAGGATGACGACGTCGCACTTGAGCAGGTTCTTGTCATTGTGGATGAAGCTGACCACGCCGCCGGTGTAGTCCACTTCCAGCAGACGGTGGATGGTGGAGGCTTTCCGGCCCGTCAGCTCGCTCAGACGCTTGGCGGCGCGGCCTGTGGGAGCGCAGAGGGCTACCCGTTCGGCCTCGTTCTCGAGCAGCTGCAGGATGGCGTTGACCGTGGTGGTCTTGCCGGTGCCGGGGCCGCCGGTGAGGACAAGGCAGTTCTCGGTCATGGCCTTGCGGATGGCTTCCTTTTGGAGCGGCGCGTAAGCAAAGCCCTGCGCCAGTTCCAGAATCTGGATGTTCTTGTCGAGGTTTCGGGCCGTCTGCTTCCCGCGCCTGGTCAGCATGGCCAGACGGTCAGCGATGTCCTGCTCTGCAGCCAGCAGATCCGGCAGATAAATATACGGTGTGCCGTCGAACATCCGCACCTCCAGTTTCCCGGTCTGGATGCAGTTGTCCAGCGCCGCCGCCAGCTTTTCGGGGGGCTGGTGGATGAAGTTCGACGCCGTTTCCAGCAGCTGCGCCCGGGGCAGACAGGTGTGGCCGTTGCCGGCGTTGTGGCGCAGAGTGCGCAGAAGGGCGGCTTCCAGCCGCTGGGCGCAGTCCCCTGCCATCTGGTAATACTGGGCGATGCTGTCGGCGTGGCGGAAATCCAGCTGCAGCGGCTCCCCGCAGAGCAGGTAGGGGTTCTGCTGGATGGCCTGCATGGCCCCCGGCCCGAAGGTGCGGAAGACTTCCATCGCCCGGCGGGGGCTGATCTCGAACTGAGCCAGATAGGCGATGAGCTCCCGCATTCCGAACATCCGCTTGAACTCCTGCTGGATGCGGTCGGCCTTGTCCGCCGAGATGCCCGGGATGAGGGTGAGCTGGGCGGGGTCGTTGGCGATAACTTCCAGCGCCGCCGCGCCGAATTTGTCAATGATCTTATCCGCCGTCCGTGCGCCGATGTAGGGCAGCGACCGGCTGGCGAGGAAGGCGTAGACGGCCTCGAGGTCTTTGGGCATATCCGTCTCGCACTCCTGTGCGTGGAACTGTCGGCCATAGGTGGCGTGGTTCTCATACCTGCCCCGGCAGACGACGCTCTCACCGGCGTGGAGCTCTCCCACCACGCCGCACACAACGGTGACGACACCGCCGCCCGACACCTCGAACACGGTGTAGCCGTTGTCCTCGTTCAGGTAGATGATGTCCTCTACCGTGCCTTCCAGCCGTTCCAGCTCCTGCTCCATCGTCCCGCCTCCTCGTTTTGACACAACTATATATAGTATAGCGGTTTTGGGGGGATTTGTAAATACAACAAAAGCTCCCCCGAAGGGGAGCTGTAGGCGAGGTTTAATCCCCCACCCCATATGCATTTTCTTTCATCAGCCGATTGCGCACTGCAAAGTACGCCGGGATGAGGAAGAAGCAGGCGAAGAACCATGCCACAGGGTTGGCGATGCAGGCCGCAAAGTAGCCCCAGAGCGGCACGAACCAGAAGCCCACCATGGCACGGGCGACCATCTCGGCCACGCCCGCGAACATGGCAAGGCCGGAATAGCCCAGGCCCTGGATGGTGTAGCGGTAGATGATGAGGACGGCCAGCGGGATGTAGAACACGCTGTTCCAGAAGATGAAGCTGCGGGCATTCGCCATGATCTCCACCTCGCTGCTCTCGAGGAAGAGGCTGATGAGCGGCACATCCAGCACACGCAGGATGAGGAAGGATGCCACACTGTAGACGCAGCCAATTCCCAGCGCAGTATTGACGCCCCGGTCCACACGCTTGAGGTCGTGAGCGCCCATGTTCTGGCTGGCGTAGGTGGTCATGGCGGTGCCGATACTCTCCAGCGGCACCGAGAGGAACTGGGCGGCCTTGCTGCCTGCGGTCTGCGCGGCCACGATGCTGCTGCCCAGACCGTTCACCGCGCCCTGCAGCACGACGCTGCCGATGGCGGTGATGCTGCACTGCAGGCCCATAGGGATGCCCATGTTGCAGAGCTTGAGGCAGTGGCTGGCGCTCAGACGGCCCTCTTCCCTGCTCCATTTCAGCTCCGGGTAGTGGCTGCCGATGTAGATGAGACTGCCGATGCCCGCCACCGCCTGACTGAACACGGTGGCGAAGGCCGCACCGAACGCCCCCATCCGGAAGATGAGGATACAGAGCAGGTCGAGGCCGATGTTCAGCACGCTGGCCACCAGCAGGAAATAGAGAGGCCGCTTGCTGTCGCCCAGCGCGCGCATGAGGGCGCTGGTGACGTTGTACAGCAGGGTGAAGGGGATGCCCCAGAAGATGGTGCGGATGTAGATGTCCGCGATGTCGATGATGTTGTCGGGGGTGTTGGTCCAGACCAGCACCGCCCGGGTCAGGGCCACCGTCACCACCGTGAGCACGACGGCGAAAAAGAGGCTCAGCCAGACGGTATTGGCGGTGTAGCGCCGCATCTCTCTGTAATCCTTCGCACCGAAGGTCCACGAGATGGGGATGGAGAAGCCACAGGCGATGCCGTTGACGAAGCCCAGCACCAGATAGTTCAGGCCGCCCACGCTGCCCACCGCCGCCAGCGCATCCACGCCCACGAAACGGCCCACGATGATGGTATCGGCCAGATTGTAGAACTGCTGGAACAGACTGCCCAGCATCAGCGGCACCGCAAAGGCAAGGATGAGCTTGAGCGGGCTGCCCTGTGTCATGTCTTTTGTCATACAAAACCCCTCCCCGGGCGGTCACTTAACATTTCTTTGCCGGATCTTTACCGACAAAAACGCCCTGCCGGACGAGGGGCAGGACGTTTTGCGTTTCATGAATGGTATTATACTCAGCTTATCGTGATTTTGCAAGGGGTTTGGGGCAGATTTCTTCGTACAACATTGCTATTTTCTATCGGTGGTTTTTGGTGATTGTGCGCAGGGGGCGGCAGGTCTAAGGCCCTCCTGCTGCACTCCCTCTCAGCCCACGCTCTCAGCCTTCATAATCGTACATCCATGCAGAGTCAGAATATGTGGAGTCATAATATAAGTCATAATATGCGGACTCATGAAAGGGATCCCACGGACCATAGTCATGGAGCGTTACCCATTTGTTTGGTTTCCAGTTTGGTTTCCAGTTTGGTTTCCAGTTTGGCTGCTGGCCGCTCTCTTGGCCCGACAGCCATACCCACTTACCCTGACTGTCCTTTACCCATCCTCTTACTTCCGGCTGCTGGGCGCTTGTTTCCGACGGCTGACCACTTGTTTCCGGCTGCTGGACCGTGGTGAGGCTGTCCGGCGAGAGAGTCGGGGGGCCGCTGAGGCCACCGACGGAGGGGGCCGGGTCGTCCTTCTTGCTGTCCTGCTTCCCGCCCACGAGCTTCACGATGTTACCGGTAAATGTCTTCCACACCGTCTGGTCGGAGGCGGGCTGCTTCGGCTGCTGGGCCGTGGTGAGGCTGTCCGGCGAGAGAGTCGTCAGCCCGCTGAGGTCACCGACGGCACCCGTTCCCGGCTGAGTCAGCCCGGGCTGTCCGCTCAGGGAGCCGCCTTCCAGACCGGAGATGACAACTCCCCACCATTGCTCTTTCTCCTGCCTGCGGCGGGCGATGGCCTCCTCCACCCGGGCAGTCTCCTGTGCTTTCTCTTCCTCATCGCCAACGTGGTACACGAGGACCAGTTCCTTGCCGTTTTCGCGCAAGACATTCTCATACAAGAACTTTTCTCTCTCACGCGAGAACATTTCTCTATCATATCCTGTCTGCCCGACAACATGGAATCTATAAATTCCTTCATGGTACAGCCCGAATTCGAACGCACCCTTCGCGCCGACCAGATCTTTGATCCGGGCCAGCGGAATGACGGCCTCCATCTCCTGCCCTTCCCCATCAAGGAATCGGACGCGGAGTTCATCGACCTCCTTTGCAAGCTCCCGCAGCGAGTCGCCTGTCATCCAAAAGAGCGAACCGTGGGCATCGAAGCGCAGGACCTTGTTGACCGGGTCATACTCTGCCGTGGTCACATCTGCAAGCTCCTGTGTGCCATCCGGATGGGTGATCACGCCCATGGCCTCGTACATCTGCTTCACACGGTCCGGCACCTCGCCGACCTGCACGCTTGGAGCGTCGTCCTCGTCGTCGTCCTCGTCGTCCTCGGTATCATCTGGCTGTTCCGGCTTGTCTGGCTGTTCCGGCTTGTCCGGCTGCTCCGGTTGGGAGGGCGTCCGCCGGTCGTAGCTGTAGTCCTCCATCTTCTTCCCGTCGGGGTCGTAGCGGGTCAGACTACCGCCCGTCACCTTGTGGTCGTCGTCGGAGAGGGCGTCATTGGGGATCTCGCCGACTATGCCGCCGCCGATGGCCGCAGTTTCGCCGCCGGTGCTTGCGCCTGCCTTGGCCTCCACCTCGGCGTCGCCGGAGATATAGATGTGATTGGGATTGCTGGGCGGCGCATCCGGGTCTATCTCAGACCACGCACCCGCGCCGTCGCCGATGCCTGCCGCGCCGGGGCGGGGGTCGCCGCTGTAGCTGCCGCCCGTGGCCGACACCTTGCCGCCGGAGATTTCGATGTCGCGGCCCGAGCCGTACACACCGCCGCCGATACCGGCAGCACCCTCGCCGCCCACGGCTTCTACCGTGCCGCCGGTGATCTCGATGTTTCCGGCACCGCTTTCGTAGCCGCCGCCGATGCCTGCGCCGTCTTCGCCGCCTTCGGCGGTGAGGGAGCCTTTGGTGTCGTTGTCGTCCTTGATGGTCAGCTTGCCGGAGGACTCATGGCCATTCTTCTCGAGGCCCGCATTGTGGCTGCCGCTCTTCAGCTCGTTGGCGCCGTCCAGCTCGATGGCGGCATCGTGGTCACCCTGCACGGTGACGGCGGCTTTGCCCGCATCGACTGGGCTGTCACCGCTGACGTCCCCCTCGGTCTCGTCGCTGACGTTCCCCTCGGTCTTGCCGCTGCCATCCACCTCGGTCTTGCCGCTGCCGTCCCCCTCCTTCTTGCCGCTGACGTCGATCTTCAGGTCGTCGAAGGTGACGTCCACGTTGCCCTCGGAGGTGTCGATGGTGACGGTGTTCTTATCCGACTCGCCGGTGATGACGGTGTTGGTGTCGTCCTTGTCGATGGTCTCGCCCTGTGTGACCTTGTTCGTTCCTTCGGTGTCGCCCGCTTTCACGGTGATGTCGCCGTTGGCGATGTCCCACCTGGCCGCATAGGCCGGAATGCCGGAACTCACCACGATGCCCGCGATGACGGCGGAGGCCACGCCCCGCCGGAGTGCGCTCTTCAGTCTCATAGTCCGTCCTCCTTTGGTCTGTTCGTCTTTTGAAGAATCAGCCTTTTTCGATACAAGCTTACCAAAAAATCCGGAGAATGTAAATAAAAACTGCGCGAATCGTGGTGTTTTCGGCGTGAATGGCGCAAAAAAGCCCTCCCGAGCGGGGAGGGCCATAGCCTGTCTTATTCAGAGTAGTGCGCCAAAAACTGCTTGGTGCGCTCCTCCTGGGGGTGGTCGATGAGCTGGCGGGCCGGGCCTTCCTCCACCACGACGCCGCCGTCCATGAATAGGATGCGGTCGGCCACGTCCCGGGCGAAGTGCATCTCATGGGTGACGATGATCATGGTGGTCTTTCGGTCGGCGAGGTCCCGCAGGACACGGAGGACTTCGCCGGTCAGCTCCGGGTCAAGGGCGCTGGTGGGCTCATCGAAGCAGAGGATGTCCGGGTGGAGCGCCAGTGCGCGGGCGATGGCCACCCGCTGCTGCTGACCGCCGGAGAGCTGGTGGGGGTAGTGGCCTGCCCGCTCCGACAGGCCCATCTGGGCCAGCAGGTCACGGGCCTGTGCTTCCAGCTGGGCGTGGATGGCCTTTTTGTTGGCCTTGTAGTCGGGCTGCTCCTTTGCCAGAAGCTCCCCCGCCAGCATCACGTTTTCCAGCGCGGTGTACTGGGGGAAGAGGTTGAAGTTCTGGAACACGAGGCCGAAGTGGAGGCGCTTTTTCCGCACCTCGCTCTCCCGCTGGGTGGCAGGGTCGGCGGCGTCCCACATGGTCTCGCCGTTCACCCTGATGACGCCGGTGTCGGGACGCTCAAGGAAGTTCAGGCAGCGCAGCAGCGTCGTCTTGCCCGAGCCGGACGAGCCGATGATCGCCAGCGCCTCGCCCTGTTCCAGTGTGAGCGAGATGTCCCTGAGAACTTTCGTCTCGCCGAAATTCTTCCCGATGCCAGAGGCTTCGAGTAATGCCATAATTCAGTATCCTCCTTAGCAGCGGAAATAGTCCATCTTTTTCTCGGCCCAGTCCAGCAGCAGGGTGAGTGCGCCGACAAAGACGAGGAAGAAAATCGCGGTGGAGAACAGCGGCCAGATCAGGCCCTTTGCGCTATACTCCTTGGCCATCATAATGATTTCCTTGTTGGCAATGGTGTTTGCCAGCGAGGTATCCTTGACCAGCGTGATGATCTCGTTGCCCATGGGGGGCAGGATGCGCTTGACGACCTGAAGCAAGGTCACCTTGAAAAAGATCTGTGTTTTGGTCATGCCAAGCACCTGCCCGGCCTCAGTCTGCCCCTTGGGCACTGCTTCAATGCCGCCGCGGTAGATCTCAGAAAAATAGCAGGCATAGTTGATGGCAAAAGCCACCACCGCCGCCACCATCCGTCCGCCGGAGCCGGAGGGCCAGGGGTTGTTCATGCCCAGCAGGCCGGGGCCCAGATAGATCACAATGATCTGCAGCATCAGCGGGGTGCCGCGGATGATCCAGACAAAGGTCTTGACCAGCCCGGCCAGCGGCTTGCAGCGGCTCATGGAGCCAAACGAGACCACCAGCCCCAGCGGCAGCGCAAACAGCAGTGTCAGGGCAAAGAGCTCACAATTGAGCAGGAACGCGCCGGACAGGCGCATAAGAATCACAGACACAAAAACACACCTTTTTTATTCAGAATCCATATTCCCTTCCATCACCGCCGGTGAAAATTCCCTCTGCTCGGGAGCCTTTCACGCATCGGCAACAAAAAGCCTCCCTCACCGAGGGAGGTCGCATCGCATAGCGATGACGGAAGGAGCTTTTCAACAAATTCAGTCAGCCAGTGCCAGATCGTACTTATCGGCCAGTGCCTGCATAGTACCATCGGCCTTCAGTGCATCAAAGACCTCATCCACAGCGGCGGCAGCATCACTGCCCTTGCGGAATGCCACGCCGTACTCCTCGGCGTTCAGCTCGTCCACGATCTTCAGGTCGGCATAGTCAGTGCCCTCACCGATCATGGCGTTGGCCAGGGTCAGGTCAAGTACAGCGGCATCGGCAGTGCCTGCGGCAACTTCCATCAGGCAGTCGGTCTGAACGCTCTTGGAAACGTAATCAGCCTGTGCCAGGTTCTCGTCCCCCTCAATGGCGGCCTCACCAGCGGAACCAGCCTCGGCGACCACGGTCTTACCCACCAGGTCAGCGGTAGAGGTATAATCGGTGCCATCTTTCACAACGACCACCTGTGCATTCTTTGCATAAGCCTTGGTGGTAGCGGCGTTCTGCATGATGTCATCGGTCAGGGTCATGCCGTTCCAGATGCAGTCGATGCTCTTGGCATCCAGCTCCACGACCTTGGTATCCCAGTTGATCTCCACAAACTCCGGTTCCACGCCCAGCTTTTCGCAGACAGCAGTGGCCAGCTCGGTATCAAAACCGGTGAAGTTGCCATCGGCATCGGTGTAGTTCATGGGCTCGTAAACAGTGTAGCCAATGACCAGCTTGCCCTTGCCCTTGATGTAATCCAGGTCGCTGCCTGCAGCCTGGGAAGCGGCGGCACTGCCGGAAGCAGAGGCCGAAGCAGATGCGGCAGTGGAAGTGGAAGCGGCACCGCCGCAGGCGGCAAGGCTCAGTGCCATGGCACCGGCCAGAAATGCGGATACAAGACGTTTCATATACGGTTCCTCCCTCAGTGGCAAGCAGCTCTGTTTTATTGCTTTATCATGCTAAATTGCTAAACTGTGGTTATAGAATAGCGCGTTTTCAGCCATTTGACAAGGGGGAAAACTGATTTTTCGCAGTTTGCTCAAATCTTCACCGCTTTACCACGGCAAAGCGGGCAATTTGACAAAACAAAAACGCCGCGTCGGCAGCTGCCAGACGCGGCGAGAGGGTTTCTCTCTGAAAACGCAGCGGAATGCCACCTATCCGGGAGAGCCGGTGTGCGATTGTGAGACCGAAAAGGGTTTCCTCCTCAGCTCAGGGCATCCAGCGCCGCCTTTTGCAGATCGGTGATGTCAATGGTACACAGAGCCTTCAGGTCGGCATTGCCGCCGGAAAGCCCGGCGATCTCGGTGCGGGTCTTGCCCTTGAGGGCATCGCAGAAGCCCTCGCTGTGCTCATACCACTCCTTGCCCAGCGCCGATGCGCCGCGCATCCCGTAGTCCTCGCCCAGCTCCAGCTTGGTCTTGACGAGATCCGGGGCTGTCACACCGCCGTCTGACACCACTGTCAGGGCCGGCTCAGCCATATCCGCAATGGCGCTGGTCACACGGCGGTCCGCATCGGTGGTCAGTGCCACAATGCTCACATCCACCTGCGCATTCACATCCTTGTCATCGGTGGCGGTGATGTCCGAAGTCCCGTTCACCGCTTCGATGCCCAGCGCGGCCCTGTCGCCCCTGGCGGCACCCAGTGCCCTGGCATTGGCGCAGGCCCGGGTCACGGCATCCCGGTAACGGTCCACTGCAATGGTGCACCCGCTCAGCAGGTCGGCATCCGTGGGCTTGCCGTCTTTATCCACTTTGAGCATGGAGACCTGTTCCGGGGTCATGCCGATCAGGTAACTGGCAAAGGCATCTACCTGTTCCGCCCATCCCTTTTTCAGGGAAGAGACCTCAGCCAGCGGGTAATCGTCCCCCTTCTGCCGCTTGGTGCGCCAGTCGGTGGGCAGGGTCACATGGCCGGTGCTGTCCGCCGAAACAGACACTTCCAGCTCGTCCAGCAGAACACTTTCCAGTTTCCCCTCGCCATCCAGCAGGACAGCGGCCGCTGCCAGCTCAATTTTCCCTGCCCTGTCCTGATCGGTGGCCTCTGTCACCACACCCAGACCGGTTTTCCATGCCGCTGTCTGGGTCTGTGCGGAGGATGTGCTGCTTCCGCTCATGCTGCCGGAGCTGCCCGACCCGGCGTTCGTTTTGCCGCAGGCGGTCAGCAGCAGCGCCGCCGCCATGGCACAGCTCCAAAGAGCCCGATGGTTCTGATTCATAGATACGCTCCCTTTCCACACGGCCCGTTGGGCCTTTGCCCCATAGTATGTCCAGAAGAGCGTAAGATTACGCAGCCGACGGGAGTTTTCCAAAGCAAGTGTCCGCTGGGGTGGGACCCTGTTGCCACAGGCAACAGGGCGGGCGATGGAATGGCCCGTTTCACTTGCGTGGAAAAGCTCCCCGAGTGCTGCGCGCAGCCGCTTACATCAACGGACTCAGCAGCCGCAGCACGCTGTCCAGTGCTGTGCCCGGCAGATTGGTGCGGCAGTCGGACCGCATGATCTCCCGGCACTGCGGCAGGGTGCGCTCCACATCCTTCCGCAGAGCGGCGATCTGGCTGTTATGGAAGAGCAGTGTTCCGCACTCAAAATGGAGAAACAAGCTCCGATAATCCATATTGATGCTGCCCACCACGGCCACGCGGTCATCGCTGACATAGCACTTGGCGTGGAGGAAACCGGGCGTGAATTCATAAATGCGCACACCCGCCCTGAGCAGGGGCAGATAGTAGGAACGGCTGAGCCGGAACACCAGCTTCTTGTCCGGGATCCCGGGCAGGATGAGCCGCACGTCCACCCCGCGCTTGGCCGCACTTTTCAGAGCATCCAGCATCTCCTCGCCCACGGCCAGGTAGGGCGTATAGATATAAACATATCTCTGGGCCTGAGAGAGGATGTCCAGATAGACCGTCTCGGCCAGCGGCTCCTCATCCAGCGGACTGTCCGCGTAGGGCTGCACCACGCCATCCTGCACTGCGGGCAGGCGGGTGGGCGCAAAGGCGGTGTAATCGGTCTCCTGCGGGCGGAAGGCGTTCCATACATTGAGGAACATCACGGTAAAGTTCCAGACAGCGGCACCCTCCAGCCGGATGGCCGCATCCTTCCAGTAGCCAAAGCGCTGCTCTGCATTGATATACTCATCCGCCAGATTCACGCCACCGGTGTAGGCCACATTGCCGTCAACCACCACGATCTTGCGGTGGTCGCGGTGGTTCATCACCAGCGAGACCAGCGGCACCACCGGGTTGAAAGGGATGCAGCGGATATGCGCCTTCTCCATGCGGATGACAAAATCACTGGGCAGGCCCAGCAGGCTGCCAAAATCATCGTAGATCAGCCGCACATCCACGCCCTGGGCGGCCTTGCGGCGGAGGATCTGCTCCACACCGTCCCACATTTTGCCGGAACGGAGGATAAAAAATTCCAGAAAGATAAATTTTTCCGCCTTGTCCAGATCCGCCAGCAGCTGGGGATACATCTCCTCCCCGCAGGAAAAGTAGTGAGCAGCGGTATCCCTCCAGGCCGGATACGGCCCGAACTTTGCCACATAGCGGCTCAGGTTCCGGCTGGAGATATCCAGCGCATCGGTCTGGCCCTCGGGCTGGGCAAGCTCAGTCTGATGGGCCTGTTCCACCTTCTGCATCCGCTCCCGCAGATGCTTGGCGGGGGCCTTGTTGCCAAAAGCCAGATAAAGCGCGCCGCCCAGCAGGGGCAGAAGGCCGATCAGAACGATCCAGCCGATCTTATAAGCGCTGTTTTCATCCTTGCGCACCAGATACAGCACGATCAGGATGCTCAGCGCCTTCAGGGCACCGTTCAGCCAGACCCGCCCCGCCGTGAACGACCAGAATGCCCAGAGCAGCCAGAGCACCTGTAAAGCCACCAGCACCACTGTGATCGTGACACGGTTGAAGATGCGGTTGAAAAACTTGACGATAGGCAATCTGAACATGTGGTATCCCTCCCCTGCCGCCCGTGGCGATTTTTGATGCTGTTAGTATAGCGCAGAGCGGAAGATTTTGCAAACAAAAAAGCGCCCACAACGGCTTTCCCCGCTATGAGCGCCTATTCAATCGTGGCAGAATTTTTCCCGAGGGTTGTCCGCTTATGCTTCCGCGTCCTCATAACCAACCAGCAGGCCGCCCAGCTCTGCATAATAGCTGCACAGACCGCCGCATTCGCTGATGTCCACCTTTGCTCCATCAAACACAGCCTTTACCATGTGCTTCAGGCGCTCGGCGGCGGCGGGATTGCCGCAGTGAGAGATATGGAGCCTGCCGTTGGTGTAGCCGTGCTCCTTGAGTTCCAGCACGATGCGTTCCAGCGCACCATGCTCACCACGGGTCTTGCAGAGAACATCCAGCTCTCCGGCCTCACTTGCCTGTCCGATGACCCGGATGCCCAGCATCCGCGCCATAGCAGCAACAGCAGGCTTCACGCGGCCATTGCGGGCCAGATTGGCCAGCGACTCCAGCGAGAAGAGCAGATGGGTGTGCTTGTGGTAGCGGAGCATCTCTTCACAGACCTCGTCAAACTCCTTGCCCTCAGCCAGCAGATCCCGCAGATGCTCGGCCAGCAGGCGCTGCTCCGGGCCGGTGGAAAGGCTGTCCAGCACGAACACCCGCTTGCCGGGATTCTCCTGCTGGTATTCCTCGGCGGCCAGCTGGGCGGCATTGTAGCTGCCGGACAGAGTGCCCGTGATGGTGATGGCATACACCTCGTCGGCTCCCTCGTAGGCGGCCAGCCAATCGCTGACGTTGGGGCAGGAAGTCGAGGTCTTTCCCTTATAGGTGCGCAGGGTCTGGGCCATGCCCAAGGCATCCATTGTGCCGTTGTCCAGATATTCGGCATCGTCGGTGATGATCTTCAGGGGAACGCATTCAAAATCCACGCCCTGCAAGGTGTACAGGCTGGCGGAGGAATCCACAACAATCTTGGTGTTCATAAGCATTTATCTCCATTCCGGCGGCAGAGGATGCCGCAGTTTTTCCTGTTGTTTGAATCACTATATCAGTTTTTCAAAAACCTGTCAACTGTTTTCTTGAATTATTTCAAAAGTTTTTAATTTCCTGTTGACCGCATTTCCAAAACATGGTATACTGTCCGCATGAAATTAGAATCAAACCGCCGCGTTGCGGCCTGCGCCGCAGGGTTTGCCCTGCCCCGGTATGCAGAACTCCCCACCGTAGGGCTTTATCTGGATCAGAGTGTACAGTTTGTCAACGGGTGTTTCTGCACATTTCAGGGGGTGGAGCTCACCGCTTCCATGGTGAGCAACTACGTTAAGAAAGGGATCATCAGCCACCCCATCAAAAAGAAGTATACCCGGGATCAGCTGGCCTGCCTGATCTACATCGTGGTTTCTAAAAATGTCCTGTCCATGGAAAATATCGACAGCCTGTTCAAGATGCAGCAGGCGCATTATACCTCCGCGCAGGCGTATGATACCTTTTGCGATGAGCTGGAGAGCTACCTGCCCTATGTGTTCGGCCTGACCAAAAGCTTTTCCGAGCTGGAGCCGGATGTTGATGATGCACGCAAGCTCCTGCGCAGCACCATCATCTCGGCTGTGAACAAGATCTATCTGGACTGCGTTTTCACCGACCTGCGGCAGGAGCAGGCCCTCTGGCCCGATATCCTGCCGGATCTGGCATAACAATAAAAATAGCCCTCTCCGTCATGCTTTGCAATGCAATGATGGAGAGGGCCATTTTTTCTTAAAATGTAAGCGTGGGGCTGATCTCATTGCGGCGCTGGGCCTGCACGATGCAGTCCTTTTCCGGCACGACACCTGCCGCACCCAGGGTGTTGAACATGGTCTGCAAAGCAAGCGCTGGGGTGTTGTTCTCCTGCGAGAGATGGCAGAGGGCAAACTTCTTGCATCCCTCCTGGATCAGCTCCAGCAGCTTTGCCGAGCACTCATCGTTGGAGAGGTGGCCCCGGTTGGACTCGATGCGGGAGCGCAGGTAGTAAGGATACCGCCCGCTGCGGAGCATGTGGAGGTCGTAGTTGCTTTCCAGCGCCACCAGGTCACAGCCGCTCAGGGCCTGATGCACCGGCGGGGTCAGGACTCCCAGGTCGGTGGCAATGGTCATGGTCTTGTTGTCCGGGGTGTGGATGCGGTAGCCCACGCAGGGCACGTCATGGCTGGTGGGGAACATCGTCACGCCGAAATCTCCCACATCCTCTTCCCCGCCGGACAGGGTGCGCAGCGCACAGCTGGCGGGCACGATGCCGTTTGCATCCAGAAAATCCAGCGTATCGTCTGCGCCGTATACCGGCAGCGGATTCTTTTTGAGGAAGGTAGCCAGCCCCTTGACGTGGTCAGAGTGCTCGTGGGTGACCAGAATGCCCGCACAATCGCTGATGTTCAGGCCCAGCTCCTTGAGCGCCGCCGAGGTGGTGCGCACGCCCTTTCCCATATCGATGATGATGTACTTCTCCCCCGTGCGCACCACGCTGCAGTTGCCGGAGGAACCAGAGTATAACGAGATGAATTCAGACATTTCAAACCTCAAGAAACGAACCTCTCCGTCGTTGCTTCACAAAAGCTCCCTGTCAGGGGAACTTCTGCAAAACAGACTGAGAGGTTCTGAATGATCACATTGCTGATTCCAGTGCGGCAGGCATCCGCTCCACCTTGCTGATCTCAGCGCCCAGGCCGCGCAGCTTTTCCACGATGTTCTCGTAGCCGCGCTCAATGTGGCCGATCTCCTCGATCTCGCTGGTGCCGTCTGCCATCAGGGCAGCAACGACCATGGCCGCACCGGCACGCAGGTCAGAAGCGCGCAGGGGGGCGGGGTTCAGTTTGTCCACACCCTCAAACACGGCCACCTGACCGTCCACCTGCACCATTGCGCCCATCTTGCGCAGCTCGTCCACATAGCGGAAGCGGTTATCCCACACGCTCTCGGTGATGGTGGAGGTTCCCTTTGCCACGCTGAGCAGCACACCCATCAGGGGCTGCATATCGGTGGGGAAGCCCGGGTGGGGCATGGTGTTGATCTTCAGCGGCAGGATATCGCCCTTGCGGGAGACGCGGACGGAATCATCGAATTCCTCCACATCCACACCGGCACGGCGGAGCTTTGCCGTGATGGGTTCCAGATGCTTGGGGGTGACATTTTTGATCAGAACGTCGCCGCCGGTGGCAGCAGCGGCAACCATGTAGCTGCCCGCCTCGATCTGGTCAGGGATGATGCTGTAAGTGCAACCGTGCATCTTTTCCACGCCGCGCACCTTGATCACATCGGTGCCGGCACCGCGCACATCCGCGCCGCACATATTCAAAAAGTTTGCCAGATCAACAACATGGGGCTCCTTGGCGCAGTTTTCCAGAATGGTCTGGCCCTGTGCCATCACAGCGGAGAGCATACCGTTCATGGTAGCGCCCACGCTGACCTTATCAAAGAAGATATGGGCACCGGTCAGCTCCTGCTTGGTGCGCACGGTGATCATGCCGTAATCCACGCTGTCCTCTGCGCCCAGCGCGCTGAACACCTTCAGGTGCTGGTCGATGGGGCGGGGGCCGAGGTTGCAGCCGCCGGGCATGGCCACCTGAGCCTTGCCAAAACGGGACAGCAGTGCGCCCAGAAAGTAGTAGCTGGCGCGCATCTGGCGGGACAGGTCGTCGGGGACGTTGGTGCCGGTCAGATGGGTGGTGTCGATCTCGTAGGTGTTGCGGTTGAGCATCTTCACCTGTGCACCCAATGTGCTCAGGATCTTGAGACTGACCGACACATCGCTGATATCAGGCAGATTTTCGATCACGCAGACATCCGCTGCCAGAATGGTAGCAGGCAGAATGCCGACCGCCGCATTCTTTGCACCGGAAATGGTGACCTCGCCGTGCAGGGGCTTGCCGCCCGTAATAACAAATTTCTCCACTTTTATGATCTCCTTGTCAAAGGCCTGTGCTACAGGCCTGTTAAGGCTACTGAAAGCATTCCATCTCGTTACTTATACCGCCGGGGTGTACAGATTCACCAACACCGGGGCAGATTTATAACTATCCTATTATACACTACTTCCACAAAAAAGCAAAGCCCGATTTGTATCTGTTTCATTATTTTCTGTTTTGCCCAGATTACACGCGGATATTCCAAAAATTTATTGAATTTTTCATCAATTTTGACGAATGCCGACCCAAATTTTACCCTTTGGCGATATCACCAAACGTGATCCTCGCATCGCGCTTCCGGGATCCAGCCCAGCTGATAGGCCGTTACCAACTGCTTCAGGTCATGCACGCGCTCCCGCAGCACCTCGCCCTCGTCCGTATCTTCCACGAGAATGCGATGATTTTCGGTTTCCAGAATGTTCTTCTGGGACAGGATGTCCAAATTCTCCCGCACCGCCTTTTCGGCGCTTTCAAAGGGCTGATGGGTGCGCAGGGACATGGTGCGGCTGGAATACACCAGCGTATACCCGGCAATACCGGTCTTTTCGTGGTAGGCGCGGCAGAACCCGCCGTCAATGACCACCAGCCGTCCCCCGCCCTTGATGGGGCTCTCGCCGTTTTTCTCCTGCACCGGCACATGGCCGTTGACGATATGGCTC
>ERZ826220.1847-NODE-1847-length-19673-cov-6.923285_pt1 | contig 19673 bp, 10 predicted proteins | sample MGYA00519927_ERZ826220 | MGnify/ENA primary metagenome ERZ826220 (study PRJEB31778, sample SAMEA3449225) | human gut metagenome | biome: human gut; feature: human-associated habitat; material: faeces | place: United Kingdom | collected 2010/2012 ...
GTCGGTATCGGCTTCCTCACAGATCTTTTCAAGTGATTTAAGGTCTTTGGATGAGCCGAGCCTGCCCGCAATTCCGAAACCGCCTGCGGGCTTCACCGAATCAATTCCGGTTTTGCCGAAGCCGCTGAGCGCCAGTGCGGAAACATCTGCTCCGCTCTCCTTCAATTCCTTTACCATAGCCGTAACATCCTTAAGCGTGGCAGTCGGCAAAAGCGTTGTATACGGCACGCCGAGGAAGGATTTTGAAATCATTGTTCCGCCGACTGCGGTAATATTAAGGGTGGCAGCCTTTGCGTTTTCCGCCTTGCCCTCGGTTTTTTCAATGCAGCTGCGGTAAAGTCTTGCCATTCCGCTGTAATCGGCGTCTTCGCCCGCAAGCGGGTAAAAGCCTATTTCAAGCGGAGCATCCGTCATATTATCGGAATAAACAAGCCCCTTGTAATATCTGTTATTGTAAAGCTCCTTTATGTTTGCGGTGTAGCCCCTCAGCTGATAGGTGGCGTATACCGCAGAGTAGCCTATCGAGGTTGAGCCGACCGTTGTTTCAAGCAGGCAGGAGTCCGCTCCCTTTTCGATTATCGCAAAAGCTGCGGTGTCACCGCTTTTTGCTCCGTAGACCGGCAGTCTTATTGATTTTTCGGTTGAAGTCTTATCCCATTTTTCCTTTGAGGCATCCTCGCCGTAGACCTCGGCGGAGTAGCTGTCGCCGGGCTGCGAAACCTCCTTGGGATAAATAAGCGCTCCCGAACCCGATGGGTAAAGCAGATATCCGTTTTTCTCGGTATTTTCAACCGAGCAGAAGAAGGGGGCTACCGAAACCGATATAAGCATATTGCCGCCTTCCTCTATTTCCTTCGGATCAAGCGTCACCTTTAAACCGTTCTCCCTTAAGGAATAGGTTATCGGAATCATTATTTCGGCATCGTCAAAGTAATATTCAACCTTAACGCCGTTATCGGTCTTTTCCAAAACGGTGCGCCCGTTCTGAACGGCGGCGTTGTAGGATATCAGCTTTGAGGTAGTGTTCTTTTGAACATCGAGATATTCTATGAAAAGCACAGATTCGATTTGCGGATGCCGCTTTATGGGCATTCCGAATTCATCGAACTGCTCCCCGCCCGAATTTACGGGATTTGTTCCGTAAACCTTGCCCGTTTTCAAATCGGTAAGTGAAACGCCGAGCGATGTGCGGTTTATTTCCAGGCGGTAATTTTCGTTTTGAGCGATAAGCTCATCGGAAACATCGGTTGAAAGCTTTTCCTTATCATAGGAAGGTCTTTTTTGAGAAACCCCGGATCCGCCGCAGCCGCAGAGAAGCGCGGCAGTAAGAGCGACAGCGCAAACCGATGATAAATATTTTTTGCGGATCAAACTTAATTCCTCCCGTTTATGAAATAAGCTCCAGCAAAACGGTAATCAGGAAGCCCCCGATTTGCTGTATCAGCATTCCGACCAAAATCATCAGGAAAACCAAAACCGCAAGCCAGCAAACGCTCAAAACGCTTGAACCTATAAGCTTTCCGAAGCTGAAATCATGAATTTTAATAAGTCCTATAATCAAAAGCAGCAGTGTATACCCTATTGCCAGCGTATCGAAGCCGTTTAGGAACATCGCCTCGCTCGGCAGAAGTATATTTGTAAGAATAAGCCTTAAAAAGCGTTCGATTATTATGGGCGACAGGCTGTAGCAGGTCACAATGCATATTTCCTTAAGCGTACCCTTGCCCTGCATCAGCGTTGAAATCATCCAGTTGCTTATTATCCACAAAACAACCAGTCCCGCGCTTCTTATAAGCACCCAAACCGAGTTAAAGCTTGTGGGGTCGTACTGTGTAAACAGGAAGCCGCCGCACAGCACCTGTATGACCGCAGTCACATAGAAAAGTGCCGTCAGCACACCGCAGATTATAAGCGAGCCCTGCTTTTTCTCCTTTATCTCATCAAAGGTAAGAACCGGGTGAATAAGTGTTCTTAACATCAGGCGGACCTGCTTTGATTTAATAAGCGTAAGCTTGCGCTTTGACGATATAATGATGAGCGTTACAACAGCCGCAATAACAACTATTACAACAAGAAAAATCAGCCAAAAATACTCGCGCATTAAATCCTTGCGATGAAATTCAAATGCGAGGCTGTAGGTTTCGCGGTCATAGCCCTCGCGCGCAAGCTTCATTGCTTCCTTATACTCGCCGTCTGTGAGGTATGCCCTTGCAAGTCCGCTGTAAGCCGGCTGGAAGTTTCTGTCAAGGCTTATTACCTCTTCCCAGCCTTCCTTACATTCGGTATACTTGCCGTCAAGCGTATCGTCTATAAGACCGAGCACCTTTTTGCCGAAATCGGTTATTTTAAATACCGTAACCGTGTTTTTCAGCTTATCGCTTACCAAAACGTCCGTTCCGTTAAGCGCAATTGCGTTAGCCGCGGAAAAGGTACCCTTTTGGCTGCCCTGACCGAGTCCCCCACCGAAGGCGGTGAGCATACGGCAGGCTCTGTCGTAAAGATAAACCCTTCCGAACTGCGATTCAACACAGTAAACAAAGCCGCTGTCATTAACGGCAAGCCCTACAATATCCTGGTCTATCTGCGTGCCGTTATTAAAGGTCGTGTTAAAGCCGTCGTCGGTGAAATCGGTATCCTCCGAATCCATTATGTTGTTTCCCGTACCGGGGTTCAGCTTCTTTATCTGCCCCTTTTTATCATAGGTTGAGGTCTTACCCGTTGCGGTGTAAACAAAATCGTTTTTATCAATTACAATATCCACAAACGAATAAGGGAGATTTCTCGCGCTTGAGCTCTTTTTTACATTGTTTGTAAACATTCGCTCGAAAACGGTTTTTATTGCCGTGGCGATATTCGAGGTTACATCATTCGCGCCGTAAAAGCCGGTAAATGTCTTATCGGGGGCATAAAGCAATGCGCCGTAATAAGAGCCGTCGCTCAAAACATAAAGGTACCCGTGCGAGTCCATAACCGTTTTAAGCGGCTTGAAAACAAAGCTTTCGGGTATCAGCGACGATTCGGGGACAACATAAATATCCTTAAGAGTACCGTCGGGGTTTGCCCTTAAAACACGGGCGTTATCGGTATCGCATATAAATATCGAGCCGTCAGAATGAACATATAGGCTCTGCGCGCCGGTGTAATCGTAATCAGTGCCGTCGCCGCCTTTTATATGGCCTATTTCTCCCAAAAGCTCATAGTTTGCATTAAGCACCACTATGCGGGCGGCATTATCAAGTATATAAACCTTTTTGCCGTCGGTGAAGACATCGTTGATTGTGGAAAACGGCTTTATGCCGAGCGATAAAGCGTCAAGCAATACGTCGGTTTCGTACATCGGGCGGCTGTATACCGCCTTGCGTTCTTCACCTATATCATCCCAATATGTATAGCTTTCAAAGGGTATCTGTTCGGCGGGCGAAATCGCCGCTACGCCGAAAGCAGAGGACGCCAAACATATGAACGCCAGTAATACAGAAAGAAAACGCGCTGCGTTTTTAATCATAGGTTTTCGCTCCTTTGCTTATTCTTTGATTCCCGCACTGCTCATCGCCTCAACAACATTGCTCTGCGAAATAAGATATATAATAATAGGCGGAATCATCATAATGGTGGTAAGCGCCATTGCGCTGCCGGTTCGGGCTGTTCCGCCCGCAGTCACCTGCGTTACTATCTGCGGCAGGGTCTTAAGCTTTTCGTCAAAAATCGTTCCGTTCGGAATTGACGCCCATATATCCCTGAACGCAAAAAGCGTAACAGTAAGCCATGCCGGTTTAATTATCGGCATTATTATCCGCCAAAATATACGCAGATACCCCGCGCCGTCAATCTTCGCGGCTTCAAGCAGAGCATCGGGCACATAGCCCTCTATATACTGCTTTATAAGGAAAACTCCCAGTGTTCCCGCAAGCTGCGGCAGAATATATACCCAGTAGGTATTTACTATATGCAGCTCCGAAAATATTACATACTGCGGAACGGAAAGGGTGTATGCGTTGAACATAAGCGCAAACTGAATTATCATAAAAATAATTCCCCTGCCCTTGTATGTTCCCTTTGAAAGCGAAAACGCCGCCATTGCGGAAAATACAATATTTAAAATCGAGGTGAAAACCGTTATAAACAGGCTGTTGAACACATAGCGTGAAAGCGGAACCGAAAGACTTGAAAGCAGCGTGGGAAGTGCCACGTAGTTTTCCGTGGTCGGTCGGCGCACAAAAAACGTCGGCGGGAAAATAAGCAGCTCGTCTATCGGCTTAAAGGAGGTTACAACCGCGTATATCAGCGGCAGCATACTGAAAAGCCCGGCGGCGGCTATCAGCACAAAGCAGCATATATTGCCGAAGGTTGAGCGGGTAAAGCGCGTAGCCATTGACTTTTTACGGCTTGACGGTATCAATTTGTAATAAAGTTTTTTAATCATCAAAAGCACCTACCTGCTGACCGTATTCAAGGCTTTTCCGATAATCAGTCTTGTGAACGCCATCATTGCAAACAAAACCACCGCTATAGCCGAGGCGTAGCCCAGCTCATACCGCACCGTCGCCATATCCGACATATGCGTAACAATGGTATCTACCGAGTACTGCACGCTCGGGTAGCCCGCAAGCTCAACCGCGACCGCGCTTATTGAAAAGCTGCTTTGAATTTGCATTACCGCACTGAAAAGCAGCATATGCGACATTGAAGGGAGAGTTATATACCTTAGTTCCTGCCAGCGGTTTCTTATTCCGTCAATCGCGCCCGCCTCGTATAAATCGCGGTTTACATTTTGAAGACCCGAAATATTTGAAAGGAACGAAACGCCCATGCTCTGCCACAGCTGCACAATAATAATTATTGTGAAAAGATACTGCGGGCTTTTAAGCCACACTATAGGCTCGGTTATAACACCGGTTGACAGCAGAAGGCTGTTTATATAGCCGTAGCTGTCGCCCGAGAAGGCAATCTTCCATATGAAGTAGGCATTGCCCACAAGGGACGGCGCATAGAACATAAAGGAAAACAGCGTTCGCATTCCTGTGGAAAACTCGTTTACAAGCCACGCCAGCAGAAAGGCGAGCAGGAAGCCCGCAGGGCCTACCACGATTGCAAGCGCAACGGTGTTTTTAAGCACGATTGCAAAGACCTCATCCTCAACGAACATACGCATATAGTTGCCTATTCCCGTGAATTTCGGGGCTGACAGCATATCGTATGAGGTCAGACTTAAAACCATGGATGAAATAATCGGCAATACCGTGAATACAAAAAAGAAGGTAAAGAACGGCACAAGCAGCAATATCATAGGCAGCTGCTCTTTAAAGCCGGAATCCCGATGTGCCTTTAGGGGTTTTGCAGCCTTCATCATTTTACTCTCCTTCACTGTATTCTTGAATTTTGCGTGTAATCTCGCTGTCGGCAGCCTTGCTCCATTTAACAATTGCGTCCTTTGCGTTTACACCGTCGTTAAGCACCGACCAGTAAGCCTGATCAAGCGCACGGCCGAGGTAGTAGCTTCCCGGAACCTCGGGAACCTCCTTTACCTTTGTCCACTGCGTGAGAATCTTATCGAGATCCTCGCTGTCCCACGCCATTTTTTCAAGCGCGCCCACGGTTGCGGTCGCCTGTCTGCCGAGCATTCCTATAAGGGATTCAACATTATTTGAATACCTGGTCTGTGTATCGGCGGCAGTCCACCATTTAAGGAACTCCCAGGCTTCCTTTTTATTTTTGGATTTTTCTATTATGGAGCAGCCCGTGCCGCCGCCGGCGACCGAATCGTTCCCGCCGGCTGTTCCCGGAACGGAAGCTATCGACCAGCGCCCCTTTATTTCGGGAGCTGCGCTGTAAAGCGTTAAATATGTGGTATAGGTGGATATACCCAGCGGCATTGTGCCCGCGCGGAAGCGGTTGTAGAAATCCGCCTCCTTCTGGTATCCGTAATCTGTGTAGAACTTCGTCCAGAAATCAAAAACCGAAATTTGTTCGATTCCCGTAAGTGAGGTGGCGTTAAGCTCTTTATTATAAAGTGAAAGCCCCTTTTGCCCCATAAGCGTTGCAAACATATTAAGACTGCCTATACCGGTGCTTATCGTCTGCGACGAGGTTATCATCGTATACGGAACATATATATTCATATTGTTTCGCTGAATAATGGCTGATGTGTAAAGGAACTCGTCCCAGTTTTTCGGAATTGTAAGCCCTAAATTTTCGAGAATGTCCGTCCTGTAGAAAAGCATATAGAAGGTCTGCGTATCGGGCAGAGCGTACAGCTTTCCGTTATATTCATAGGGCACCTGCGCGTCGGGCTGGAATCTTTTCAGCGTATCATCCAAATCGTCAAATTGATTTAAGTCTGCCAGCGCTCCGCGGATTCCGAGGTTTACAGGCTCGGTTCTTGTCATATGCAGCGCCATATCGGGGAAATTGCCCGACAAAATACCGTTTACAAGCGAAGCGTTGGTTATCTGCACATCAACATGGATTCCCGTCTGCTCTGTGAATGAGTCCCTTATAAGCGTATCAAGCGAGGTTGCCTGATCTCTGCCCCAGTTCACCCAAAGCTTTAAGGCTTTTTCCTTTTCGCCGTTTTCGGTATTCACCGTGTAATCGTCAAAAAACGATACAATAAGGCGCTTAAAGCTGTAGCCCATTTTTTTGAAAAAGCCGGTCTTTGTGTTTACAAAATCCTGTCCCGCGGGAGCTAACTGTATTGTATCGACGCAAAGCGGCATCTTCTTCATATCGTAAAGCCAGGAGCTTAACGAGGTGTAATTCGAGTAATAATCGCTGACATACTGATGCGCGGTGTAGGGTCGGTCAAGCATGTTGTTAAGTACGCGCGACATATTCTTAAGCGCAGAAATATACTGGCTGCTCCGCTTACCCGTAAAGCCCTCCAAATCAGCCACCAGCGATAAAAGCTCCTTATCGCAGTAGGTAAAGGTCTCCTTTAGATCGGGTATCTGTGTGAAAAGCTCGTAATCGAGGTTGACATCGGGTGTGGCGCCGGTTATTTTCACTATGTCTATATACTTATCGCCGAGCTTCTCCACTATTCCGTAAAGGCGGTAGAAATAATCCGCCATTGCGCCGAGGGTCACTTCAAGCGATAATGTGTGGCTGCCCTTTTCCAAATAAATGTAATAGGGGTCTTCCCCTCCGTATTTCAGAAATTCCCATTTTGCCGAATACGGGAAGCGTATGCCTTTAGCCTCCGAAAACGGAGTTTTGCCGTCAATTTTAAGCCAGCGCCAGCTTTCGGCGTTTATAACATCGCTTTGGCGGTACCTGAACCCTAAAGAGTAATAACCGCTTTCCTTTACCTCAAAATTCCATACAAGGAACTGTCCCGCGTCCTGCCAGGAGGTTCCGCCTATGTAATTAAGCTTTGTAAGGCTCGGGCTGCTCGGAGTCATTCCCGCGTTTGAGTTGTCTGATTTCGGAATAAGGCTTGAAGCGGATTTTAAAACGGCATTCTCGCCCTCAATTACTATCGTTTCGGCAGAGGTGCTTTTATCCTCCTTGAAGCCCTTGGAATAATCGGAATAATCGGATACAGCCTCAGGAGCTTCAAGTATAAGCTCTGCCACAGCCGCTGCCTGCCCGGGATTTTCCAAAGCTACGGTATGCTCGCCCGCGGTCAGATAGATCGCATATGGCTCAACCGTCTCGCCCGTGCTGCTTTTTGCCAAAACTCCGTAATAATCCTTTATTTCGGTCTGCTCGGGGGTAAGGTCGTTGCCGTCCCTGTCGGTTTTAAAGCTTTCCTGCGCGTTTTGCCAAACTCGCGGGAAGGTAAGGCTCTTTGCCTCTTCAAACGGCACCCTGCCATCTGTCTTTAAGGTAAAGGCGTAATCAACGCCGGTATCGACCGCGGTATATGAAAGTCTTATATTGTAAAGCGCGTCCTCGGGAACGGAAACCTTCCATTCCGCGCCGCAGCCGGTCTTTGAAAACACAACCGCGTTCTTACCGTTCACGCCCTTTCGGGCGGCGCTGCCGTATACGCGTGCCGCGTCCGATGAAAGCGTTATGCTTTTTTCGGCGTTTTTGCGTTCGGCCATATCCGCCGCATATGTTTTATAGGAAACCAATGAAGCCTCACCGGCGGCAGCCGTTACGGGATCAGTTGCCTGCTCTGCCGATACGGTAGCGCAAAGCCGCGGAAGTGATGACGCGGATATTAAAACAGCCGTCACAAGGCTTGCAAACCGTATAACCGATTTTTTATCCATTGAAATACCTGCCCCTTTTTTTATAGGATTGAGAATATCCGAATACCCTGCATTCGGATATTCTCAATCCGGCAAGGCAGTGCGCCTTGCCGAACATAATTTATACTGATTTGTTTTACTGACCGTCTGCGGGGGTCTCAAGAACGAGAACATCACCCTGCTTCTGGTAAAGGCGAACATATTCTACCGAATACTCTGCCGGAAGACTTTCCTCGTTATTTTCTATTGTATTGGTCTTTTCTTCGTTTGCCACCGGGCTGCTTGAGGTAATAAGCTGATTGTCAAAGAGAATATTAACGGTATCGTCGAAATCGCCCTTATAACCCATTCTTGCAAGTGTGTCTTTAGTATAGGCTGCAAAGCATTCGCCGTCGATAAAGAATTTCATCTCATCGGCAGTCCAAAGGAAACCGTAGATATGATATTCATTTGCTAAATTTTCAGCATTCTTGAACTTGTAATTACCGACTGCGGCCTGACAGTGATCACTGTCATTCGACTTGTTGGTTTCGTGTATCGTTGTTCCGTTTTGGTCTGTATAGCCGAACGGCTCGATAATATCGACTTCCATATTATAGCCGTCCTTGCCGGTTAAATCGGTCTGGGTTGCGTTGGGGCTTCTAAGCCACAGTGACGGCCAGCAGCCCGCTTTATACGGAACCTTTGCCTTTACCTCAAGATAACCGTACTTAAAGCTCATTCTGTTTTCGGTGGTTATTGAGTTCGTTGTTAAATATGTTTTACCGTTATAGTTCGCGGTATCGGGGTTCTTATACGCTGTCATTAAAAGTCTGCCGTTGCCCACCGATCTTACAGTACCCTCATCAAAGTTGCCGACACCGTCATATGCGGTCATTCGCGGCTGATTGGTGCGCCATTTGGCATTATCAATCGTTCTGCCTTTAAATTCATCATTCCACACAAGGCTGTAGCCCGCCGGCGCGAGGCTGTCCTCACCGAGGAATTCGCTTACCGTCTTTTTAAGGGCGATAAGGTCGCGTATATCGGTAACCTTATCACTGTTGAAATCGGTAACATAGGATATTTCAGCACCTATCAAATGCTTTTTAAGAAGAGCGATATCCTGCGCGTCGGCAGCATCGTCGCCGTTTGCGTCGCCCATGCGCTGAGATACTATTTTCAGCCTCGGATAACCGTTTTGAGTGGGAGCAAACGCACCGTTTTCCCAATCAAAATCGGGCATTGTTGTTTTAGCTTTATCACCGATAACGGTTAAAAGAGCATCCTGCGAAGGTATTGAATACGAATTATTTGCCGGAACAGAAGCACCGCCGAAATAAATGGCAAGTGTCGGAAATGCAAAGCAGTTATCAATATTGTAGGTTCCGTCTCCTGCCGGTCCTACAAGTCCTCCATAGCATTTCCAGTTACCACCGCCGTGCCTAACATCCGCCAAGGAAGCACTGCCTATGAAGTTATAGGTATTGAGGGAGTTGCTTCTCAGGCAGCCCACAATACCGCCGATGTAAGCGGATTCGTGGCTTGAGAAAATATAAACATTATCATTTACAAAGCAATTGCTTAATGTGAATACTGCGTTTCTCTCCGCAGTTGCGTAAACATAGCCGACAACCGCACCCACAAACTGACCAGAGGTGCTTATATAAGCATCGGAAATTATAAGATTCTTTATTGTGACATCATAGCTCCACATATCAACCCACGGAATAAGACCGAAGGAGGCGGTGCCGCTGTAATACAGACCGTAAACGGTGTAGCCGTCTCCGTCAAGATTACCCGCGAAACGTTTTGATGAGGCAACCTCATACCAACTGTTTGGAGAATTTTTTGTCCAATCCGGATCTGTTACATCATTAAGGTAAATATCTGCTGCAAGCTTGTAATATTTGCCGTTGGTCGCTCCTGCAGAATCAACAACATCATGCTTTATAAGATATGCAAGCTGTCTTGCGGTTTCTATTATATAAGGATCGGTCTCAGTACCGCTGCCGCCGGAATAGCCCGTGGCAACCTTGCCGTCCCAAACCTCGCCTACAATTCCGTTTGTATTATCATCAGGTATCACATATGTAGGATAGCCGTCTTCGGAAATCTGCCAAACGCTGTCCCAATTAAGATCGGGCATTGTTTCCTTTGCGGCAGAGCCTTTTATGCTGTTCAAATCCGACACTTTATATGAGTTTGCTATTCCGCCCGAGGTAGTAATGCCAAGCCATTCTTCGCAATATGCAAAGCTGTTTATAACAGAGCAGCTCACGCTTGCGTTCCAGTTAAGATTAAGACCGAGTACGCCGTATTTGAGTCGATTACCGTTCTTATCCGTTGCAAGAACACCGCAATTTTCAAAATTGAATATTGTTTCGGTGCCTGTACTTGAAAATCCGACAAAACCGCCGCACCATGGAGCGGTAGCGCCCACATCCGCAACATTTAAAACAACTGAATTATCTACAAAGCAATTTTGGAAATAAAATGTTTTGCTTTGACCGCCGTAGCCTCTGCCCGCAACAGCACCCGCCATACTGCTTCCGCAAATGTAGGAATCCGCTATTCTTATGTTTTTGAAATATCTGTCCGCCTCATATGAATCAATAATCGGAAACAATGCGGCATAACCCGCATCCGAAGCAAAGTGAAGTCCCCTTATTGTATGACCGTTACCGTCAAAGCTGCCGCAGAAACGGCTCGCCGTTCCGGTATACCATTCATTAAGCCCGCTCTTTGTGTACCAATCCGAAGCAGTAACATCATTGAGGTATATATCCGCCGTAAGCTTGTAATATTTGCCTGTTGAGCCGTTTGTGATATCCGCTGTATAATCAGTCAAAACATCATAACCGACCATTCGCGCAAGCTGCTGCGGGGTTTCAATTAAATAGGGATCCGCTTCCGTCCCCGTGCCGCCGGCATAGCTTTCGGCAATTGCGCCATCCCACACACCGGAAGCCGCCGTTGCGGGAACTGCTGCGGCTGTAATAACCGCCGATAGGAGCATTGCAAAAGTCAGGATAAATGCCAAGGTCTTTTTAAGTTTTGGAAATACGCTGTTTTTCATTTTTATAACTCCTTTTCGTGAATTTATTTATACCGGACACAAAATCGCGGTCAAATACTATTTTGCGAGGTAAAGTGTGCTCTTGCCGTCGTTTTTCTGATAAAGGCGTACCCAGTCCACATCATATTCAACCGGAAGATCCGCCGCGTAAATCTCGCAGCCGTCATACGGCTTAAAGGAGCTTGACTGCGTGAACAAATGGTTGTTCAGTATCAGGTGAAGCTGCGTATTGAAGCCGTTCATGCCCGAAGCGCCGTTATCGAAATTCTTCGTTATATCATAGGTGTAGTACTTCTTGCCGTCGATATACATCGACATCTCGGTCGGAGTCCACTCAAAACCGTAGAGGTGATATTCGTTGTTGAGGTCTGCGGAATCGAAGGTATATTTTTCGTTTTCGTCGTTCCACATGGTGTGGTCGCCGTCGCCGTACCATTTATGTATGTTCGGTGCCAGAGTATCAACGCTTGAGAATACCTCAAAGATATCAATTTCTATTGAGTAATCGTCAATGGTGTATATGCGCTGCTTGCCGTCGGGTCCCAGAGAGCCGTAGCTCGAAGACCAGAAGGACGGCCATGCGCCGCGTACAAACGGAACTCGCGCGCGCATTTCCATATAGCCGTATTTCCAGCTCATGGTGTCGTAGGTCGTAACAGACCAGGGCGCCGCAAACTCAATTCCCGCGCGCTTCGGATCCCAATACCTTAAAGCGAACATTTTCATTACGCCGTTTTCAACGCGGGTGGTAAGCTCAGTATTGTCGAGCATAAGCTCTGCGGTTGCCGCCATTTTCGTAGCTCTGCTCCAAAGCTTTGTATCAAGCGTTGTTCCCTCGAACTCATCGCCCCATACATATGTGTATCCGAGCTTTGTCGCCGTGAAATCGGAGCTTACCGAGAAGGTGTACGCGCTTCCCTTTTTATATTTGATGCGGGTATAGGTCTGAACGGCAGCTCTTACGGTTGCGTCATGCCCGCCGCCGAATATGAGCTTTTTGCCGGATACTTTTGCGAAATACTCGCCGTCCTTTGCGGAATACTTATAGCGCTTTGTGCTGCCTATAATTATTTCCTTATCCTTCGCGGCGGTATCGTCCGTTACGATTTTAAGAGTGACCGAAGCGTTCTTGGCGAAATACTGCTTGATAGTCTGCGCCGTGCGTTCCGCCTCTTTATTTCCCTTCGGAACTACTATTACATATCCGTCCGGCCCGCTCCAGGAAACGGTCTTGTAATTTATTACGGAAGCAGAGCCGCCGGAATTACCGTTACCCGAATCGGTCGGTATGGCACGGTCGGTATGATACCCATTATTGGAATCCGAGCTTGTTATGTCATCCGACAGATTGCCGCGGCTGTCTGTGCTCAAGGTGCCGTCCGAAGAAACATCCGAGCTTTGATCGGACGAATCCGAAGAATCCGAGGAAACGGAGTCAGCGCCCGAATTCTGCGAGGAGCTCGGTTTTTTTGAGCCGGTATCTTTTTTTGTTTTTTCCTTACAGCCTGCAGAAGCGAAAAGCATGACCGCGCAAAGCAACAGTGCTGCAAACCTTTTTCTTGGATACATGGTATCCTGCCCCCTGACTTATGTTTTTTGGTTGCGCCTTACGTTTATCGGACGGATAATCAAACGCTTTAACTTTTATAACACGAGTATATATAGGTACAATAGTCAAAAAAGCCGATCAAACATCCGATTTTATTTGTAAAATTATTATATCATACACACATTTGCTTGACAATGCAATAAATTAACGATTAGATGTGAAAAATTAAAATTACTTGTTATTTATTTACAAATAAATGTGTTTAATAAAATGTTTCTTGCTCACTTTATACCATATATATGAATATGCTGATAATTTGTCGCTTGCATTTTACTCAAATTTTGATATAATTTAACCAAGACTTTACACAAAGGTGACTAAGCATGAATAATGAGCGCATAAATTCATTTCCGTTTAACCCAACGGAGTTCCCGTTCAACATTGAAATTTCGGGAATTTCCAACTGCGATGAGGAATATACGGTATACCGCGAGAAGAGCTATTGCTACATTCTGGAATATATATACGAGGGCTCCGGCACGCTTATATGCAACGGCAGAGAATACAAGGTCGGCAAGGGAGACGCATACCTGCTGCCTAAGGGCAGCAATCACCGTTATTATCCCGATAAGACGTGGGATAAAATATGGTTCAACATAGACGGCATACTCGTTTCAAACCTTATTTTCGCATACGGGCTGGAAAACACGATAATATTTAAGGGCTTCAACCGCCAAAAGCTTTTCGAGGATCTGTACGAAATCACAAATTCAAAGAAATCCAACGCGGAGATCATGCTTACGGCGGCGATACAATTTCATGTCATTATTCAGGAAATGTATAATTCCACCCAAAAGAACACCTACAACAGCAATGTGAATAAAATCAAAAAAATGCTTGATGACAACATCTACGAGAAGGATATTTCGCTGAAGGCGATTGCCGACGAGCTTTGCATTTCGCAGGCGCAGGTAATCAACATTTTCAAAAAGACCTTTAACATGACGCCGTATCAGTATTTTTCAAAAAAACGAATCGAAATTGCCGCCTCGCTGCTGCTCAATTCCAATTCGCAGGTAAAGGAAATAGCGGAGCTGCTCAATTATTCTGATCAGCCGTATTTTTCAAATGCCTTTAAAAAGATCATGGGAATATCCCCCGAGAAATACCGCAAGATGAACATTAACAGCGATCTTTCAAAGTCCAACATAAACAACAAGATCCTTATGGAGCAGGCGGAGAATCTCCCCTTTGCGCTTAAGGTTGACAGACATTAAATAATGTCTACTGAATAATTGCATTAGCAAATGCAATTATATAAAATCGAGTTAAAATCTCGATTTTATGGGTCAAAACCTTTGTTTTGACCGTCAGTATCCATTGATTGTCGCCTGATTTTAAAAAGAATCAAAATGTGATTCTTTTTAAAGTGCAAGGGTTTTTCGCAAAATTGCGCAAAAACCTTGCACCTGAACAATTCAAAAGTTTACACCGACATGCTCGGGTTAAGGTACTTTTGAATTGTTCATCAGGCATTAAATAAAAAAACAGAAAGCGAGTCCCGTCATGATAAAATTTTCAGCCGAAAGCAATACCTTCTTCCTTGGTACCGAAAGCTCGAGCTACATCATAAAAATACTCGATAACGGTCTTCTCTGCCATAAATACTACGGCGCGGCGGTTGCGTGCGATAATTTCGACTACCTCAATCTTTTCAAAAAGCACGAATATATGCCCGATACCGTTCTTAACGGCGTAAGCGTCGCAAAGGACAGTGCTCCGCAGGAATACCCGGCCTTCGGCCGCGGTGATTTCAGAAGTCCCGCGGTCTGCGTTGAGGACAGCTGCGGCAGACGCGTAAACGAGCTTCTTTACAAAAGCCATGAGATATTCCGCGGCGTGCCATCGATTCCCGGTCTTCCATATTTCGACAGAAATGCCGAAAACGCCGAAACCCTTAAAATCATTTTATCCGACAGTGTAACAGGCTTTGAAGCCGCGCTTTTCTATTCGGTCTTTGAAGCGGAGGACGCCGTCACGCGGCACACGGTAATAACCAATGTATCCGACCGACCCTTAAAGCTTTGCTCGGCGGAAAGCCTTTCGATAGATTTTGAATCTAAAAATTTCGAGCTGCTCACCCTGCACGGCGCATGGGCAAGGGAACGCCACATAAGCCGAAGGCCGCTTGATTACGGTACGACCTCCGTAGAAAGCCGCCGCGGCTCATCGGGTCATCAGCACAATCCGTTTGCGGCGCTCCTATCACCCGGAGCAGATGAAGAAAACGGCGAGGTATACGGCTTTGCGCTGGTTTACAGCGGAAATTTCAGAATTTCGGCGGAGGTGGACCAATTTGCCTCAACGCGCCTGCAGATAGGAATAAATCCGCACGGCTTCACCTACCTTTTACCGCCGGGAGAAAGCTTTGCGACGCCTCAGGCGATATCTGTCTACAGCAAAAACGGGCTCGGAGGTATGTCCCGCCGCTTCCACGATATGTGCCGCGGGCATTTGGGAGTCTCCGCCGATAAAAGTATAAAGCACCCGATCATTATAAACAGCTGGGAAGCAATGTATTTCGACATAACCGAGGAACGCATTGAAAGGCTCATAAACAGCTGCAAGGGGCTGGGAATCGATACCTTCGTTTTGGACGACGGCTGGTTTGGCTGCAGGGAAAGCGATAATTCTTCCCTCGGGGACTGGTATACGGATGAAACCAAATTCCCGAACGGTCTGCACGGAATTATCGATATCTGCAAAAGAAACGGCATGAAGTTCGGAATATGGTTTGAGCCGGAAATGATTTCGGAAAACAGCCGCCTTTACCGCGAGCATCCCGACTGGTGCATCCATTCTCCCGGCCGCGCTCCCGTTGAAAGCCGCAATCAGTTAGTGCTGGATATGGCGCGCAGCGAGGTGGTTGACTGCATATACAACCAGATTTCCGACATGCTGTCAAAATATGATATTTCCTATGTTAAGTGGGACATGAACAGAAATATTACGGACAACGGCTCCGCGTCCCTGCCTGCCGAAGCGCAGGGAGAACATACCCACCGTTATATTCTCGGTGTTTACAGTCTTATGAAGCGGCTCACCGAAAATTATCCCGGCGTTTTGTTTGAAGGCTGCGCCGGAGGCGGCGGCAGATTTGATTTCGGAATCCTTTACTATATGCCGCAGATATGGACGAGCGACGACACCGACGCGATAGAAAGGCTCAAAATTCAATACGGCACAAGCCTTGTCTACCCGCCCGCTTCAATGACGGCTCATGTTTCCGCCTGCCCGAATCATCAAACGGGCAGGATTACCCCGTTTAAGACCCGCGGAGATATAGCGCAGATATGCAATTTCGGCTATGAATTCGACACCTCAAAGCTTTCATCATCCGAGCTTGCGCAAATCAGCGAGCAGATAAGGCTGCACAAAAAAACAGAGCCGCTGATTTACGACGGCAGCTTTTACAGAATAATAAGCCCGTTTGAAAGCGATTACTGCTGCTGGGAGCTTGTATCCGCCGACAGAAAGCAGGCGCTTGCGGTATTCGCCGTTCAGCGCGCCACGCCGAACACCGGCGGGCAATACATAAGGCTTAAGGGCCTTGACCCCGATGCCGTATACACCGTGTCGCCCAATATGCTTCGGCTGCACGGCAGCACCCTTATGAACGCGGGACTGCCTATAGCCGAGGATTTGACCGACTACAGCACCGTGATTTTTGAACTGAACGCAGAATAGCATAAGGAGAATTTAAAATGAAGGATCACCGCATTGCCGATAAGCTTATAGAGCAAAGATTTGAAGAAATAAGCAAAAAAACAGATGCCCTGCCGAAAACGCAGGTCAACTACATTTTCGTAACGGACACCCATGCCGACGAATATCTTTTAAAGGATGAAAACGGCAAGCTGACGGTTTTCGAACCCGAGGATACCGTAAACGACCGCATAAATCAAATTGCAAGGCACCTTGAAATCGCCGTTAACATGGCAAATAAAAACGATAATATTGACTTTATCGCCGTCGGCGGCGACCTTATGAACGCCTACTGCATAAAAGGCAAGGAGCATGTTTTGAGCAATTTGCACAGGTCGGTCGCTCCGCTTAAAAACAGCTTAAAGCCGGTGCTTATTGCCTTCGGAAACCATGACGACAACGCCTTCCAGTTTTTGAATCCGAATATTCCCGCAGCCGAAAGGGAATGGATTATAAGCGATAAGGACTGGAAGGAAAAAGTCACCGATTTGTTCCCCGGAGCAGACGGAGAGGTTCACGATGACCGCTATGAATATTCGAAATATTATTATTATGATCTTAAGAAAAAAAGAACAAGAATAATAATTCTCGACACTATGGACTGCCGCCGCCCGTTTGATGAAAACGGCGTTGTAAACGGAGAAATGCGATTGAAGCGCATATGCTATACCGATCAGCAGCTCGACTGGCTCGTAAACCGCGCAATGACCGCCCCCGCCGATTACAATTACATTTTTATATCTCACATGGGTATCGATTCCGCCGTGAACAGCAACAGAATGCTCGGCGGCGAGACGCTCCGCGAAATTATAAGGGCATTCCAAAGCCGCTCCTCCTACAGCTTTTCATACACCGATATAAACGGTGAGGAAATAACCGTAAACGCCGATTTCCCCGAAAGCATAAGCGGGAAAATACTGTTTTATTCCTTCGGGCATCAGCATTCCGAAGCGATACTTTACAGCGAGGATATTAACCTCTGGCAGGTCGCAACAGGCTGCGAGAATATGCGCGGCGGCGAGGGTGAAGGCGGAAGCGACGCGTCCGTGAAATGGAAAATTCTCAATAACCGCCGCGAGGGCGACGAAACCGAAACCTGCATTGATATAATCTCTGCAGGTACAGAGGTTTGTCATAAATTCAATATAGGCCCCGGAGACGATGCCGAAATGCCGTATAAATGTGAATAAAAATGAAAAAGACTTACCCTTGGTAGGGTAAGTCTTTTTTAAAGCCGCAGTTTATGTTACGGGCAGGACGGCTTTGCAATGACGGATGTATGCTCAGCCGTTACCCTTATTAAGTTCAGTATCGGCAGCGGTACGCCCTTCGCATCCGAACAGACGCCGTATATACCGCCGCCGACAGCTTCGGCATAATGCCGAATTTGTTCCTCCCGTTGCATTAACGACAGCATTCCGCTTCAGCCGCGGAGCACGCAGCCTACTTAATGCAGCTCATTAACGCCAACGCCATAATTATATACCAATAATGTGCGAAGAACCCGCTTTTTCGTGAAATGTAGCATTTTCGGCGTGAAATGTAAATTTTCACATAAGCCTGTATTTAACAATCCCTCAGCCGCCTTACGGCGTCAGCTCCCTAAACACCGGGAGCCCTTGGTCTGTACAGAAGCCATCTTTAGGCACATCCGATATCCGCCGTCCGAAATCCGTTATCTGAACTTCTTTCCCGCAATAACATTAATAAGAATATATATTCCTATAAGCAGCGCTACAGAGGCGCAAAGAATGATATACATTCCGCCGATTCCCACGCTTTTTCCGAAAAAGTCCACGCTGCAGTCTACGCTTTGCTTAATTGCATCGACCGCCTCAGGCGGGAAGCCGCTGTCTGCCATTTCCGCAAAAACTCCGCGCATTGCGTGATTTCTCAAAAGACTCGTTCCGTATGTTCCGGGCAAAAACGAAAGCACTTTTTGAAGCCCCGTGCCGAAATTCGATATCGGCATATAAGCTCCGCAAATAAAGCCGTAGCCCGCGCTTACAATCGTTCCAACGGCAGACGCCTGCCCGTCGGTCGATAAAAAGAAGTTAATGCATGAGGAAAGCGCCGTTCCGAACATCGTCAGCAAAAATACATCAAGCACCATGAGCAGAACATCCGACAAAGATAAATACCAGCCCGCCGCACCCAGATATAAAAGGCAGGCAAAAAGCGCAGCTGCGGTAATTATCATCGTTGATATAAGCGTTGAAAGATAATAGCCGAGCCCCAGCGTTCCGAAACGCACCGGAGTCACGGTAAGGTCGTGCCTTGCGCCGCTTGTTTTATCCTTGATCATTAAAAGGTTGGAGCAAAACGACACGGTTACGCAGCTTACTGCCAGCAGTGATGAAATCAACTGCCCGCCGACGCAGCCGTTTATAACTGCATCCGAAGCCGACGCGCCCGCCGATATCAGCGCCGAACGGAAGGAATCGTCATATACCTTTTTCAAAAAGGTCGAATAAAGCACAAGCAGGATTATCGGCGTGATAAGCGAGGAAAAAAACATTCCCTTATCCTTGAAAAACAGATTGCAGTTGCGTCTTATGAGAGCGCCGAGTCCTGTCATTTTTCCGTACCTTGGCCGAGCTTCTTTCCGGTGACCGCAAGAAATACATCGTCCATTTTTCCTTTTGTGATTTCAAAATCCCCGAAAAGTCCGGGATTTTCTATTATAAGCTTTGTCGCGCTTGCGGTGTCCGGCACCGAGATACGGAAAGCGTCACCGATCCTTTCGTAAGGATGTCCGAGCGCGGCGGCTTCGGATTCCGCAATTCCGTAAAGCGTGATGAAGTCCCCCGTGTAGGCGTTCTTCAGCTCGAGCGGTGTTCCCTCGGCACAGATGCTTCCGCTGTCGAGTATCACCACATAATCCGCGTCGGCGGCTTCCTCCATATAATGCGTTGTCAGAAAGACCGTCAGCCCTTCGCTGCCCCTCAGCCCGGTAACGACATCCCAAAGCAGATGCCTTGTCTGAGGATCAAGCCCCGTGGTCGGCTCGTCGAGGATGAGAATTTCGGGGCGGTGAAGAAGCGCGCGCGCAATGTCGATCCTGCGGCGCTGTCCGCCGGACAGCTTTCCGACGGTACGTCCG
>ERZ826220.1857-NODE-1857-length-19598-cov-2.855805_pt1 | contig 19598 bp, 19 predicted proteins | sample MGYA00519927_ERZ826220 | MGnify/ENA primary metagenome ERZ826220 (study PRJEB31778, sample SAMEA3449225) | human gut metagenome | biome: human gut; feature: human-associated habitat; material: faeces | place: United Kingdom | collected 2010/2012 ...
TTTTGTATAGCCCGCTTCTTCCAACAGCTTCATCGCCTGGTCTACATTTCTTTCCGGAAGCTTGGAATCTTCATCCAGATATTTTGTAAAGGCATGCGAGATCATATACTTGGAAGGTTCGCCAGCCGCCATCGTTCTATCCCAGCATCCCTGATTATCAATTGCTAAAGCAAAAGAAAATCCAACAGAGGCAATAGTGTATACATATAATGCACCATTAAATAGCCTAGTATTAAACATAAAATATCAAAATAAAAACAAGCTGGTGTGTGAATATGATAACGAAATTCATGTTATAAAAGATAATGTAGATACAAAACTTACAGACATAAATACAGACCAAGAAAAAATTACATATTACAGCATATATAATCCAAAGGATTGAAAGGAGTTGCTTAAAATGTTATGTTATTGTAAAAAATGTGGAAGAAAACGCTAGTTTATTTACAACAAACACAGCAATAAAAATAATAAATTCTACAACTCAAAAAGAAAATACATATAAATTTGAGGGTGTAATTAAAGAAATGTATTGCAGTGGTAGCAAAATTGCTTTAAATCTAGGTTCTGAAATACACTTTGTAGATACAAATGGATGGCTAATAAAAAAATACACATCAAATCAAGAGGTTAGAAAAATAGTCATTTCAAATGAAGTGGCAGGAATAATTTATAGAAATAAGATTGAACTTATTAAGTTATAAAAGGAGGGGAAAGTATGGGGATAATAGTAGATTTAATAATAATAGCAGTAGTTTTACTATTCATATTTTTAGGATATAAAAAAGGACTAACAGGAAGTTTAATAAAGTTACTTTCATTTATAATAGCAATAGTTGTAGCATTTGTTTTATATAAACCAGTTGCAAATGCAGTAATAGAGAATACAGTAATAGACGATAACATAAGAACAACATTAAGTGCAACATTAGGTGTTGAAGATAAAACAGAAAATACAGAAGAAAACGTTCCATCAACAATAATGGATAACATAAATAAAGAAATAGAAAATGCAACAGACGAAGTAAAAGCCAATGTAATAGACCACACAACAATAACAATAGTAAATATAGGCTCAGGCATTGTAATATTTTTAGCAGTAAGAGTAATACTAGTATTAATAAGTCTATTTGCAAAAATACTAACAGACCTTCCAGTAATAAAGCAAGTAGATAAACTAGGTGGATTAGCATATGGAGCAATAGAGGGAATAGTTATTGTATATGCAGTTCTTGCCGTAATATCACTAACAAGCGTAATTTGGGCAAACAATGCAGTAGTTACAGCAATAGCAAAATCAAGCTTAGGAGAAATGCTGTACAATAATAACATAATATTAAACTTACTATTTAAATAAAACATAAAAAAGTAGATGTTAATCTTAAACTAACATCTACTTTTTCTAAAGATTATTGTAATTTCTTGTTTATTTTATTTATTGTATATTTCATTATTGAATCTTTTATAAGTAACACAAATCCTAATACGGCATAAAGTACAGGATAAACAATTTCAATTAAGATACTAATTGTTGTACTAAATATGTTTGCTCTTGAAATTACCATAATAATTATAAAAGTTATTAATACACTTACAATGGCATAAAATATGGCTCTATATGGATGCTCTGTTGCAAATCTATTTTCTAGTTCTGCATCTTGCAAAAATAATATGCTATAAAATGCAATGAGTAACATAAAACCAGATAATCCAGATAATAAAAGCTGTAAAATGAATGTCTGTATATTATGTAATCGATTTAATTCATAACTAAATGCTACTTCACCGAAAAATGGATTTACAATAACATACAATAACATAAGAATAGTTACTCCAATCGGAAAGCCTATAATTGATTTTGTTAAAATTTTCTTAATAAAATTTTTTGTATTCATATTAATCACTCCTTTTTATATTCCTAAAAATTTCTTTATCTTTGGTATATATCTTCTGGAAACATAAGAAACGTCTCCATTTTTAAAGTTTAGTAATATAGTTCCAATAAATTTGAAATCGATATTTTTTACTCTATCAAAATTAACAATTTCAGAGTTTGAGATGCGTATAAATGTATTTGAATCTAAAATATCTTCCAATTCGTAAAGTCTATATTTTATACTATATATTACACCATTGCATTTTATGTACACTTTTCCACCCTCTGAATATACAGATTCTATATCATCAGAATTTAATATATACATTTTTTCGTCTTTAAAAGCAGTAAGCTTTTTAGAATTTATCATTGATATATTATTTAAAATATTATTTACTTCGTCTGTAACTTTATTTGTATAAATAATTACTTTGGGTATATTATAATTTGAATCCAATTTAATTTCGATATCCATTTCCTATGCTCCTATTAATATATTCTTGTTTGTATTATAGCAAGCAAGATAGATAAATTCAATAATTAAAAAATAAGTGGTTAGATTTATGCTCTAAGTGGTATTTTTCTATTGCTATTTTTCCGTATATTTGTTATACTGTTAATCATAAAGTTATGTGGGAGTGATACTATTGAGTAGAAATAAAAAGACTGATGAAAAGTCTCGTGGCAGACATGCCATGCCAGAAGAGAACAATAAGAAAAATAACGATAAACAAGTTAAGCAAAAACAACCAAATATGAGAATAAAAAAACAAGAGCCAGTTAAGGCTAAGAAAAAAGTAAAAACTGTTAGAAAAGTAAAAAGAGTTGTAGTAACAATTTTATTAGTAGCAATAATATTAGCCGGAACACTTTTCGGATATAAAATATATCAAAATGGTGGTGGCTTAACTGGAGCATTGGCAACTATACTTGGCGAAGATACTGAAAAATTGCAAAACTTAGAGCCTATACAACTTCTAATAATGGGGGAGAGCGGTGTAGACGATTATAAGTTAGCAGATACAATAATGGTAGCTTCATACAATCCAAAGACGCAGAAAGCCTCACTAATGTCAATTCCAAGAGATACATATGTTGGAAGGAGAAATAGAAATACGGCAACGCAAAATTATCTTGCAAGTTACAAGATAAATACTGTATTTAGAAGTGGTACAAACATACCAGAGGCAATAGATAGAATAAATGCACTAACAGGTTTAAATCTAGAAAATTATGTAATTATAGATACAAAAGCATTAATAAAATTAGTTGATGCTATTGGAGGGGTTACATTTAATGTACCAATAGACATGCATTACACTGAAGATACAGACCAAAATTTATATATAGATTTAAAGGCTGGGGAACAGTTAATTGACGGAGCAAAAGCAGAACAATTATTGCGTTTTAGACATAACAATGATGGCTCTACATACCCAAGTTCTTACGGACAACAAGATTTGGGAAGAATGAGAACTCAAAGAGAGTTTATAATTGCAACATTAAAGCAAACATTAAAACCACAGAATATATTCAAGCTAAAACAGGTAATAGATATAATGTCAGAAAACGTAAAAACAAACCTAGACTTCAATGAAATTAAAGCATATGTTCCATATGCAGTTAAGTTTGATGCAGATAACATAAAAACTGGAATGGTTCCAGGAGATGTAGAAATGTGCAATGGAGTTTCATTATACATTGCAAACGAAAGAAAAACAAAAGCTCTAGTTAATGAGTTATTTCCATCAACAACAAGCGGTGAAGATGAAGCTACAACAAATACAACCAAATAATATAGAATAAGTTTTATAAAAGCATAGAAAAAATAGGGTACATAGCCCTATTTTTCTGTGCTTTAATATTTTGGATAAAAGTCATCAATATAACTTTTTTCATAGTCTTTATGATTAAAGATGCCAAGATGTTTAAAAAGAGTTTTAGTAGAAGTTCTTTTTGCAGGTTTTGAATTTTTAGCTTTGACTACGGCTTTTGAGCTTCTAGTGTCACTAGCATATTTTCTATTTTTAGAATTTCTTGAATTTTTGCTTCTAATATTTTTAGAGTTTTTAGATTTTTTATAATTATTGGTCCTGTTATTATTTTTTCTATTATTTATAAAATGTAAGAATTTCGCCAATATAAATAAGAAAATTATTAATAATGCGAGTTCCATTAATGTTTTTGTGTAATTAGATTTATATACAGTATGAGATGCAACCAAGTCACAGGTATAACTAAAACCATCTATGTCAAATGTAGCAGTTCCAAGTTTTGTGCCCTCAAAAATAGGAGCAGATATATTATCAGAAAGTTTTATGTTTGGCGTATATGTTGAAATATCAACATTATTTGGTATTAATCCTTCCAAACTATTTTCATATAATAAATCCAAATTTTCAGTTTCTTTAGTAGCATTTTCAACAGTAATCTGTTTAGCAACATCAGTCTTATTTACAATAGTTTTTTCAGAATAATTGTTAAAACCATATTCAAACAATGCCTTGCAGTCTAAAGCTCTTTGGCTCAAACCTGCATCAGTTGTACTGTCATGTAAAACAACAGCAATTAAAGAAACATCATTTTTTGTGGCCGTGGCAACTATACAACTCTTTGCTGCATCTGTGTAACCAGTCTTAGCACCAGTAGCATATTCATAATAGTAATTTCTTGGAGAAGAACTGTAATTCTTCTTAATTAAATCATTTGTTGTGTTAAATAATCTATCTTCCTTATCATATTTGGCAGTAGCAGGTAATGCGTATGAAGTTTTAGAAACAATGCTTCTAAAAACATCGAACTTCATTGCATATTGGCCCATTAAAGCTAAGTCGTAAGCAGTTGAATAATGGTCTTCATTATGAATTCCATTAGGATTTACGAAATGAGTATTCTTACAACCAATTTCTACGGCTTTATTATTCATCATCTCTGCAAAAGCTTCAACAGAACCTGCAATGTGTTCAGCCAAAACAACTGCAGCATCATTTGCAGAAGGAATAAGCAAAACATTCAAAAGCTGTTCAATAGTAAGTTCTTCACCTTCTTGAATAGTAGCAACTGAATAACTATATGGAATAGAATATACTGCGTTGTGGCTAGCTGTCGCAACTTCATCTAGTTTACAATTCTCAAGAGTTAAAATTGCGGTCATAATCTTAGTGGTACTTGCTGGATACATTTTTGTATTTGCATTCTTGCTATATAAAATCTTACCAGAGTTTTGATCCATCAAAATACATGCAGGCGAATATGTACTAGGAACTGAAACGTCAGTAGAGCTGTTATTACTAGAGGCATCTGAAGAATCTGCGTCTGTGGCTGAATTTATATTAGTACTAGTGCTAGAAATATTTGCATTAGCACCAGTGGCAGAACCATTTATACTTTCAGCATATATTAAATTGGTATTTAATGTTAATAAAATAAAAAATAAAAAAGTAATCTTCTTAAACTTATGAAAAAATTGCATGATATCTCCTTTGTAAAATGTATGTATATAATACATTAAAATACATGATTTTTCAATGGGTATATAGGTAAAATTAAATTTTAAAGTAATGGTTAAAAAGAAATTACAATTTTGTCTACGTCAAACTACTTTTAAAACGCGGTTACATACACAAAGTATGCGCCCTTGCCTTTTAAAAGTTATTTTCCTTGCCAAAATTTAATTTCTTTTCAACCAAAATTTTCTAAAGAAAGGAAGCAACATGGAAAGCTTAAATTTAAAAACAAAAATAATTATAGGTATAGCCATAGTTATTGCTATTGTTGTAATTGGGTTATACTTTTATAAAGAATCGAAAAACGATTATACATATGATGATACATTGGCTGTTACAACGGAAAATGAAGAAGAAACGAAAGATGAAGAAAAAGAAGAAATAACAATACATATAATTGGAGAGGTAAAATATCCAGGAATTGTTATACTAAAAAGCGGGCAGAGAATAGTAGATGCCATAGAGGCTGCTGGGGGTGAAACAGAAGAAGCAGATTTAAATAAATTAAACTTGGCACAAATATTAAATGATGGAGATAAAATTTATGTGCCAAATAAAACAGATGAGATAGAAGATTATAAAGACACAACTGGAGAAAGCAGTACTGTAAATTTAAACACAGCAACACTAGAAGAACTAACATCACTTCCAGGAATAGGTGAGTCAACAGCTCAAAAAATAATAGATTATAGAAGACAAAATGGAAAATTCAAAGCAATAGAAGACTTGAAAAATGTATCTGGGATAGGAGAAAGCAAATTCGATAACATAAAAGATAAAATAACAGTACGTTAATTTAAACTTATGTGGTATAGTAAAGTTATTATTATTAAAAATATATTAAGATGTCTAAAAACGTAATATAAGGAAATACTCTTAATATATATAAATGGCCAATAAATAATAAGTTAATAAAAAATAAATTTATGCCATAGGAGGGAGAATAACATGGAAATATTTAATAATGATAACTATAAATTTATTAGTGATTATGTAGAGCAAAAATTACCAATTTTAAAAGAAAATCAAAATTTCAAAGCAGAATATCTTAGGCTGACTGATGCAATGGAAGAACTCGAACAAACTTTGTCAAAACAACAAAAAGAACAGTTTAATGAAATAGTACAGCTATTTTATAAGACCGAAGAATATTATTTTGCATTTAGCTATTCGTTAGGTGTAAAATATGGAGAAGACTTGAAAAGGATATAAAAAAGAACTTATAAATTTAGCCATTTGCTATGTTTATAAGTTTTTAATTTATTTTGTTAAAAAATAATCAATAAAATGTAATATACTATCTTTATCTCTTTTACTTAATTTCTTAAAACTTTCATCATAAATTGAAACAGATTTTTTTACATCATTATCAAGCAAATCATATAAAATAATATCTGGAGTAATTGAATACGCATTACATAATTTTAACAGAGTATCAATACTTCCTTTTGATAGACCTCTTTCTATTTGACTTATATGCCTTGGCTCCAATCCTGTTAATTCTGCAACCTGATTTTGAGTTAAATTATTCTTAATTCTATACTGTTGGCAAACTTGACCAATATGTTTACTTATATTATCGGCATTCATATTTTGATGAGCTCCTCTCTTAGGGTATAAGTAAGGTTAACAAGTATTAACCATAATCTTACTTTTTTATTTATAATATAATATTTTATGTCATTTTTGAGAATGACTTTATATTTGATAAAAGTCAAAAATAAAATTGAAAAACTATTTACAATAATTTGCTGTTTTGATAAAATTATAATTGATAAATATCATTTTAAAATTCTGCAAAATAATTTATATAAATAAGAAAAGGAGAGATACTAAAGAAAAATAATAAATAAAAATAATAAATAAAAATTTACATAGGAGAGATGAAAAGATGAACGTATTGGAGAGAAAAAGAGGAATTACATTAATAGCACTTGTAATAACAATTATAACAATATTGATATTAGCAGGAGTAAGTATTAATTCAATAATTGGAAAAAATGGTATAGTAGAAAGAGCCCAAACTACAGGAAAAATACAAACAGTAGCGTCTATAAAAGAAGCACTAGAACTAGAAAAGGGCGATTTGCTAGTAAATAGTAAGACAGTGAACTTAAATAATTACTTAGACCAGATTAGTAATGGGGATAAGAAATATGAAATTAGCTCTAAAGAGATAATAGATGATAAAAATGCAGAAATAATAGTAGACGATAAATATAAATTTGCATTAAAAGATACCGAAGAAGGCGATGTAGAGGTAACATATCAAGGAGTTGCGGCTTCGAGTGATTTATCTATTTCAGCTAAAAGTGGGACATATGTGTATCCAAACAGTGGAACATTTACGGTAACGAATAATGTCTCAGGAGGAGAGCTAACAGTAAGCTCAGATGCAATCAATATTGCAACAGCCACTATTGAAGGAAATACAGTAACAGTAGTGCCAGGAACAACAGCAGGAAAAGCAAACATAATTGTAAAGAGTTCAGCAAATGGAGATTATGCTGAAAATAAGGTAGTGCATGTAGCAACAGTTCAAAATGGAACGATAGAATTAAGTGTAACACCATATACAGGAATATATGATGGAAAAGCACATGATGCAATAACAAAAATAAATGTAAATCCAACAGATGCAAAAATAGAATATTCAATTGATGGGGAAAATTACAGTGAAACAGTTCCAACAATAACAGAAACATCGTCATTTACAGTAACAGTAAGAGCAAGCAAAGCTGGTTATAAAACACAAAGTACGACACAAACGGTAAAAGTAAATAAAGCAAATGGAAATTTAACTTTGTCTTCATACAGTGGAATACTAACATACCCAAATAGTGGAACGTTTTCTGTAAGTGGGAATACTGGAAATTTAAGTGTATCATCGTCTAATACAAACGTGGTAACAGTTAGCTTAAGCGGTAATACAGTGACGATAATTCCAAAAACGAGAGAAGGTAGTGCAACAATAACAGTAAAAAGTGCCGCAAGTGCAAATTACACAGAAAAGTCTGTAACATATAATGTTACTGTACAATTACCACATTTTACAGCTTCTTCAGGGGTAGGATATTATGCAGATGTTGATGGAAATGGAACTGTAGATGGTGTTATATTTGAAGATTTTAAAGTTGGAGGTAGCGGTTCTTGGGGAAACAGGAATGGTACATATACAATTCCAACTGTTTCAGGGACAAAGGAATATTATATTAGTAAAACTAACTATAGTGGACCTTTTGGAACAAAGGATGTGTTATCTGCAAAAGGTTCTGGTAATAATAGATTTTATGTAATGGCTCTTTCAGATGTTGGCAATGATACATATTCATGGAGTGAGGGAAAAGGGCTTGAGTCGAATGGGTGGATAATGCCAGAGAGAAATGAATGGGCAGCATTCCTAGGAAATTTGAAGATAAGTGAATCAAATTATAAATCTTGTGGACTAAAAGGAGAATATTGGTCATCAACTAAAGCAGATGACAGCTTTGTATGGACAGCACAGTTTACAGCAGTTGAGAATTATAACGGATATTTTGTTAAGACTCTTTATAAATATGATTATTATAGAAGGTCTGTACGTTTTTGCAAAAAGTTTTAGCATATAATAGAATAGGAAGTGTATTATATGGTGTGTAAATTTTATTTACACACCATATTGCTGTTTTCACAAAACATTGCAAAATCGGGAAATTGCCATAAATAATTTTAGTTTTTTGTTGAATAAATTGAGTTAGTAGAGTATAATATTTCACATAAAAGGACGTGATTTTATGGACATTAGTAATTTAACTGAAAATGTATTAAGAAGAATGCCTGCAAATTTAACTCAAATTGAACAAGCAAGGTACATTTATTTGCAATTAGGCAAATTGTTTACATTTGACGAGAAATACTGGCTTGGAAATAGTAAAACCAGAAGGATGATATATAGGTCAGCAAGAAAAATACAAACTCCTAAGGATTTGAAGAGTAACAAGGTTATATGTGTATCACTTACAAACACATATAATAGCTTACTTCAAAGAATTGGAATAGAGGCTGAAGCTGTTCATGCGGAAGATGATTTACATGTTTATTCAATTTTCAAAATAGATGGGGTTGAATATGAGGCGGATTTACAAAGAGATATGAAATTCATACAAGCTCATAGGAAAACAAGACTATTTGGGAGAGAGCCAGATTATTCAACAAGAAAATTAATTTCAGACGAACAAATGCAGGAAATGGATGAAAAGTTTGGCTATACATATGAGGGAGACGAATATTTAGCTATATTGATAGATAGGCTTAGGGATAAATTAGAACTGATACCGAACATAGAACAAAAAATGAAATATGCACTTCAAAAAATTGAGGGTTTTATGTCTGGTACTGATATGGGCTTTGTAGAAAAAATGCTATATTATGAGATGATTTTACCCGATGTTTTTAGTACAAAGGAAGCTAAAAAAGTTCAAATTATGGATATGTACGTTGAAGAAGATGGGGAGAGAAAATATACCTGTTGTATATCTGCAAACAAAGAAAAAAATGAGTATGTGAGATATATTTATTCGGAAAAAACGGGAACATTTTTACCTATTGAGGAAAAAGAACTAATAAAACTTATGGACAATGGGCTTAGAACTGTTGGAAATAAAAAGATACAAGGAATGAAAAAAGTTTCAAAGGTAGAGGAGGAAAGTAGATAATAATGAATAAAGAAGAAAAATTAGAAAAGAAAAAAATGAGCACGGTAAAAAAAGTTATATTATCGGCATTACTAGTATTAATACTTGCAATAGTAAGTTTTATAATTTATGAGGTGGCAACAGTAAACAACACATATTATATTGGTGAAAAAAATTTACAAATACCAGTATTCGTATATCATGATATAGTTGAGGACGAATCACAAATAGAATATGACTATATGCAAACAACTGCAAAACAATTTGAAAAACAAATTACAGGACTTATGAAATTAGGATACAAACCAATAAGTTATGAAGATTTAGTAGCATATAAAAATGGTGAAAAAGCGATACCAAAGTGGAGTTTTTTAATAACATTTGACGACGGATACGCTGGTGTGTACAAGTACGCATTCGAAATTGCAAAAAAATATAACATCCCAATGACATCGTTTGAAATAACCGATACAGTCGGAATTCCAGGCTATTACACATGGGACGAAGCAAGAGAAATGAAAGAAAGCGGACTAATGTCAATCTATCTTCATGGTTATACACATACACAATATGATAAAGAAACTCCAGAAAGATTGCTTTCAGACACTAATAAGGCTCAAGAAGATTTGGAAAATAATCTAGAAGATAATAACATTTTAAAAGTATTTACGTATCCATATGGATTATATACAAATGCAGAAAGAGACACTTTATGGCAGGCTGGATATGTACAAAATTTGACTGATAATAGGATAAACTTAAGTGACAAACTTGATTTATCTGGACTACATAGATCATACCCATTAAACAACTCTGTATTAAAAATATTATTAAAAATACAATATAGAGTAATAAGATACAAATAGGAAAAAAGATACAATTCGGGAACGAAGAAAAATTGCATGCAAAAATATTAAATAAAAAGTACTAATTTATATTTTAAAAGTAAAACAAGAAGTTTGCTTTTTGAGGAGCTCGCAAGGAGCTCCGACTAAGAGCAATGTGTTAAAACGTTATGAAATATAAATTAGTACTTATTTTATGGAAGATATACAATTTCTGCTCTGTTCCTAGGTTGTACATATTTGCTCATTTTGCATGATTATTTTTGGTTTAAGTGTAGTTTGTTAAGAACTACTGCAACAGCATGTACAATTTTAGTTGCACTTTTTTGAGCTATAGTTTTTCCAATGGCTTTGCCTGATACTGTAAGTGAGGCTACCAATGCACTTATTAAAAATTGTATGTTGAATGAAATTCCAAATGAAGCTGTAATTTTTAATGCTATTGAAGCACTTATTGAACCACTTAAAACCCCACATATATCACCAATTACATCGGCACAGAAGTTTGCAACCTTGGCAGAATTTCTAATTAATTTTACAGATGTTTTGGAGCCTGCGATTCTTTTTGATGCTTTTGCATGGAATTCATTTTCGTCTGCGACGGTAACAGCAACACCAATTATATCAAAAAATATACCAATAAATATAACTAAAAATAATATTAATATAGCAGGAAATAATGGTAAATTTGTAATCGAGTTTGTTGATATAAATGAGAATACAATTGACAAAATAAATGTTGTGATAAATACAGTGACTAACCACCTTATATTAGAGTTTTTTTCTTTATTAATCTTTGAATTGGTTACACTATTGTTTTCCGCCACTTTATTCTTTGAATTGTTATTTGCTTTATTGGTTGAATTGGTGGAATCTTCTGTGTTTGTTAAATTCTCCTTAGAGGATTTATCTTTTTTACTCATATAATTAAAAAATCTCCTTAAATTAAATATTTCGATAGTGTTAGAACACTATCGATTAATTTCTAAATTAAAGTTAAGATGGTAAAATTATAAGTAAATTTTACGGTTTGAGGTCTAGCCTAATTTCTCTATCTGCTACTTAACATTACTGTTAAGCAGTTTCCTTTTCAAGCAGATATTCCATGTAAAGGAATGCCAGATTGCCACTTAAGTCCGTACCTTAATCCTTACAATTCTATGCTTCTAATGAAACAAACATTCTAGAAGTTTTCCTTGAAATACTTTTCTAAGATTAGTCCCTTTTGCAATAGAAATTTCATATACAAAGATAAACGTATAATCCCAATGCTATCACTCAAGACAGGCTACACTATGTATTTGTACATAGGTTATACTTAAAACGTAGATCTATCTAAGCCTCCGCGATAATAGGGAGCCTGATATGTATGCCATTACATATTTCCCTAAAATCTTACTCCCTGAAAACACACAAAACTGGCATTTCGCGCATTAACAAGGAACTTCAACGATGTGCCCTTTAGTGGATTTTTAGCCCCACCCTCATAATAGAAAGCATTACTAGAATAATGCACCATCAATTAGAATTATAACATGAAAATTAGTAAAATGCAAGGGGATAAAAAAGGAAGTTTTTGGAGAAAAATAATATGCACAAGTAGGGAATGATCAATTAAAGTATCTGCTTTTGTAATATAAAAATGCACAACGAAATTAGTAAAAGTTGCACAACAAAGCTATTAAAAAATGCATAATAAATATACTAAAAGTTGCACAATGAAATTGCTAAAAAATGCACAATAGTATTGATTTTACACCATTTTTATTGTAGAATATGAAAGTATAAAAATAAGGCTTTCAAGATGCCACGAAAGGAAAGTGATAAAAGTGAAAGTTAGTAAAGAAGAATTATTACATATAGCAAATCTTGCAGATTTAAAAATAAAAGATGATGAAATAGACAACTATTTAGCAAATTTGCAAGATATTTTAAATTTTGCAGAAATTGTAAACAAGGCACCAATAGATAATTTACAAGAAACAATCGGTGCAAATGAGAATTCAAATGTATTCAGAAAAGATGAAGTAAAAACATTTGAAAATCATGAAGGACTAATGGCAAACGCACCAGAAAAAGAAAGAGATATGTTTAAAATACCAAAGGTTATATCTTAAGAGAGAAAGGAACGCATGAATATGGGAAAATTATTTGTAATAGATGGAACAGATGGAAGTGGTAAACAGACCCAACTAGAGACTTTGAAGAAGAGACTAACTGACGAAAAAATAGATTATAGAACTGTTAGTTTTCCAAACTATGATAGTCCATCATCTTCACTAGTTAAAATGTATTTGGCTGGAGAGTTTGGCACAGATGCAAAAGCAATTAGCCCATATATTGCTTCTACATTTTATGCGGCAGATAGATATGCAACTTATGTAACACAATATAAAGAGTACTATGAAAAGGGTGGAATAATCCTTGCAGATAGATATACCACGGCTAATATGGTTCATCAGGCAGGAAAAATTCAAGATAAGTCTGAAAGAAAAAAGTTTTTAGACTGGTTATGGGACTTTGAGTTTAATTTGTATGGATTACCAGTTCCTACACAAATAATATTTTTGAATATGCCAACAGAATATGCAATTAAGCTAATGAAAAACAGAAAAAACAAATTTACAAATGAAGAAAAGAAAGATATTCACGAAAGAAACTTGGAACATTTAAAAGATGCCTATAATGAAGCATTAAAAGTTTCAAAAAAGTATAATTGGTATGAAATAGACGAAGTAGACAAGAAAGAGGTAGCCAGTGGTCAGAGACCTGAATCAAGACGTGGTAAATTTGCTCCTGTCTATGAGCGGGTGTACAATCATTATGCGACACGTTTAGGATTGGGAATGCCTTATGTGAAAGAAGTCTTAGAAACAAAGGTTCGTCCTGAAAACGCCGGTACTGATATTGCTCATTTGGGGTATGGGACTTTTCTGTATTGTAGCGAAGGTTTTGAATAGTAGTTTATGAAAAGACTGTTTTTTATATTCATTTCTTTCTGCATGGCGGCGGCTCTGTCCGCCCAATTGCAGGAAAGAATGGTTAAAGTGAATGTTGTACCTGATCATGTCGATTGGAAGTACGAACTGGGTGAGAAGGTGAAATTCAACGTTGTGGTGACAAAGAATCGTGTACCTCAAGAAAATGTGACTGTATGGTATGAAGTTGCTCAGGATATGATGCATCCATTACTCAAAGATACCATTGTCTTGGAAAATGGTGTGCTGACATTGGATGCCGGAACCATGAAAACTCCTGGCTTTTTGCGTTGTCGTGTCTGGACAAAATATGACGGTAGAACTGTTGAAGGACGGGCTACGGCTGCCTTTGAACCTGAGAAGATAAAACCGACAGCTGTTTTGCCAAACGATTTCAATACTTTCTGGGAAAGTGCCAAACAGGAGAATGTTCGAATTCCTATGAATGTGAAATTGCGTTTACTGCCCGAACGTTGTACCGAGAAGGTGAATGTTTATGAATGGAATGTACAGAACTACCGTTTGAACAGCCGGGTATATGGTATTCTTTGTGTGCCGGTAAAGCCCGGAAAGTATCCTGCTTTATTGCGGGTACCGGGAGCGGGAGTACGGGGATATGCCGGTGCGATTGTAGAAGCGGAAAAAGGTATGATTACGTTGGAGATTGGCATCCATGGTATTCCGGTAACATTAGAACCGTCCGTTTATGCTAGTTTGAGCCAGGGAGGACTTTATCGATATCAATATCAGAATTGGGACAATCGTGATGAAGTTTATTATAAACGCGTCTATATGGGATGTGTACGTGCGGTAGATTATCTTTGTTCTATGAAAGAATTTGATGGCAGCAACCTCTTGGTGCAGGGAGGTAGTCAGGGAGGTGCGTTGGCCATCGTCACGGCGGTTCTTAATCCGCGTGTGACAGGAGTCGTTAGCTTCTTTCCGGCACTTAGCGATTTGAGCGGCTATGAGAAAGGACGGGCAGGTGGATGGCCGCATTTATTCAGAGATTCCACCGATGCTGTCGAAATCAGAAAGAAGAAATTGGAAGTATCTTCTTATTATGATGTGGCTAATTTCGCAAAGCAGCTGAAAGTCCCGGTCTTCTTCTATTTAGGATATAACGACATGGTATGTCCTCCTACTTCCACATTTTCTGTATATAACGTAATTACTTCCCCTAAAGAGATTGTGATAATGGAGGAAGCCGAGCACTATGCTTATCCGGAACATTGGTCACAGGCTTTGCAATGGATTTATTCTAAACAGGGAATGTGAGAGGGGCTCTTATGATTCGTATGTTACTACTCATATAAGATTTGTACCTGTTTTATTGTCATACTGTCAGGGATACACTCAAGTAGATGAATATCAGCACTCTGTCACCTGACAATAACCATTGATAATAGGCTGATAATAAAATATCCCGACTTTTATTGTCAGCCTTACTTTTATCTCTTATAATACCTTTATAACCTGATAAACAGTACCTTTATAAGTATGCTTCGAAGGAATGCCGCATTTTTGCAGCAATCTCCCGAAGTGATATACTTTGTTATCGGACAATGAAATACCGCTTTTTTTCTTCAGAAAATTCAAGATTTCGACTGGAGTAAGAAATTCCCCTTCCTCTTTCGTTTGCGCAGTCTTGAAATACTGATAAAACAATTGCAACATAGCTGGTGTTTGCTCAAACTCACGGTTATTTTCAGTCATAATCTGCTCATCTTCACTGTCAAACCAGTATCGTTCACCATGATAAATCTCGTGTATGGCTTGTGCATAAAGCTGTTCATAATCTATCGGCTGTGTAGTGTCGATGTTTCCTGTCACTTCAATACAAATGAAACGGCGGCTTCCCGAAGGATCAGTCAGCAAATCCTTCTGATTGCTTGTGCCGATAAATGAAGCATACCGCTGCAATTCAAGTACCGAGCGACCGTGCGGTTTCCGTAGATTGACCACAGGCTTTTGAAGAATATGTTTCAGAAATCCCTGTTGTGGCAGGGTAATCTGGTCAAACTCATCGATATTGATGAGCGCAAACCGATTCAGATACAGTTCTGCGTCCCGTTTTTGGCTGAAATCAATACTGTCTGTATAGTAAGCGCGAAGTGCAGGTGGAATCATTTCACGACAGAAAGTTGATTTATGAGTTCCCTGGCGGCCCACTAATATGGGTGACGTATTGTTCGCGTGCATTTTATCTACCCCTCTCCAATGTGAAACCATATTCAGGAACCAACGGTGGAAAAGTAATTCCCAATGCGGATTTTTGCAAGGAACCCTGTTTGCCAAAGCATGAATACGGTCTTTGCCGTCCCAATGAGGCAGATGAAACAGGAACTCTTCCAACGGATTGTAGATTGGCACACGGTTGGAATGTAAGTATCGGTCTATGTCCCTGTCCCATACGCCAATACCTTCGGATTGGGCATCAAGCATGATGCTGTTTTGTGCCCGTTTGTCAATAGGATGAAAATAAAACTGAAACGAGAAACGCTCCCGATATTCCACTTCCCCGATCTGCGTATTATAACGGAACTCATAACGACGGTTCATAAATTCATCCATTTGCAGGCTAAGACGTTGCTCTTTAGTCAGGCAGCTGCTTTTGGGCACTCCCTTACATTCCTTATATACGTTTCTTATCATTTCGCGTACCAGCATCGGATTTTTTCTTTTGTAATAACGCGTGATGGTTCGTCGGGTTACCTCCTCTTCCGGGATGCCGGAGTAGTAACAATTTTCGGCAAGCGGGACTACTAATGTTTGCAAATCATGATCGTTTCGATGCCAGTCCGTTTCCATTTCTTCGAATGTTTTCCGCAATGCCGCTTCATAAAGCAATGCTACCGTATCTTCCGTGTCATACCCCGGCAGTGCTCGATTCAGCGGAGATGCTTCAGTGCTCGATTTCTCATGATAAGTCATCTCGCCGGGCATACCGATGGGCTGTGAAAGATAGAAAGGTACGGGAGCGGGACGATAAATCAAGTCCGGATCATAACTAAGACGTGAGAATTGTTCCAGTTTCGGCTCTTTTAATAGAATGTTGAAGGGAAGTTGAGGCTGATAACATTTAATGGCAAGCCGGTAAGCATGTGCCTGAAACACTTCGGCTTCTTCCGTTGTTTGCGGTAAAGTGCCGTCCGGACGGGTGAAGCAAGTCCATATCTTGACGCTTTTACCACTTGCTCCCATAAAAGCCAGCATTGTTTGGGGAAGTTCGGCAGCCTTTTGCTTCACGATTTCCACTTCTGTCTTTCCGGCTAGCGGACCGATGGTCAGTTCTACAATGCCATTGTAGGTTTTCATTCGCTTCACTCCGTTCACTCGCCCGAAGGCTGCTGCGGGAATCACTCGTGGTAGTTTGCTGGCGAGGGAACAAGGCTCATCGGGTAGAACAAAATGCAGGGCCTGACGTAATCCGGTTACCGGGCGGAGCTTAGTTTCTTTTTTCATTTTTTCTATCAGCAGGTCGATGTCTGTTACGCTTAGTGCCTCCGTATCTCCGTTTTCCCTGATTTGTGTAATCTTCATTTTTCTTCTCTTGATATTTAATGAGAGTAAGTGTTTGTTATTGGTTTCAAAGGTACGGATAAGGTATCTGTAAAGCAAACTATTTGCGCTTTATCGCGATAAAGAATGTGCTTTCTTGTTATACTCTATTCAAGAAGGCGGACTTGAAACATTAACAAGCAAGTAAAGATATGCTCGCCACTGTGTATTGTTGCATAAAGACACCGTTATTCTTACGTTAACTTACCGGTATTGGTAGTTCGCCACGGCCGTGACGAGATCTTCCCACGGCCGTGGTAGGAATTCGTCACGGCTGTGGAAAGAAGTAACCACGGCCGTGGGAAGGTAAAGATACCGGTACTTTAGCAGAACAATACTGCTGCTTTAGCCGAACAATGCTGCTGCTTTAACGGAACAATACTGTTACTTTAGCAGAACAATACCTGCTTCTTTAGTGAAAGATACCGGATGTGCAGTACTCATTTAACTACTCATTTAACGGGGCGACATTCGCTTCGTAGCGAGTTTATATTTCTTATAGGCTCTTTGCTAATATTGAACTTCCTCTCTTTCAATACAAAACTTCCTGTATTTATTTCCGTATTTCCACTTTGTTTCGAAAAAAAAGCATATCTTTGTCATACGCTTTCTGTTCACCAGTGTGGTGAAACAGGTAAGAAGCGTTATTTATTTTGAAATAGGAATATTATTGCATTATCCCCCTCCTCTGAAATCTAGCAAGTTTCTTTTCCAAAGAGGGGTGATTCAACAGATATTCCACGTGAACGGTCGTATGTCAACATATCGATGAAAGATGTGTTATATATACACAATTAGCGTGGATGTCTGTTGTTATCATTATCTTTCGGACGGGTTTGCTAGGCCTCAAATACGGATAATGATTCAACAGCATTCACGCTTTTATTGTACCCGGTTGGTTTCATGATCCTTATAAATCCCCAACCCCAATCTCCTGTCCGCCCGGAATACAAAAAGCGCGAATGTTTGTTGAATCAACATCAATAGAGTGCTATTTATTCCTTGTTGTATAACAAATTAAAAACAAACACTATGTCACAATGGATTAGCATAGAAGCGGCAGCCGAGAAATACCGACTCGAAAAAGAGTATATCTGGCTCTGGGTGGAAATGAAAAAAATCACAGTGTCTTATGAGAACGATACAGTTTCCATAGATGATGATAGTATCCAGCAATTCATAAAACGGACTAAGCTGGGAATTACGTCTGAATATATCGATGAATTAGAGCAACTTTGCATGGAAAAAAACAAAACCAGCCGATTGTATGCTTCACTCTTGAATATGCGGGATCAGGAATTAATGGCAATTAGAGGACAAAGTTCGCGACTGGACGGTTTATGGAAAATGGTGGAGGAACAATACGAAAGACTGCGATCCTTCGAGAAGAATTCTATGTCGGACAACGCTATTTGTAGCAACTGCTGGATCAGAAAGATATGCAGGAGATTGAAACGAATTCTATAATTCTGCTGTGAATTTATCTATTAAATAACAGGCTGACAATAAAAGTACGATCTTTTTATTGTCAGCCTATTGTCATAGCCTATTGTCAGGGTGCAATGAGTTGCTAGTCACCGTATTATCCAGCCAAAACTCCTGCTGACAATAAGAACCCTCCAATTTATATGTAAACCTAAAACCTATGAAACTTTTCTGTTATTAATTACACGCATGGCCGCAGTATAGTATTCGCAAGGAACAGAAATCAAAATACTGTTTAAACCATTGTCTTTCGTTGACACTTGAATATAAGCTGCATTCAACAAACTCTTTACGCTGGCTACCTCCCAAGGACTACCAGCAAAAACTTTGACTTGAGAAATCTTTCTACTTGTAATCATGATCTTTATAGTGTGTTTTTGTTTTTACTGCGACAAAGATAAGAGAGAAAAGCAACATAGAGGTGCAATATTGTTTCATATATAGTATACAAATGATTCATTGAATCAGGATTTGTATTAATTGACCAGTTTTTTGCGTTAATAAGAGTTGTTTTCCCTCACATCATTCATTTCTTATTTTGCGTATTTGTTATTGTTTCTACAAGGCTATTGATATAAACCTCTATATTATCATAGGCAGTACTTAGATTTCTTCCGTTTGCATCATATTTGTTTGGGTTCAATCCGTTGGCGGTTTCCCATTCGTCAGGCATG